>Ga0307479_10000125_pt1 | contig 73490 bp, 81 predicted proteins | sample atmos_gasesECM4C_FD_203743 | JGI IMG/M metagenome (GOLD analysis project Ga0307479, IMG submission 203743) | Hardwood forest soil microbial communities from Morgan-Monroe State Forest, Indiana, United States - atmos_gasesECM4C_515 | ecosystem: Environmental > Terrestrial > Soil > Temperate... | reverse complement strand
AAAGGCTTCACCCTGCTTCGGAGCCGTTCGTTGGTTTCTTCCTGCTGCGGCGCCGCCTGCATGTAGTTGCTGTCGGTCACCAGTACCTCGCGCGCGTCCACGTGAGCGCTGCTCAGGCCGTGGGCCGAGAAGGCCGCCGCCACAATCTTGCTGGAAAGAATTTCGCCGAACGCCGCCACATGGTCGGTGGTCCGCGGAGTCAATTCCCCGACCGCGGAAATCCCGCGGAGCAATTCATCCAGTCCCTCGAAGTCAGCTCCCAGTTCCGAATGGAAATCGGTAAACAACGCAGTTCCCAGCAGTTCGCTCGCAGTGTTGTAGTGCCGCTCCTGTAGTGAGCGGCAAAGCTTGAGCGCGGTCTTACGTTCTCCCGCCCCGGCAGCGCGTGCCATGGTAAGCAGCGTGTCGGTCACTCGGGCCATGGCGCTGACCACCACAACCGGTTTTTGCGGCAATCGACCCTTAACGATTGCGGCCACGCGCTCAATGGCCCTGGCATCTTCCACCGAAGTGCCGCCGAATTTCATCACGATCATCGGAGTGACTTCCTGACAGGATTACGGGAATGCGGCTCGGATTTCATTCTAGGAAGTAGCGAAGTAACCCTTGGCCTTAAGCAGTTCCGCATTGAGCACGGCCGCGCCCGCGGCTCCGCGGATAGTGTTATGCGAAAGCACAGTGAACTTCCAGTCCAGCACGCCGCACGGCCGCAGTCGCCCTACCGCCGTGGTCATGCCCGCACCCATGTCCACATCAAACCTGGGCTGCGGACGATCATTCGCCTCCAGGTAGATCACCGGCCGCTTGGGCGCGCTGGGCAACTCCAACTCCTGAGGCTCAGCACGGTACTCATTCCACGCCGCGATGATCTCCTCAGGCTTGGCTTTGGTTTTCAGCCGCACCGAGACCGATTCCGTGTGGCCATCTTCCACTGCCACGCGATTGCACTGCGCGCTCATGGCAAACGCAGCGGGAACAATCTTCGTCCCGTTCATCCGTCCGAGCAGCTTCAGCGTTTCTTCCTCCATCTTTTCTTCTTCATTGCGGATGTAAGGAATCACGTTCCCCAGGATGTCCAGCGAAGCCACGCCGGGATATCCCGCGCCACTCACCGCCTGCATAGTCACGGCCATCACCGCCTCGAGTCCGAACCTCTGCTGCAGCGGCGCCAATGCCAGCACCAACCCAATCGCCGAGCAGTTGGGATTGGTCACCACATACCCCCCAGTTTTCTTTCGCCAAGCCTGCCCGTCGATCAGCTTGATGTGTCCGGCGTTGACCTCTGGGATCACCAACGGCACGTCGGACTGCATCCGCAACGCGCTGGAATTTGAAACCACGGCGCAACCAGATTCGGCAAAACGCGGCTCCATTTCAGCGGCGATCGAAGCATCGAGGGCTGCGAAGATAATCTTTGGCGCGCCCTCGGGCGTCGCCGGAGAAACCTTCATCGCTGCCACATTCGCCGGAATCGCCGTTCGCAAACGCCAGCGCACGGCCTCGGAATAAGTCTTGCCCTCAGAACGGTCCGACGCCGCCAGCCACGCCACTTCAAACCACGGATGACCCTCCAGCATCTGGATAAACCTTTGCCCAACCACGCCGGTGGCGCCCAAAACCCCGATAGAAAGTTTATTGCTCATATTGTGCAGGTCATGCTCACGAGTAATTAAAGCGATTAAGAAGATACTTGGAATTCTACAACAGCTGTTCTTGCTGAGTGTTTTGTCCAAAGTAACCGGCTTCGCTGGCGCGGAAGCCAGGCAATCCTCCACTACAGTGTCCTGCTCCGCCTGCCGATAAGAAAAGTGGAGGAGCGTTATGCCGGAGCTACGACAGAATTTCTTCACCAAGGAATGGGTCATCATCGCCACCGAGCGAGCCAGACGACCTGAGGATCTGGCTACTCACCGGCCAGTACAAATCGTCCCAGACTTTTTAGAAACTTGTCCTTTTTGTCCAGGCAACGAAAGCAAAACTCCATCCGAAGTCGTGCGCTTTCCGGCGGACGCCAACAAACCTTGGGCAGTGCGCGTGATTCCCAACAAATTTGCGGCTCTCTCGAGCGATCTGCAACCCACTCGAACCCTGCAGGACCTGCACCACCGTATTGAAGGCTTCGGATTCCACGAAGTGATCATCGACAGTCCTGACCACTCCCGTTGCCTGGCCATGCAGCCCGACTCACACGTCGCCAGCATCTTGGAAGTTTTCAAAGAGCGTTATAACTCGCTAAGCGCCGACCACCGCGTTAACCACGTCACCATTTTCAAGAATCATGGCGCCGACGCCGGCGCCAGCCAGCAGCATCCGCATTCCCAGCTGATCGCCACGCCGGTCATTCCCAGCCAGGTCCGGCATCGACTCAACGAGGCCCTCCGCCATTATGACGATGCCGGAGAATGTATGTTTTGCCACATGGTGCGAAGGGAAGTCGAAGACCAGACCCGCATCGTGCTCAGGAGCGAGCGGTTTGTGGCAATGGAGGTCTTCGCTTCTCCCACCCCGTTCGCTACTCACATATTTCCACTTCGCCATATGGCCACCTTCGGCAACATCTCCGCCGCGGAGATCGCAGATCTGGCGCATGTTCTCAGAACTCTCCTGGCCAAACTCTACGTAGGGCTGGATAATCCCGACCTCAACTTCACGGTGCGCAGCGGTCCTTCCGACTACGCCAGTGCCCGGCATTTTCACTGGTATGTGAGTGTGATCCCACGCCTCACACGGGTCGCTGGCTTCGAATTGGGTTCCGGCATGTTTATCAACACCGTCCTGCCCGAAGCGGCGGCCGAATTTCTTCGCGATGTCAGCGTGGAAAAATCGACTGGGGCTGGAACCTCTTGATGAAGGAGGCCGGTGGAGAGACGCATCAGCGAAGAGCCGACAGCGCTTGCTCGATGCAGCTCTCCAGCGCTCCGCCGGTATCGATCACATATTTGGGATAGGTAATGCCCTCGAATCGGGATTTTACTTCCAGGTAGAGTTCATAGTTTCGATTGGCCGCCGCATGGCTTCCCGCTGCAGCCTGATCATCCAAACGCGCCTTTGCGATCTCTTCCGCACACACGCACTCGATGATCCGCCAACTTTGGTGTAGATCCATCGCCGCATTCACGACGTTTTCGATCTGGTAGCGGCGAGAAAACGGGCGGCCGTCCAGAAAGAGAATGCGTGAACGGTCCTGACGCAGCAGGTAGGCGGCGGTTTCCAGCATGACCTGCAGGCAGAAATCATCTTGCCGGGTCGAGTATTCGATTTCCTCGGGCGCAAACAGCGCGTGGCGCACCTCATCTTTGCTTAGCACGCGCCCGGAAATTCGCAAGGCAAGTTCGCAGGCCAGGGTGGTTTTGCCGGTGCCGGGAAGGCCCGCCATCAGAACGATCATGTCAGGAAATTATACGGGTCTGAGTGAAGCGGCGATCTTGCTGGACACTAGTTCGCTGCTGCGGCGTCGGCCGTCATGGTCGCGGGCTCCGGGCGCTCCATTGGCACGATGTCCTGCATCTCGCGCCAGTCCGCGTAGCGGCCGGAAACCATAATGTGGAACACCCACTGATGGCGCTCCTCTTCTGGCTCTACCAGCCCTAGAGCCTTCATATAGAACAAGTAGTGTTCCATCCAATGAACTTGCTCCTGGCTCATGCCACGGCGCTGCAAGTCCACTGTGAGGCCGGCTAGATGAGAGGAAGCAGTATCACCCTCAAACGGCGCAGCGTTACGATTGTGCCGCCGCAATTTTTTCTGGACCTTGACCGTACGGACTGCGGAGTTCACCTGAATCTGCTCGTGAAAACGGTGGTAGTAGGCAAGGGAAATGTCCTGGACAAAATCACGCGTCCAAGGCCGGCAGTATCGCCGTGACGGATCGAGCCGCGGATCGAAGCGCAGCGACTCACCGGCAATGATGGGTTGGAGCGCACCGCTGAACTTCAGCGCTTCTAATTCATCGTCATCCTGAATGCGCGGTAATTCCAGCCGGTCGACTTCCGCATTCTGCAGCAAAAGGGATTCGTGCGATGGGCGAAACATCGGATTCCAGCGGGTCCAATGCAGACGGTGAAACCGGTGATGGTGAACGGATTTGTGCAACGTGGTGGTCGCCCCGAACAGTGGGCTGCCCACGCAGGCCAGAAACGTAAGCATTAGGACGTGGCGCTGTAATCTCATTTTCAAGAATTGTCTCGTAGCCGGCTACAAAGCTTAACCCAGTAACTGTCCGGACATTCTAAGCCATGCTGTCAAGTCGTCCAACCATTTCTTTGCTGCTTGATCATTACGGCCGTGATCAAGAGGTCATCGGCCGAATTGGTTACCAGTGGTTACTTTCGCATCCCGAAATCGAAGTTCCCGTTTAGGTACCAGCACGCCGAACACCAACCCCAGCAAGGGACTAAGGCTAACTCATGTGCCAACACATCAGGCAGTTGGCGCTGATTAGACACCGAAAAGATGTGCTGTGTTGTGGCTGAATGACAAAAATCAGCGCCGGAAAAGGTCAATCGAACGGTTTGGCCGTACCCTGTGAACCTCTGGGTCCCCGGTGTTAAAGATTTTAAGGTCTTCCTACCGCCGGAACAGATCCCCCAAAGCCTGCTTCATTACCTCTGCCCCCACCTCGGAAATTGCCGTGGTCAGCGGGATATCCTTGGGACAAACCTCGACGCAGTTCTGGGCATAGCCGCATTCCTGGATTCCGCCGTCGCCCATCAGGGCCGCCAGACGCTCGCGCTGCAGCGCCTTACCCGTGGGATGCGTGTTGAACAGCCGTACCTGCGCAATGGTGGCCGCTCCCACGAAGCCCGTGTCTTCGTTGAATTGCGGGCAAGCCTCCATGCAGCAGCAGCAAGAGATGCAGCGGGAAATAGGGTAAGCCTGTTCCTGCTCGTCCGCCGTCATCCGCGGCCCCGGACCGAGGTCGTAAGTGCCGTCAATCGGAACCCAGGCTTTCACGGCCTTGAGGTTTTCAAAGATCACGCTGCGATCAGTTGCGAGATCTCGAACGACAGGGAACTTGGAAAAAGGTTCGAGGCGAACCGGCTGTTCGAGATTGTCGATTAAAGCGGAGCAAGCCATGCGCGCCCGTCCGTTGATGAGCATGGCGCAGGATCCGCAGACTTCTTCCAGGCAATTCGAATCGTAAGTGATGGGCGTGGTAGGCTTGCCGTCGCGTGTGACGGGATTCGCAGCGATCTCCATGAGAGACGAGATCACGTTCATGCCCGGATGCCAGGCAAGTTCGAATTCTTCCCAGTAGGGCTTCGAAGTGGGAGTGTTCTGGCGCTTGATTTTTAGGAGGACGGATTTATTAGCCATTCTTGCAGGTCTCAGCCCCGTGGATCTTATATTCCCTTGTCATTCTGAGCGAAGCGAAGAACCTATGTACTCTTCCCCCGTCGGCAAATCGCATACGTCCTTCGCTTCGCTCAGGATGACGGAGATTCGGTTTTCACTTCGCCGCGTCATACTTCCTCGCCCTCGGCGGAATCAGCGACACATCCACCGGCTCGAACTCAAATTTCGGCTCGTCCGCATCCGGCGCGAAATAAGCCTTCGTCGTCTTCAAAAACTTTTTATCGTCGCGCTCGGGGAAATCTGGCTTGTAGTGAGCCCCGCGCGATTCGTCCCGCAACCGCGCTCCCTGCGCAACAACTCTTGCCAATTGCAGCATGTTATAAAGCTGCCGCGTGAAGACCACGCTGGTGTTCGCCCACTGCGTGCGGTCACTTAGATTCACCTTGCGGAAGCGTTCCAGCATCTCCACCAGCTTCGCATCCGTCTGTTGCAGATTCTTGTTGTAGCGGATGACCGTGCAATCTTTCGTCATCAGCTCCCCAAGCTCCTGCCACAGCCGAAACGGATTCTCCGTGCCTTGGTTGTTCATCAGCAGGGAATTGCTCTCTTCCTGCTTCTTCTTCTCTGCCTCGAAAACTCCGTTGCCGTCGGGCAGAGCCTGCAAGCCGCGCGCATACTTCACCGCATTCGGCCCGGCGATGCCTCCGCCATAAATGCACGACACCAACGAATTCGCTCCCAGCCGATTCGCACCGTGATATTGATATTCGCACTCACCCGCCGCAAAAACGCCGGGGATGTTCGTGGCTTGCTTGAAGTCCACCCACAGCCCGCCCATCGTGTAGTGCATCCCGGGAAAAATCTTCATGGGCGTATCGCGCGGATCGTCGCCCACAAACTTTTCGTAAATTTCGAGAATTCCTTCGAGCTTGCGGTCAAGAATCTTGCGGTCGATGTGCGTCAGGTCGAGATAAACCATCGGCTTGCCGTCGATGCCGAGGTTATGCTCGTACACCACTTTGAAGATTGCGCGGGTGGCCACATCGCGCGGTACCAGGTTCCCGTACTTCGGATACCACTCTTCCAGAAAATACCAGCGCTCACTCTGCGGAATCGATTTCGGATCGCGCTTGTCGCCAGCAGTCTTGGGAACCCAGACGCGTCCGCCTTCTCCTCGAGCCGATTCCGACATCAGCCTCAGCTTGTCGTTGCCCGGAATCGACGTAGGATGTACCTGAATAAATTCGCCATTCGCGTAAAAACATCCCTGCTGGTACAAAGCGGACTGCGCTGAACCGGTACACACAACCGAGTTCGTGGACTTCCCAAAGATCGCGCCAATGCCGCCCGTAGCGATAATGATGGCGTCCGCAGGAAATGTCCGCACTTCCATGCTGCGCAAGTCCATGGCGCAGATGCCACGGCAGACGCGGTTGCCATCGAGCACGGCAGACAGGAACTCCCAGTGCTCGTATTTCTTTACCTTGCCTTCTGATTCGTAGCGGCGGACTTGTTCGTCCAAAGCGTAAAGCAGTTGTTGGCCGGTAGTCGCACCTGCGAACGCAGTGCGGTTATATAAGGTCCCGCCGAAGCGGCGGAAGTCGAGCAAGCCTTCAGGAGTTCGATTGAAGGGAACGCCCATCCGGTCGAGCAGGTCGATGATGCCGGGCGCCGCCTCGCACATGTCTTTGACCGGCGGCTGGTTTGCCAGAAAATCGCCGCCATACACGGTGTCGTCAAAATGCTGCCACGTCGAGTCGCCCTCGCCCTTCAAATTCTTGGCCGCGTTGATTCCGCCCTGGGCGCATACCGAGTGCGACCGCTTCACCGGCACAATGGAGAAGAGATCAACATTCGCGCCCATTTCAGCAATCTTAATGACTGCCGAAAGTCCGGCCAGCCCACCGCCTATCACGATAATCTTCGGAACTGCTGCCATCGTTTCCTATCGGCTTTCTGTGACTTGCTTGTCGTTTATCGTTGTGCCTGGTTCATAAGGCTGCTGTGGGCGCGACCGGAACGCTGTAAGGCTCGCCAGCCCCGCGCCGGTTAAGACAAAGAAGAACGCCAAACACACACCCAGAAACCGCTTCCGCGCGCGCTCCCCGGAAACGATCCCCCACTTCGCGCAGAACAGCCAGATGCCGTACGCAAAGTGCCACGAAGCTGCGATCAGGCCGACAACATAAAAGAGAAAGAGCGGTGTCTGGAGCACCTCAAACTGTACCTTGCCGAATGAGAGTTCGGGATGCGCGTGCAGGTCACTCCCGGTAAAGCGCATCGTCCACGTATGCCAGAGGATGTAGGCGAAGGCGATTCCGCCGGTCCAGCGTTGCGCCGTATACATCCAATTCCCCGTCCAGGGATATTCCGTTGTGTTTCCATCCCCGCGGTACCAGATGTAAAACCCGTAGAGAGCGTGGTAGGCGATCGGCAGCCAGATCCCAAACAGTTCCAGAAAAAATACCAGGGGGAGCCCGCCGAGAAACGCTACCTGCTTCGCATAAGCCCCGGGACCGCTGATGGCGGTGGAATTAGAAACCAGAATGTGCTCGAAGAGAAACGCGCCTACTGGAACGATGCCCGAAAGCGAATGCAAGCGGCGCAAAAGAAACGACGTACCCTGTCCCGCACGCAAAGGCGCCACGCCGTGCGCTGCGCCCGGCGCGACGCGGGGAGCAGTAGAACTGGCTGACGCCACGAAAGCTCCTTATGACTGCGAAGAAGAAAAAATAACCTTACATTATGTTGGCCCGGTGCGAACGAAGTCAAGGAGCTCACGCGTATTTTCGGCGCGCAGGGGACGGTTACTCGCTGGTGAAATGCAAATACCATTCCAGAAACAACCGGAACGCCACACCGCGATGGCTGTACTCAGCTTTCTCTTCTGCGCTCAACTCCGCGAAGGTTTTCTCGATCCGCGGAAAATAAAATAACGGATCGTAACCGAAGCCATTGGTCCCGCGGGGAGCCTCGAGAATGATTCCCTCGGCTGTGCCGCGAAATGTCGCCAGCGTCTTTCCCCCACGCGCCGCAGCCAACACGCACACAAATCTTCCGGTGCGTCGACCCCGCGGAACGCCTTTCAATTCACGCAGAACCCGTGCATTGTTGGCCTCGTCATCGGTATTCGCTTCAGCATGCTCGGGCTGCTCCGCGGCGTACCGAGCAGAGTGCACGCCCGGTGCGCCGTGCAGCACGTCAATCTCCAGGCCGGAGTCGTCGGCAACAACAATTTCTCCGGGCACATGGGCGCTGTATGCTTCGGCTTTCTTACGGGCATTGGCTTCGAACGTGAGTCCGTCTTCAACTACAGCGGGCAGGGAAGAGAGGTGAGGGATACCGGCGACTTCAACTCCGTGCGGCAGCGCAGCACCGGCGAAATCGCGCAGTTTGCCGGAGTTGGAAGTCGCAATCAGGATTCGGCGCATCTGGTTCAGGTTGCCTGCTTTGGAATCCAGGTAAGTTCAATTTCGTACCGCGTAGAGAGAGTAATGACGATCAGAGCGATCACCGATATCCACCCACCCATTGTTCGATCCCATGTGCGAATGAAAGTAATCTCCACCTGATTCGCGCCCGCCTGTACCGGAACCAGCATCTGTCCGGTGCCATCGCGAGTGCCGGTCTGCACCACTCGTCCATTCACTTCCACCCGCCACGCGGGATAGTTCAACAGCCGCAACGCCAGATTGTCCGGCGCGGACATCTCCGCCGTAAACAATTTGTGCTCTGCACCCCACTCTGAAACGCGAATCGCCGCCCGGGCGCTTCCATCCACCTTAACGCGTCGGGCCTCTTTATCGACGGGTGAAGAATAATCACCCGCGGGAGCATACTCGTCAGTCCCTTCAGATCCCGCTCCGGAGCTCATATTCTCCTGTATCTCACGCAGGTCGCCGGCATTGTCCCACCACGGCGCCTGGTAATGGTGCCAGGTGAACGCCAGCACGACGAGCGTTGCCACATAAATCGTCGCACGCCAACTCCATCTCCTTACCCCAAAAACAATCAGCAAAGTGAAAGGAACTCCCAGGCACAGCGTCCATCTCCAGGGAAACTGCATAAAGCGCAACTTGGGAAGGATGTTCCAAAGCAGATTGGAAGCCGGCAGCATCAGCGTTGCGCACACTGCGGCCCATCCAGTCAGCAGGTACCAAAGCTCACGCTCTCGGCCCAGTCGCTTACGCGCGAGCCATGCCGCGCCCAGTGTGACCACAATCTCAGCCAGCGCGATCCACGAAATTACGCGATTGAAGGCGTCGTGCTCCGCGTCGTCGGAGTGGACAAAGAGAAAGTTATCCAGCGGTCGCGATCCCTCGGAGACCGCTTGCGCAATGTTCACCCACCTCTGCTCGTAGATCGCGGGTAGCAAATAGAAAGAGGCCAGCGCCGCTCCCAGAATTACGGCCGCCGTTCCCACCAGCAGAACGCGTGGCGAGCGCCGCTGCCACGCGATTATCACCAGCAGCAACGCCATCGAATAATGAATCATCACGGCTGCGGGCGCATTGATCAACCATGCCGCGGCAAGGACCATAGCCAAAGAAACAGTCGTGCGCTGGCCCTTTTCCTCGATCCGCAACAGCAGCAAGAGCAACAGCGGCAGCAGGCAAGCGGCCAGCAATTCGGCCAACGCGCTTCGCCAGTAGACAATCACAAGATGATAAGGATTGACTGCATACAAAACGGCGGCAAACGTCGCGTCGCGCCGATCCAGCCACTGACGCGCCAGCAGAAACATGGACACGCCCGCCGCCACCAGCGCGACCCAAATGTAGAGGTCGACCACAATCGTCCAGGGAAAGATCGCACTCAACATCGCTCCCAGAACCCACGACGCTGGCGGATAAAAGATGAACCGCGGCTCGCCGTAAGCGAAGTGCGCCAGCGCTGCCCAGCGCGGATAAATAATCCCGTGCTTCCACTGCGAAAGCACTTCCAGCCACGAATACAGGTGAAAGTCGATATCGTGTCCGGAAGGTGTGCCCCGGAAAAAGAATGGAACTTCCACCGCAAAAGCTGCTGCGGCGATTGATAACAGCGGCGCCCATCTCAGCGCGTGCCGCGGCGCAGGAGCGGTTTCACCAGGACTCGATTTCGTATGCTGCGAAAGTTTCGTTCCCACGCGGCTTCACGTGCAACGCCATCTAACTGTCGACACAAGTCGAACTACATGTCGACGTATATGTTCGCACACAAAGCGCTCGCGGGCGGGATTGCTGCAAATGTTGTGCCTTCACGCGCCGGCGCCGGAGGGGCACCGTTATTCATCCAGAATTAATATCGCTGAAACCACCACGCAACAAGAGTCCGCTACCGTACATTTCATTGGGGTGGAACAGACCACGGAGGATTGGAGAGCCCGCACCAGAGACGGGGTTCGGGTTCTTCGCTTCTCCGGAAACAAACCCACCGCAGGCCTCTCGCGCATCCGCTGCTCTTACTGCCTGCCTTTCTCCTGCCTTCGCGCCTTCCTGAAAATCTGCCAAACAACCCGCCGCGAGAGGCTTTTTTTGTCGCCTCGATTCGACACAAAGACCTTGTCATTCCGAACTAAGCCGAAGGCTCGGTGAGGAACCTGCTGTTCGACCTTGATGTTGATGTTGATTCGCTCGCAGGTGTTCTGCGTTTAGTGTTTCCCTATTCAGCGCTCCTGGCTCCTACGGGGTTTGGGATTCCGTTGGGAAATACTCTGCGGAGAAAGTCTCGGGCTAAGCTTGGAGTCTCTTCGACTTCGGCTCGGCTCGGCCGTTTCCGCATCGCAGCACGAGCTCTGGCCCGGCGAACCTGACGACTCTCCCGACGAGGCTCAACTGGACTAGCTTCGGCCGGACTAGCCTGTCCGGCGCTGGCCGCGATCGCGTCGCCTGTCTCTCGTTTTTCTTCTTCCACCTGCAGCACGAAGTCGCTGGGGAACCACTGCGGGCCGTTGATGCAAGTCTGGTCCATGGTGCTGCGGTCGATGACCACGTCGGTTGGCTTGGCTGCCTCGAAGTTGACGTTCTTCAGGTTGCAGCTTGCGGTTTGCAACGCGTAGAGCATCAGGCCAGCGATGCGCGGCTCCATCTGTCCGCTTCCCAGCCACTGGATTACCCGCATCAATGCGATTTGTACCGCGTTCGCGTCTTCTAACAGAGGCAACTCGAAGCCGCGCTTGGTCGATGGGTCCGCCACAATTCTCCGTTGCTCACACCGCACGCCCTCGTGGAAATAACAGCGCCGCCTGCGCCGCAACGCCGGAGACCCGCACTGCGTCCCGTTTATCTTTATATGCTGGCATCGTAGTACATCGTCCAGAGCCATAGTTTTCTCTCTCTCTTTGTGTTCTTTGTTCCTGGTATGCCCTACCCCCTGACGTTCGTTATGGAATCATCGGGTTAGCAGGAAATTCCCGGCAAATTACGTCCGCTAAAAGACTTAGAGGGCAAAATACGTCGAATACAGGACTTAGTCCTGGGCTGCGTTCTCTAAGTGATTTTGGCGGTATCTTTCATCATTTCGGAGGGAGTGTGGGGAAGGCAAGGTTAGATGTCACATTGGGAAAAATTAAATCTGTGGAAATCGTTTGATCGTGAGAATCCCACCCTTCAAAGGGCGAAGGGTGGGCCCCCGCCGATCACGTTTGGTCGATTGCTGAACTGCTAGGTGCGGCGTAAAATTGCCGCACCTTTAATGCGCTTAATGCGCTTCCCCCGCGAAGGAGACCGATGAGCCTTGTTGCGATTTATGAGATTCGTTGTCCAAATGGTCATACCATTGAGTTGCCCGAGACCATCCTTGAAGGAATAATTCGGCATCTGCAAGGGACATATACCGGCGGGCCTGTTCTAAACTTTGTATGCTCCGAGTGCAAAACTGCATTTCATTACGACTACCCGAATACGGAACCTGGGGGATGGACTGGCGCACCACGTCAAATCTCAGAGTTCCACGTATTGAGCGTTCAAGGCTTATGCGGTGGCGGCAGCTGCCAAGAGCACGTATTACTAGTCGCAGTAAGGAGCCGCGATATGACCGAAGAGTCTCTTCAGCGAGAGCCGAAAGAGTGGAACGTTTCTGGAATAATGTGCAAAGGTGGGTTTCAGGCTTTGCCGATTGGAACGCCAAAGCGTTCATCGATTCAATTTTTTGCGGGGGGCTTGTAACCGTGCCCTTGCATTCTTTCGTCTCCGTCTTTGAATTAGTGTTCGCAACACTTGCTGTATTTCAGGTTTGAAAATTTCTACTAAGAAACGCGCCACAAAAACAACCAATGAGAGCATCCCGCCACCTCCGTAGCGCCGCATAAAACGGCGACCGCGAGCAGGAAGCTCTGTGGAAAACCTCAGTACTCTTGTGGAAAGTCTTCGTTGGCTACGTTGGGCCTATATGAATTCCTGGAGCGCTCGGAGCGCTACACGCCACGTCATGTAAGACACCACCACCTACCCGACGCATTGCACCGATGCCTCACGCTAATTTAGGATGCCTATCTTCCCCTTTGTGCACCGGCCCCGCAGTTGCTAATTAGGAGAGAACATGCCGCAATCGGCCAGAGGTTCCGAGTGGCACAGATGGGAACCGCACGTGCACGCACCGGGCACAGTCCTTGGGGACAAGTATTCGGCAGGCCACGCAGGATGGGATGCATATCTGGTTGCACTCGAGATGGCGACACCTACTCTGGTAGCGATCGGAGTTACTGACTACTGCGTTACTAGATCTTATGACCGTGTGAAAGCCGCGCGGGATAGCGGACGGCTGAGGGATTGTAGGCTTTTGTTTCCGAACATTGAGCTGAGGCTCAACACCGGTACAGTAAAAGGACATTTTGTCAACATCCACCTCCTCGTGTCTCCCGAGGATTCCAATCACGTTTCGGAACTAAACCGATTTCTTGGACAGCTCGTCTTTTCAGCATTCAATGACAAATTCATATGCACTCCTCCCGACCTCACTCGACTTGGAATGCGGGCGGATCCCAGCATATTGGACGACGAGGCCGCACTTCGTCATGGCTGCACCCAATTCAAAGTGTCCTTGGACAACCTAATTGAGGCGCACCGCATGGCTTGGGCTACCGAGAACGTTCTCATTGCCGTTGCGGGGGGTGCCGACGGTACATCGGGAATCAAAGAAGCAGCGGACGCTACGCTGCGCGAAGAAATCGAGAGGGCCGCGCATGCCATTTTCGCAAGCAGTCAGAAACAACGAGACTTTTGGCTCGGACACGGAAAGGCTTCCTCCCAAGAACTAATAGAGAGATATGGCGGGTTAAAACCGTGTATCTGGGGATCCGATGCCCATGAACTCGCGCATGTTGCAAAGCCGGATGATGACCGGCTGTGTTGGATAAAGGGTGCCCCGACTTTTGACGCGTTAAGCCAGGCTTGTATCGATCCAGATCGGGCCTACGTAGGGCTGAGCGCTCCCTCATGCGTAGCTCCGTCGCAGACAATCGATCAGGTAGAGATACGCAATGCCCCTTGGGCAAGAACACCTGTAATGTCGTTTAACCCTGGGCTGGTCGCCATAATCGGCGCGAGAGGATCGGGCAAGACAGCCTTGGCGGACATACTGGCAACCGGATGTGACTCCTACGAAAAACCCGAACACCCCTCATTCCTGACGCGCGCCGCCGAACATCTGGCCGGTGCAGAGGTGACATTGAGGTGGTTGAGCGGCGCGCAAGAGACGCGTCACCTAGATGTCCCTGTGAGCCAAGCAGCGGATGCGTACCCGCGCGCCCGCTACTTGTCGCAGCAGTTTGTCGAGGATCTTTGTTCTATCGAAGGAATGCCCGCGTTGATCAAGGAAATCGAGCGAGTGATCTTCGAGGCTCACCCATCCCTTGATCGAGACGGTGCCGTGGATTTTCAGGAGCTTCGTGAACTCAGAGCCAGGCAACACCGCGACGTCAGGCTACGAGAGGAGGCGGCTCTGGCGAGCGTGTCGGATCACATTGGTATCGAGATGGAGAAATCGAGGCAGGTTCCTATCCTGACAACCCAGATCGCGGAGCAAGAAAAAGTAGTCCTTCGGCATCGATCGGCAGAACCTCCTACCGAAAGGGCAGAGCAAGGCAAGCGAGCGGTTACAGGAACTCATCACTGCCGCGGAGACAGTGCGTGGTTACGTGCGCCATTTCGCGACTCAACAGTCTGCACTCATCGCTCTGAAGGCTGAGGTCCAAAATCTTCGCCAAAACCAGGCCCCAAGCGTTCTGAGGTCAATGAAGGAACGACACAGTCAGGCCAGCCTCGATTTTAATGAATGGGAGCGTTTCTTATTGGAGTACTCGGGCGACGTAGATTCCACCGTGGCGACGAGGGAGGCGGAGGCAAGAACCCGTGCGACGTCCTGGAAGGGAACAACCCCGAGCGTCCCAGTCGAAGCGAGTGGCGCTTTCTTGGTGCCGGATGCGGATCTGTTACGAACGCCTCTGGCAGTTCTCGAGGCAGAAGTTGACCGTGTTTCAAACCTCGTCGCCGCGGACAGGGAGATTGCGAACAGGATCGCAGCACTTACAAGGCGCCTCACCGAGGAGACATCTGCATTACAGCGCCTAAAGGATAGATTCAATGACTGCAATGGCGCACGAGCCAGAGCTGACGCGCTGGTTGCCGAGCGCGAGCAAGGGTACGTTCGCGTGTTTGAGGCGGTTCTTGGCGAGGAGCGTGTGTTGCGGGAACTCTATGACCCACTAAAAAAACGGTTGGAGCGATCGGTCGGCACGCTAGCGCGTCTCTCGTTCACCGTAGCCCGTATTGCCGACGTGAAAGCCTGGGCCAAACGGGGTGAAGAACTTTTCGACCTTCGCGGTGGACCGTTCAGGGGCATCGGGTCGCTGGAGAAGGAAGCAAACACGATGCTGCTCAGCGCGTGGGCGACCGGTGATGCCGAAACCGTCTCGAAGGCAATGAAAGCTTTCAGAACGAAGCACCAGGACGCCTTGCTCGAAAAAGCGCCTTACCCCCGCACCGATCAGATCAACTATCGTCCTTGGTCCAGGCGCTTTGCTCAGTGGCTCTATAGTACCGACCATATTGGAATCGAGTACGGGATCACTTATGACGGCGTCAACATACAGAAGTTATCCCCGGGCACGCGTGGGATCGTTCTATTGCTTCTCTACCTTGCTCTTGACGACGATGACGGTCGTCCGCTCATCATCGATCAACCGGAGGAAAACCTAGATCCCAAGTCTGTGTACGATGAGCTGGTTCCTTTGTTTCAAGCAGCAAAGAAAAAGCGGCAAATCGTTATGGTTACGCACAACGCGAACCTCGTCGTCAACGCCGATGCGGATCAAGTAATAATTGCCGAAGTCTCACAGATCGCCTCGGGCCTGCCACCGATCACATATCGGTCCGGAGGGCTAGAGGAAGCTGACATCCGAAAGATCGTGTGCGATATCTTGGAGGGCGGCGAGCCAGCCTTCAGAGATCGTGCGCGTCGCCTTCGAATTGCCCTTGCCCGATGAGTGGATAGGAGGTAGCTAATTTGAATCGCAACCCAGAGAGAAGCGCAGAGTAGCTCCTCCTCGTTCGCCACGGCGGGCAGAGTCATTTTTCGGCACTCTCTGCGGCTGCCACCTCGGTAAAGCAAAGAGCAAACCTCGGCGGCTGAAAGCCGCATCCGTTTCGGCTGCCTTACGGCACGAGTGGAACTCGTGCCCTTCCCGATCTGCCGAGGCAAGCCGATGAACCCTCTAGTCAGCTTTGGGGCGGGTGCGGCGCAGTTTCAGGCTTCAGCCCGTGGTGAAACTCCATCCCCGCAAAGCAGCGCCTAAAGGCGCATTGATGGCGTGGCGCTTACGGCACGCATGAATGCGTGCCCTGATACGAATCGTGACAGCAAGGTCAAAACCCCGACATCCCAGGCAGCTTGCTGGCGGTAGGGATGCTTCGACTTCGCAGTGAGGTCGCTTCGCTCCCTCACTGCTACGCTCTGCATGACAGAGACACACTTTTATTTCAGCGTACAAGGCCAGAAGGAGAGGAAGTCAAAATCCCCACCCTCTCGCGAAGCGCGAGAAGGGCTGGGCACGCGGCGCTTACGGCACGCATGAATGCGTGCCCTGATACGAATCGTGACAGCAAGGTCAAAACCCGACATCCCAGGCAGCTTGCTGGAGGTAGGGATGCTTCGACTTCGCTGTGAGGTCGCTTTCGCTCCCTCACTGCTGCGCTCTGCATGACAGAGACACACTTTTATTTCAGCGTACAAGTCCAGAAGAAGGGGAAATCAAAATCTCCACGCTCGCGAAGCGCGAGAAGGGCTAGGCACCCGGCTACTACCGGGGCCGGTGCAGTTGGCGCGAACCCCTCCGATTACTGTCCCGGCCGTATTCGAGTAACCGCCTCTAAGCATCGTCACTCGTTCACGACGATTTTTTGGACTGCGCGCGCACCTTCGCCCAGCGCAATCTTTGCGCTGACGCGATGCGCTCTCGGGCTGCCGACGACAACTGGCGCTTCACGCGTTTGCCCGAGCCCGACGAAGTTTGCGATCTTCCGGTCCTCGCCCTGCTCAGCTGTGCAATCACTTTCTCCAGTTGTTTAAGCTCGCCCACCGCACGCTTACGCTCTTGCCTCAACTGCTCTAGAACCGCATCTAGATCAGCCATGGACTCTCCCCTCAGGGATTAACCGCTTGGCCCAAAGCATACCTCATTTTACGGCGTCGGTATTGGCCCTAAAGTGGTCATAGCCAAAGAGTAAACAACGGCTCACGCTCGCCCTGACGGCCTATTCGTTTGCTGAATGCGTTGGTGCCCCATTTCTCGCGCTGGGAACACGAGACTGGACCTCATGGGTTTGTGACGAATCGGTACTGATCTAAATGTACACGGGTCAGGGGTAATGGGTCAGTCTGATTTGCACAATATGCTAATCCCTTGTCAGATGGCATAGCCTATCCTCAGTAAAATGAACTGTGTTGTCTGCTGCCCGAGGCGGCATCCTCCACAAAGCGGATTGTTCGGGGCTTATCGTGAAAGCACTCGGAGCGCGGGCTGGTTAGACAGGGGAGTGACACTATCCCACCACATGCCCAGCGAGATCGCGACGATGGCCATGGCGAAGACCGTAATCAGCGTTAGCACCCCGCTCAGCAGTAGCGTTCTCGGGGGCCTCGCCGTTGGTTGCTTCTTGAGGGGAAGAACAAAGTCGGATTCGCGGTAGGATTCAAGGCTACTCTTCAGTGCCTGCGACTGCATGGCGGCTACTCCTTCGCCCGCCAGAATCACACAGTATTCGTTCCTCCCTGTTAACTGCTTTGATTTTTGTTACGAAATCCGAACAGGCGCATTAACCCAGTGGCAATCAGCAACACGAAATTAGACTAAGTACCGGCGAATCAGGCAAAAACCGTTTTAATGATTTCGATGGCTTCGGTTTCTTGAAGTGCCCGAATGGCGGCGCTTTGCCCGGTTTTCGTAAAATGGCAAGAAAAATCCGCACGGTTCGGAAGATTGCTGGCCAAAAAAACATCGACTTATGCACTTACTATCTGTTTATCTTAGTAACTAAAGCCTACTACTTAGTAACTTATGTTGTCCCATACCTCTAATTCGATTGACACCATGCCTGCTTGCAACCGACCATCAGTCAAACCCTGGGTGACCGTGGACCACATTGCCCGCGGGCGTCGATGCGATTTTCGATGGAGGAGTATTAGACGTGAACTATTTGCTGGCCTTAGGAATTGCCCTATTCAGCTCGGCCAGTGGGGCCTTGCTGGTGACGATTCTTCACATGGCGCGGACAGAGTCGCTCCGAGGTCCTGAGACGCCGGAGACCACCTCCAATTCCGCACAGGAGAGCCCCGAATGACCGAGCCCGCCGAACCGGCAGCAGCCGGGACCGCGTTAGTCGTGTGCAAAGATGCACGAACTTGCCAGTTGATTGTCGAGTCATTGCGGCCGCTCGCGATACGCCCGGAGATTTGCGAAGAGGCGTTTAGGGCGGCTGCCCTTTTGGATAGGCAAAAGTTCGAGGCCGTAATTCTGGATCTGCTGATGGGGGAGGAAGCCCTGTTGATCATTGAGCAGATCAGACTTTCTCGCGGAAACCGGACCGCCGTCACATTTGCTATTACCACCGGGGCAGGGCCTACGTCGGGCAGCAGACCGGACTCGACCTTTGTGCTGCAAAGGCCCCTCACAGCTGCATCGGTGACTCAAACCCTACGGGCCGCTTACGGACTTATTGTGCGTGAGCGGCGGCGGTACTTCCGTTGCCCCATGGTGGTCCCCGCTTTCGTCAGGGCGCGGGAACCTGAAGAGTTCTTGTGCGAGACCGTAAACATCAGCGAGGGTGGGGTCGCGATCAGCACGCGCACCATGCCTGATTCCACCCTGGCTGCCGCGGTGCGTTTTAGCTTACCCGACCGCGCAGGCCATTTGTTCGCGGAAACGAAAGTGTGCTGGCGTGGCCAAGGAGGTGTTATGGGACTTGAGTTTCAATCCCTAGCCCTCCCACAGAAGTCAGAATTGCAGGAATGGCTGGCCCGCAGGCTCGATGAAACGCTCCCGGCGGATGTTGCCGCCCTGTTCCGGAGCGCCAACCAACCGCACCCCTAACGGACACGGCAGTGCCGGTTTTTGGGCGGCTGTCCGGCACCTGAGCCGCCCCTAACTTGTCACATTGCAAGGGAGAGCATTCATGATCTTCATCCGCGAGCAGAAAAGACGCAAGGCAATCGGCGCGGAAGGCGAAAGACCGTGGCAGGCTTTAGAAATTGACAACCGCAAAGTTTACGAGCGGCCAGCGTTGAGAAAACTAACTTGGGAGCAGGCCACACTCTTCCTCGTCGGGCAGGCCTATGTTGGTGACAAGGGAGCCAGGGAATTGTTGGAGCTGCTTTTCCCAGAACCAATGGTGCCAGAATAAATCGGAGATTACCCAGGCCCTCCTGCTTCGCTTTCCGCGATGTGGATGTCGTTGGAAAGCTTATTACGGCGCGGCTTGAGAAGTAGGGAACTAGTTGCTGACCGTCTCCCCACTCCGTTGCCGCCGCAGCTCCTCGAGGAAATCATCCTGCTGCATGGCAGTGGCCTGGCGCAGCAGTTCGAGCAAAGGATCCTGTAACTGTTCGTCTTCAGAAGTAGTGTTCGCGGCGTCGGGAGCGGCCTCAAACTGGCTCAAGTCCGCGGTCAAGGCCTTCGGAGAGACGCTCATCTCCAGCATCGATTCTGGAGAGCTGCGCAGAAAGCTGATCAGATTGCCGACCTGTGCCCGCTGTTCGGGCGTGCGGGAAGGGAATTCCACGCCCATGCCGTGGCCCGGATGCGTGACCCGCACCATGCCTTCGGTGTGCACCGCCATCTCATCGGTCTTCAGGCAGAGGTCAACCAGGGCGCGCTCCGGAAACGGCGAATCGGTTTCCACGTAGCAACCGCCTAGACTCAAATCCGTTAGCTTGCAGTGCGGAACTGTTTCCTCCGTTCCGGCGCGATTGGCCGAGGCTGCCGCCTCTACCCAGATTTGCAGTTGAGCCCGGAGCGTCTGGTCCAAGTCGAGGAAGTGGACACCGGTCTGTCCATTCGGCTTCGCCCATGCCACTTGTCCATGGGCATGAATTTCGAGCGAGCCGTCGGGCAACAGGAAACGAAAATGCAGTAACGATGCCGGCGCCTGCGGCTCGGCGGTCAAAACGTCCATGCCCGTCTCGCTGAGATCGAGCAGGATCCCTTCCACCTTGCGGGTGTCGGGCAGCGTAAGCTCCACCGGAGCCTGCACGGGAACGCGGTAGGCGCGGCGGCGTTCCCGGCTCAACATTGCCGTGACCGCGCGCAGGCCTACCTTGGCTTTTTCTTCGGAAAGAGGTTTATACAGCACGAAGTGTGCCCCGGCATTGAGCACGGCTCGTGCTCCGGTGCGCTCGGCAACCAAGGCCACGGTGATGGGCGCAGTGCCTGAATTCAGCCTTCGACCTTCTGCAAGAATCTCAGCAGCGGCATTGGGGTCTTCAAAATCGACAATCAGCGCGTCGAATCTTTGCTGCCTCTGGCGATCAATGGCGGTGGCGAGGTCGCTGAAACGCTCCACCGCGATTCCGCAGGCAGGCAGAACCCGGCCCAAAACCTGGGATGCGGAATCGTCCGCCGATATGAGCAATGCCAGAAGGGTCATGAAAAAGGGCCTCTACGCCTACCTAGGCCAGGCTTACGGCCAGACTTACGGCCAACGCGGCGCCGTGGGCCGAGCCGCTTTTGACCCGGAGCCTGCGGAACCCGCTGCGCCCGCCTTCGCCGCCAAGGCTTCAGAACTGGGCGAAGATTCATCCACTTCCATCAAAACGGTACTATCGTCATCGTCATTTTCCGCAAGCAAGGGAGCCACCTCGCGGAGCTTCTCCGCCGCCTGCTGGAGCATCTCGATCTGCTTGCCCAGTTGTGCGTACTTGGTCTGCTTCTGCCGCAATACCTCATGAATATCTTTCATAACGGATACGACCCCCTGTGGCGAATGTAAGGACGCACCCCCGCCGCGGTCAACGGTAATCCCCCGCGGCTGGTTACTGCGGTAATTGAGAACGTCGAACCGGCCGCCGATTTTGCGCACGTCTCCTCGACAGGCGTCCTCGATATCTCAGCCAAATTCGCCGCTCTCCCCCACTTTCGTGGGGGGTCTGCTGACAGCCAGGCGTGGTATCGTCCAGAGGAACTCCGGCCGATTTCTCCCGCGTTCTTCTCAGTCGAGACAATAAGGAGTGAATAAACCAACCATGGCACGAACCCACCAGCTTTCCAAACTTGTTCTCGCATGCGCGGTGAGCGCCATTCTCTCTCTTTGTCCCAGATACGTGGTCGCTCAAACGGAAACCACTCTCTATAACTTCACCGGATTCGCCGACGGCAATGATCCGCTATCCAATCTCGTCATGGACTCCGCCGGCAATCTATACGGAACCACGTTCGTCGGCGGGGCCTACGGAGCAGGAGAGGTGTTCGAGGTAAGTCCAAGTGCTGGTCGCGGTTGGACGGAAACGGTCATCTACAACTTTACTGGAGGACTCGACGGCGCCAATCCTTATTACTCTGGCGTCATCTTCGACGCCGCCGGCAACCTTTACGGCACCACGGTCGGCGGAGGCGCTTCAAATTTCGGCACAGTCTTCGAACTCACTCCAAAGGGAAGCGCCTGGACCGAGACTGTGCTGTACAGCTTCGCGGGCCAGCCGGACGGCGCCTCGCCTTATTCTGGACTAGCCTTCGACGCCCATGGAAATCTCTTCGGCACGACCTACGGTGGGGGCGCAACTGCAAACGGTACGGTCTTCGAGCTAACCCGCGGCACGAAAGGGCAGTGGAGCGAGTCTGTGATTCATTCCTTCAACTTCACCAGCGGCTCGGCTCCCGCCGGCGAGGTCACATTTGACCGACATGGCAACCTCTACGGCGTTACGCAGGGCGGCGGCAATTCCGGAGCAGGAGTGATTTTCAAGCTGGTACCGTCCGCGAGCGGTCACTGGTCCGGCCAGGTCCTGCATTCCTTCACCGGCGGCAGCGACGGTGGCTATCCCTACGCCGAGAAACTTGTATTTGATCGCCTCGGAAACCTTTATGGCACGACCGAGGGTGGCGGCACCTACCTTGGCGGCACCGTTTTCAAGCTCTCCCATAATTCCGCAGGCGTCTGGACCGAATCTGTCTTGTACAGCTTTGACCCGGCCATCGACTCCAATCCCACCAGCGGATTGATCCTCGACGCGAATGGAAATCTATACGGAACCTGCTCCAACGGAAACGGCGAAACCACAGTCGGCGCCGTCTTCGAGCTAAGCCCGCAAGGCGGCGGCACCTGGAGCGAAACCAATCTCTTCTTTTTTGACCGCCAGAACGGCGAGTTCCCGGAAGGCAGTCTCCTCGGCGACTCAGCAGGGAATCTCTACGGCACCACATGGCTGGGCGGAACGTTCGGCATGGGGACCGTATTCGAAATCACGCCCTAGTTTGGAAAAGATTGGCAATGTTCGGCAAGTCTGCAGAAGACTAACCATCCTTGCGGTAAAGCAGATCGCGCATCGCCGCTCGCCGCGCCTCGTTGCCTTCCTTGGTAGTCTTGCGGGCGTCGGCGTCCATGCCTCGCTTCGCCTTGGGATCGGCGTCCTCAGGTTCACTGCACGCCGGACAGCGGTTGGCAAAGCCGGGCTTATCCGGCTTCAGCTCGAACTCCTCTGAACAAACGGCGCACACTCGGATGGGAAATGCCATGCAGCTTTTATGATAACAACGGCAGTTTTGCCCTGCCAACCCTCTGAATGTCCTGATACTGTCCTAATAGTTAGGACATTGCCAACACCTGGGCGGAATGCGGCTAATTTCCAGTTCCCGACAGCGCGACGGGTGCTGGGCTGATCGAGCTCGAGAACGGTGGAAAGTTGAAGTCAAGCGCGGCGCTTCGCGCGCCTCCTTGCGTGGGAGCGAACGTCACCGACACGGTGCAACCTGCCCCCGGCTGAATTGAATGCCCTGTGCAGTTACCGCTTGCCGAGAAGTCGTTGTAATCTTTGCCTCCCACACCCACACTCGAGAATGTGATCGCCGTCTTGCCTTCATTGGTTGCGGTCACCGTCTGCGGCGGGCTTTTTGTTCCAACTTTCTGAGTGCCGAATGCCAGGCTGGTGGGCGAAAGTTTCACCACGGTCGCACTCCCCGTAAGCTCGACAAATTGCGGCTTCGAGGACGCGCTGTCGACAATTGTTATCAATCCTGTCGGCGTGCCCTGTACTTTCGGCTTAAACTCCGCGCTAAGGGAACAGGTCGCGCCCACGGCCAGCGAACTCCCACACGTGGTTTTCATTGCAAACGGCCCCGTGACCTTGATCGAACTGATCGAGAGGGCAACGTTTCCCTGATTCGTAAGCTTCACTGTTTGCTGCTTACTCACCGTGTTGATCAGCTGCACTGGAAAAGTCAGAGGCGCGGTCGTCGGAGAAAAGCTCACCGCCCCCGTGTTGAGCATCGTCGTGGTCAAAAAGCTAGCCGCAAACGCGAAATCAGGCCGCCCGTCTCCGTTCAGATCGCCCACCGCAGGCAGCCCACTGCTAGGCACAGCGAACCACTGAAGCGTTAACGTGCCGTCTCCGTTGCCCCAGAACACGTCCACGCCGGGCGGACCGCTTGGCACCATTACGTCCAACTTGCCATCCCCATTCAAATCGCCTATAACTACTTGGTCACCAAACCCAGTAGTCGAGTAGTTCACCGCCGGCTGAAAACTTCCGTTGCCGTTTCCCAAAAGGACAGTCAAGCCTGTTAAATAGTCGCCCACCACCACGTCGAGCTTTCCGTCGCCGTTGAGGTCGCCCGCAGCCAAGGTCGCTGGCTGATACTGGAGCGGCGTCGTAATGGAATCTTGTAGCGTCCCATCGCCATTGCCCAGCAGCACGCCGAGATTGTAGCTCACACCGGAGGAACTCACCGCCGCCACATCGACTTGATGGTCATTATTGAAGTCGGCGAGGGCGAGCCACAAGGCTGCGGGAAAAGAACTGTTGTCGCTTGGCGCTTGGAACGTTCCATCGCCGTTACCCAACAGCACGCTGATGTAAGGTGGATCGAGAATCGCCAGATCTGGCTTCTTGTCGTTATTGAAGTCGCCGACCACAACGAAGTACGAACCCTGGGTCGTATTGGAGCTGATAGGCGCTTTGAAGGTGCCGTCCCCGTTGCCTAGGTAAACGTCCACAGTACTGGGGCCAAGATTCGCCGTCACAATGTCGAGATTGCCGTCATTGTTGAAGTCAGCGACGGCTAGGGAATAGGTCAGCTGCGTCAGGTAACTGACCGGCTTCTGAAACGTGCCGTCCCCGTTCCCCAGTGCCACGGTGAAGCCGCTGTTGGTGATCACTACCACGTCAAGCTTGCCATCGTTATTGAAGTCGCCCGTAGCAATGGAATACGCACCCTGCGGGAAGGCGGCGGTCGCGCGCGTTTCAAACTGCGCCCAGGCGGGCGCGGCAGCCACTGCCAAGGAAAAGAAAGCGGCCAGCGCACACAGCACGGCACGAGACCGAAATGCGTTATCGGAGGGGACCATGGCGAACCTCACTTCCACTTCGTGGCGCAGGGGGGAACTCCACTAGCCGCAAAGCTTATCACGATTCCGGGCCGCGCTAAAGGGACTTTCCTCTACAACCAGAACCAAAACTTAATCGCAGAAAAGCGAAAGCCTCGCTTGCGCGAGGCTTCCGAGAGGCGGATCAAAACGACTTAGGCTTTCAGTTTGCGGTGAAGAGCTCCGGCCAGACCGATCAACCCAGTTCCCAGCAAGCCAAGCCGGGGGATCGAGCATATCAGCCCAATGCTTCCACAGATCCCTCCTTAGGCCGCCTTTTTTTCTCGCGCACAGGAGCCGACAGATTGCGCTCTAGGTTCCCGTACCCGATAGGGTAACCGGAGCAGGGCTGCCGTTTCTCACTGTAAAATAAACGTTGCCGCTCCGAGAGCCCTTCTGGGTGGGGGTGAAGGTCGCCGTTACTGCGCAGCTGGTGCCTCCCGGGAGCTGGGAGCCGCAGGTATTGGTTTCAGAGAAATCATGATAATTCCGGCCACCGATCCCAATCCCGCTGAAGTTAACGGTCGCACTGCTGACGTTGGTCACGGTAATCTGCTGGGACGTACTCTTGGTTCCTACTTTTTGGCTACCGAAGTTCAAACTCGTCGGGGAAACTCCCAAGTCGGTACCCCGACCTGAAAGTTCGACAACTTGCGGTTTCGACGACGCGCTATCCACGAGGGATAATAGCCCGCTGTGCGTTCCGGCGGCTTTCGGTTGAAATACCAAACTTATCGTGCAGTTCGCCCCGGCACCGATGCTGGTTTGGCACGTTGTGCCGCTCCCTAGTTGAAACTGTCCCGATACTTGCTTTGACGAAATCGAGACTGAGTTTGTACTTGTGTTCGTGAGAACAATGGACAACGGTAGGCTATTAGCATTGATAACTTGCACTGGAAAGTTCAATGGTAGGCTTGGAGAAAAGCTGAGAGCACCGGTGTTCAGCATGGTCGTGACGGTGCCCTTTGTCATGTACAGCAGGACGATGTCCGGCTCCTGGTCCCCATTGAAGTCGCCCGCCACGGCCGGGCCGCCGCTCGTCGCAAGATATTCCTTCGCAGGCTGGAAGGTACCGTCCCCATTTCCCAGCAACTCACTGACTCCTGAACCCGGGGACACGCCCGAGACAAGGTCGAGTTTTCCGTCTTGATTGAAATCCTGCACGACAATCCGCCCTCCACCGGTGGTTGCGTAGTCAACCTCGGGCTGGAAGCTGCCGTCGCCTTTGCCGAGAAGGACCGCAACATCTTGAAAGTAGCCACCGATAGCCACGTCCAAGTTGCCGTCGTGGTTGAGATCCGCTGCCGCGACCGAGTAGGGCGTGTTGTTAAGGGCATATGTAAGGGAAGGCTGAAGTGTGCCGTCGCCATTGCCCAGCAAGACGCCAACATCCTGGCTGCCGCCGAAAAATCCCACCACTACCACGTCAAGCCGGTGGTCATTATTAAAGTCGCCGACCGCGAGCTGTTGGGACCCGACAAACGAGTTGTTGTCACTGGGCGCTTGAAAAGTTCCATCTCCCTTACCCAGCAATACGCTGATGTAAGGATTTTCCACCACTACGATGTCGGGCTTGCCGTCCCCGTTGAAATCACCAACTGCGACAAACACATTGTAGCTTGTGGTGCTCGAATCGATGGGGGTCTTAAATGTCCCGTCTCCGTTCCCGAGGTAGACGCTCACGGTGCTGGGGCTAAGATTTTCGTTGGCTACAACGATATCTGGTTTGCCATCTCCGTTAAAGTCGGCAACCGCCAACGAATACGCCAAATTGGTGGCGTAGGTAACCGACGTTCGGAAGGTTCCGTCGCCGTTGCCAAGCAGGATTGAGAGCCCTCCAGAGTCCAGTACGGCGAGGTCCAGCCTTCCGTCGCCGTTGAAGTCCCCGGAAGCGACAGCAAGCGCCTCGCCGGACACTGTGCGCGTGGCCCGTGTTTCAAGCTGCGCCCACGAAGGCTTCGTGGGCGCAACAAAGGAGAGCAAAGCCACCAGCGCACACAGCACACGGCGAGAGCAAAGCGCATTATTGACGGGCATCATGGCGAACCTCACTTCCACTTCCTGCCGGTGGGGGGAGCACTACTAGCCGCAAAGCTTATCACGATTCCGGACCGCGCTAAAGGGACTTTCCTCTACAACCAGAACCAAAACTTAATCACAGAAAAGCGAAAGCCCCGCTTGCGCGAGGCTTCCGAGAGGCGGATCAAAACGACTTAGGCCTTGAGTTTGCGGTGGAGAGCTCCGGCCAGACCGATCAACCCAGTTCCCAGCAAGCCAAGAGTGCCCGGCTCGGGAACGGTTACGATGTTGGTATCGCCACTGGAGATCGTGGTGCTTCCGTTGAAGAAGCCCTTGCCAGTGTTAATGGTCAACTGTACGGTTGCGCCATCCACCGTCCCCCCGGTGTACCACATTCCCGAGATCGACCCTGTCAGGGTGTAGTTGTGGGTACCGTTTGCCAGTGTGATCAAGGTCCAGGTCACGGGGCCGCTGAACGAACCGTTGAAAATTGTGCCATTCGGAATTCCGTTGGTTCCGTTGCCGGTGATGGTGAAGCTGCCACCACCATTGAAGGTGCCGCCCATCTGCAGGGTTCCACCCGACAAAGAGCCGGTCGTGAACGTCACACCGCCCAGAGCGCCAGTGATGAGACCCCCGCCGTTGAGGCCGTTCACCGCGATCAGTTCAGAACCCGTAAGGCTCAACCCCGCGGAACTACCCGCAAGTGTTCCGCCGCTGTTGGTAAAGTCCACTGAACCGCTGGCAAACGCCGACAGCGGCAGAGCCAGAGCCAGTAACGCCATCAAAACGATCCGCTTCATAAATGTCTTCCTCCTGAACCTGCTTAAATCAAAGTGTTCAAATGGAGGTTTCATCCTCCGGGAGCAGATACTACTACCCCTGCCTACCCTTGTGCATCCTGCGTGCCAAACCGGGAATAACTGCATGTTGTTGATTATACTGGTATTGGTGGCGGATTTCTCTGTGGTTCCCAACTTGAAACTGCAAACCGATGCACACTAATACTCTCCTTTTGCGTGCGGCATCCTACCAGCCGCCAAACCTAACTTCCTTTGCCCTAAGTATTTATGTCGGTATCCCGGGGAAACTCCCAGGCAAGACGCCATGTCGTAGCACGGAAGTGTAATTCACAGTCCTCAGCCATTCAGATAGCGTTAGAAGTGAGCAGTTCTGGGGGAGGGCTGTTCAGGCGTCCCGCGACTCGAAAGAGTCTCGGGACGCTTCTTAATTTTGGGGCCACTCCGTCGTTGGCGTGGAAGAAAATCGCCGCCGGGTTTCGTCAAGATGAAGATTTCTGCACAGTCGGCGATTCGCCACGCGGCCCGATCAGTTCTCGCAGCCGGTGCGAGAGATTCTTAGCCAGCGATCGGTAAAAACGCGAGGCCAGATGCGGAAACAACTCAAACAATTTCTCCAACGCAGCACGGTCCAGGTGATACGCCTCCACATCTTGCTGAGCGATCACGTTGGCGCTGGCCGGAGCATCTTCGACAAACGACATCTCTCCGCAAATCTCACCCGGCCCAATCTCAGGGGACACCGCTTGCGACGGGATCTGCACCCGCGCCGTCCCCTTCAACAGTAGGTAAACTCCGTCCGATTTCTTGCCTCGCTGTACCAAAGTCTGGCCCTTCTGGAAGGTGACGCGGCTGGCCTTGTCAGCGACCAGTGTCCAATCGTTGGGCGTGAGATAGGTCAATCCGTATTTGGAAGATGACAGCAGGGACACTTCTTGTTCGACAGCCTTGGTCATGGCGCGCGCGACCCCGAGCTCCGGAGATTACCCGGCGAATGACAGAAACAGAAACAACAGGGCGATGAGCAAGACTAGCAGAAAAAATACCGCATGAAGCAGTCCCTTAGTGTAACTTCGTGTCCTTTGTGGTTACAGCTCCTGTGGTTGGTCGGCCCGGATCTCCAAATTTTTGACTCCAGCCCGTTTCTCCGATAGCCTATCGTTCCCGCCATGAATTCCGTTGCGCCAGCGATCTCCGTTCAGGCACTCAAGAAATCCTACGGCGACGTCCACGCCGTGAAGGGAATCGACTTCGAGATCCAGCCCGGAGAAGTCTTCGGCTTGCTCGGGCCGAACGGAGCAGGGAAGACCACAACGGTAGAAATTCTGGAAGGCCTGCGGCCCCGCACCGCGGGCGAAGTAGCTGTCCTCGGCTTCGATCCCGACCGCCAGCGCCAACAACTCAAAGACCGCATCGGCGTCTGCCTGCAAGCCACGAATCTCCCGGAGAAGATCCGCGTTCGCGAAGCCATGCAAGTGTTCGCGTCTTTCTACAGCCGCCACGTCGACCTTAACAAACTCCTGCAACGCCTCCAGCTCGAAGAGAAGCGCGACGCTTTTTACGGCACTCTTTCCGGAGGTCAGAAACAAAGGCTCGCCCTGGCCCTTGCTTTAGTCAATGATCCGCAACTCATTTTTCTGGACGAGCCTACCACCGGCCTCGATCCGCAAGTCCGCGTCGAAATCCACAATCTGCTCGAAGAACTCAAACGCGAACACCGCACGATTCTGATGACCACGCACTACATCGAAGAGGCCGAACGCCTCTGTGATCGCGTCGCTATCGTCGACGAAGGCCGCATCATCGCTCTCGACACTCCTGCGCGCCTTCAGCAGCAGAGCCGCAACGCCTCGAGCATCGTTGTGACCTGTGCCACTCCGTTTCCAGCGAACCGGCCTGCCTGGGCAGAGGCGATACAAAGTGTGCTCGATCCCAACGGCCGTACTTTTACCGTGAACTCGCGCCGTCCCGCAGCCACGCTCGTCGACCTCGTCAAATGGATCGATCAGCAAGGCCTCGAACTCACCGACGTCAGCCTCAAACAGCCCAGTCTCGAAGACGTCTTTATCGAACTCACCGGAAAGAGCCTCCGCGAGTGATGCCACAAGAATGAAAGCCTACCAAGCACTCATCGCGCTCGATCTCAGGCTGGCGCTGCGGCAGCGGTCCGTCATTTTCTTCAACTATCTTTTCCCGCTGATTTTCTTTTTCATCTTTGCCCAAGCCATGCACGCCGAACGTGGCGCAGCCATGACCATCGTGATCTCCATGGTGCTCATCATCGGGATCCTTGGCAACGGACTCTTCGGCGCCGGCATTCGCGCCGTCCAGGAACGCGAAGCCAACATCCTCCGCCGCTACAAAGTGACTCCCATCTCGCCGGCTCCATTACTCGTCGCCTCCGTCGTCACCGGCTGGATCCTTTACATGCCGAACGTGCTCCTGATCTTTACCCTGGCGCATTTCCTCTATGGCATGCCGTGGCCGCATTCCATGCCTTCCGTGCTGCTGTTCACCTCCATCGCCGTCTGCGGATTCCGGGCCATCGGCCTGATCCTCGCCTCCGTTGTGAACTCCATGCAGGAGAGCCAACTGCTGGTGCAGTTGATCTACTTGCCGATGCTGTTCTTGAGTGGTGCGACTTTCCCTCTTAACATGTTTCCGCCGTGGCTGCTAACCATCACCCAGTTCGTTCCCGCCACCTACATGGTGGTCGGTATTCAAGGGATGCTTCTGCGCGGTGAAGGGCTCGCCGCCAACATCTACCCCGCGCTGGCTCTTCTCTTGACCGCCTTCGTGGGACTCTTTATCTCGTACAAGATTTTCCGTTGGGAGAAAGAAGAAAAGATTCGCCCTTCAGCCAAGCTGTGGCTGGCGGCCGTGCTCACTCCATTTCTGGTGCTCGGTTTCTGGCAGATGCACACCCGCACCGGCATTGCAAAAACAAAAATCCTCAACCGCCAACTAGCCCGCAGCGAAACGTTCCTCATCCGCGGCGCCCGCATCTTTGTCGGCGACGGCAAAGTCATCGAGAACGGCTCGGTGCTCGTGCGCGGCGGAAAGATCGCCGAAGTCTTCGACGGCGCCGGACCCGATCCCAAGACCTTGAACGCTGAAACCGTGGAAGCCGCCGGAAAAACAATTCTCCCCGGCCTGATTGACGTGCACATTCATCTCGGCGGCCCTGCCGGTTTCTATTCCGACATGAGCAAGTACGACCCCGAGAAGGCCATGCAGCGCAATCTCGCGGCCTATCTCTATAGTGGCGTGACCACGGTGAGAAGCGTCGGAGACGTTCTGGACGGCATTCTTAAACTTCGATCCACCGTGAATGGCGGAGAACTCCTCGGGGCGGACCTCGAGACTTGCGGACCTCTATTCACCGCCCCCGGTGGACACGGCACGGAATACTTCAAGAATCTGCCCGCCCAGGTTCGCGACAATCTGCAAAGGCAATTCACTCGCATCCCCGGCTCGGTCGACGAGGCCCGCCAGCAAGTCGGCGGCCTGAAAGAACAAGGCGTCGACTGCATTAAAGCGATACTTGAAGCAGGCGCCGGAAGCCGCGTATTCAACCGCCTCGACACTGGATTATTTGACGCCGTCGCCCAGCAAGCCCACGCCGATTCCTTACCGCTCGCGGTTCACACCGGCGACGCGCGCGACGTCACCGACGCCGTCCATGCCCAGGCCAACTCCATCGAGCACGGGTCATTTCGTGAAAGGATTCCCGACGCTCTCTTCGCCCTGATGGCCCAGCAGGGAACCTTCTACGATCCAACTCTTAGCGTGGTGGAGGCCTTCAAGGATTTCGCCGCGGGCAAAACTGATTTGCTCAAGCGCTCTCTAGTCCAGCAAGTCGGACCACCCGAACTTCTGCAGGGAACCGAAGCAGCCATCGCCTCTGCCGACACCGAATCGATGCGCAAGTCGCTAGCGCAATATCCGATGGACATGTCGATCGCCAGCGATAACCTGAAGCGCGCGCATCAGCACGGAGTCCCGCTCGTCACCGGCAGCGACGCAGGAAACTATCTCGTAATCCACGGCCCCACCGTCCAACACGAGCTGCAACTCTGGGTGCAAGCCGGAATCCCGCCAGCCGTCGCCCTGCAAGCCGCGACCCTGAACGCCGCCCGCCTGCTGAAAGCCGACAATCGAATCGGCTCCATTCGCGTTGGCAATGATGCCGATCTGCTCGTAGTCGACGGCGATCCCCTCGACGACATCACCGCCACCGAACGCATCTCGATGGTCGTTTTCAAAGGCGAACGCATCAGCCGCAGCGAACTGTTCGATCAGCGGTAAACTTAGAATTTCTTCCTCAGAAACTCAAACAGTAAATACCCAACTACCCCGGCGATCATAGCGATCCCAAAATTCGCCACCGTAAAAATGTCTCGCAGAGCCCACGCCAGGCCGCGCGCCCGGCCCATGCCTGAGCGCTCAAATTCCCCCATCAGAAGATTGGAATAAAACAGGAAGATGATGAAGCCCACCTCGATCACCGCTCTCAAGACCTGGTTCTTCATGGAATTGAGGAGTCCCCGGAGGCAGAGTGCTACACCTTAGGAGATGACTTCGAATCCGGAGCCGAGAACGCCGCCTGCGGTCTGGAACTTCAGGAGCCAGGTAAATAGTTGACCTGACTTCAATGTTTAATCTGAAAGACGGTGCCATCCCCGTAAGCGCCTCCATCGAATGTAGTGCCATAGAGGTTGCCCGCCACGTCGAAGATCACGTTTGCGTAGGGAGTGCTCCCGTCACTGCCGTTAAAGCTGTGCAACACCGACTCTGCCCAGCTCCCGCCACCAGCAGGCGTTAACTCGAACACTGTACCGCAGCCCTGAAAGCAGTTCGTGCTGGTGCCGCCCCCTGCCGTCGTGCCGTAAAGGTTGCCGGCGGCATCGAAAACCAGAACGGTGTACTCGGGCGCGGCTCCATCGGCGCCGCTGAACTCATGCAACACCGTTTCTTGCCAGTTTCCCCCAACCCGCGACAATTCAAACACCATCCCGTCCAGCGAAACGCCGCCCCAGTTGGTAGCGCCATAGAGATTGCCCGCACCATCAAAGATGAGGCCGCCTATCGGATTGACTCCGTCCGTGCCATTCCCAAAGTTATGCAACACGTTCTCGATCCACTCGCCTCTCGCTGCGGGCGTCAGTTCGAACGCTGTTCCGCCACCGCTAGTGCCACCTGAGAAGGTAGTTCCGTAGAGGTTGCCCGAGGCATCGAAGACCAAGCCCGCAACGGGGCTGTTTCCGTCCTCGCTGCTCGAGCTGAAGCTATGCAACAGCTTCTCGCCCCAGCCCCCGCCCGCCTTGGGTGACAATTCGAATACGGCACCCACTCCATAGACTCCGCCCGCGACCGTCGTGCCGTAGAGATTCCCGACAGCATCGAGGATCAGGCCAGCGTAAGGACTGGAACCGTCTGCTCCATTGCCGAAGCTGTGCACGATCTTCTCGGCCCAGCCCCCGCCAGTTTTAGGCGACAGCTCGAACACCGTACCCCTGCCGTAAGCGCCACCCGCATAAGTCGTGCCCCAGAGATTGCCGGCAGCATCGAAGGTCACGCCGAGGGGATCGAGCCCATCTTTGCCATTGTTGTTGAAACTATGCAACAGCTTTTCGGCCCAACTCCCACCCGCTTTAGGTGACAGCTCGAATACCATGCCATTGTTGTAAGCGCCGCCTCCGCTGGTGGTGCCGTAGAGATTGCCTGCGGCATCGAAGATCACGCTGGCCACCGGACGCACCCCATTCTTACCATTGAAATTGTGCACCACGATTTCCTGCGCAAGTGAGGCGCCTCCCATAATCATGGTCATGGCAAGGACCAAAATCAATCTGAGGGAAACGTTTCTACTTCGCATAATTCTCCTTCGCATGACGGCTCTTTGAACGCAGCCCGAAGCCAACCCGAGTGAAGAGACGGTTAGTGAAGAGGCAGTGAGGAGGCGAGGATCACACTTCTAAGGGCGGCTGTCAAGATGCAGGAGTTTGCAACCGCTAAAGCGAGAAGACCGAGCTGTCGACAATTGCGAACGACGGCATCGATTGCAGATGGGAGACGAAACCAGACAATTACACCCTAGCCTTCCGTCGAAAGTCCTGGAGTTCAACACTCCGTGAATCGCGCTCTTTTGTGCTCGAAGGAAGAGCCGATCCCGAACTCCGATAAGTAAAATAAAGATGGTGCGCCCTGAGAGATTCGAACTCCCGACCTTCTGGTTCGTAGCCAGACGCTCTATCCAGCTGAGCTAAGGGCGCAATTTAGTGCTTGGCAGGTGAAGTCGCTGAGGAATTATAACGGAATTTGCGTGATGCTGGAAACGCCGCGGGCACAATGCATCGCGGCTAACGGCGCAGTGTGATCTAAGGTTTTTCCCGTAGACCACCGCGATCTGCCCTTCCCTTCGCTTTTCAACAGCTATTCGGCCCCTTCTTTGCTTCTGCTTGATCCAGAAGTAATTCTTTCCACCAGCAAGGCAATTCCTACAAGCCGTCTCAGGGAGGCAAATACTGTCTCTCTAGTATTTTGAGTAGCTTACAGAACGGCAAGCGGTGTGCTCATAGAAAGAACAGACGAAGTGGCGCGCAACGGGGCGTTCCAAGGATGACTTCGGCCAGAGGTTCTCTTGGGCGCCCCTTGCATTTATAGCGACACCCCAGCCCTCCCGTTTTCCTCCTAAGCCAACGCTAATTGGTCCCTTACATCCACGCCTGCCTGACGCAGCAATCGAGCCACCCCATCCGCTTTCAAGCGCGAAGCGTCGTAGCCCACCCGCACTGTACGCTCCGCCTGGTTAAACTTCACCCCGCGGATGCCATAAACTTCACGCATCCCGTCGATGGCTCGCAGTTCGGTTTCCCCGGGCACAGCTCCGTAGCGGAAGACAACATCCATATAAGTCATTAAAGACCATCCTTGATGACAGCGAATCGTGGTCCCTTCGTTCTAAGGGGCTGAATCCAATATAAAGCATCACCCATCGAACCCAGCAGATGGACTATTCTCCGGGTGCTAGTCTGGTGCTTGCTGTGGTGCTAAACCAAAACTTTAATGTCGACCAAACCTGATCAACTTCCCGCTTTGGAGCGTGATCCCGTCTGCGGGATGAACGTAAACCCGGCCACCACCAAACACGCCTTTGAACACAAGGACAAGAAGTATTATTTTTGCTGCGCACCGTGCGTCGAGAAATTCAAAGCAGATCCAGGCAAATATCTAATTGGAAACCCATCAGTAAAATCTTCCGGACTCATAACGCTCGGCACCACCAAGCCAGCCGTACCGGTAGCCGCACAAACAAACGCTGAGGGAAACGTTCAAGGCACCAAGCCTTCCTCCCCGACACCGGCCGCCACCTACGTCTGCCCCATGTGTCCCGAGGTCCGCGAACATAAGCCAGGAGCCTGCCCCTCCTGCGGTATGGCCCTCGAACCCGACGTTCCCATAGCAGCCACGCGCAGCGAATACACCTGCCCCATGCACCCCGAGATCGTTCGCCCCGCCCCCGGTTCGTGTCCCATCTGTGGCATGGCGCTCGAGCCCCGTACGGTCTCCGCCGCTGCGGAAGAAAATCCCGAACTCCGCGACATGACTCGCCGCTTTTGGATCAGCCTCGCGCTCACCGCGCCGCTGATGGCGATTGCCATGGCCTCTATGTTGTGGCCGCGTGTATTCATGGGTGGACTGGATTTCGTCAAAGGCGACCGATATGTGTTCAAGCCTTGGAGCTTGCTTTTGCCCTTGCTCGAACTCGCTCTCGCCACGCCCGTAGTCCTCTGGGGCGGATGGCCATTCTTCCAGCGCTTCTGGACTTCGCTCGTAAATCGCAGCCCCAACATGTTCACCCTGATCGGCATGGGCACCGGGGTCGCTTACGGCTACAGCGTGGTAGCTACAATTGCGCCGCAGATTTTTCCTGAGTCTCTACGTGGAATGGGGGGCTATCCCGAGGTCTACTTCGAAGCCGCCGCTGCCATCACCACTCTGGTCTTGCTAGGACAGGTCATGGAGTTGCGCGCCCGCAGCCGCACCAGCGCAGCCATTCGCGCACTGCTCGATCTCAGCCCGAAAACCGCGCGTCTACTCAACGTCGACGGCACAGAGAAGGATGTTCCTCTCGAACAAGTGAAGCCTGGGGATCGCCTGCGCGTGCGTCCCGGCGAAAAGATTCCGGTCGACGGTGTGCTGCTCGAGGGTCGCAGCTCAGTTGACGAGTCCATGATCACCGGCGAGTCCATGCCGGTCGAGAAATCGCCCAAGAGCAGAGTCGTCGGAGCGACCATCAACGGTACCGGGTCGTTCGTGATGCGTGCCGAGCGCGTGGGCTCGGAGACTCTATTGGCGCGTATTGTACAAATGGTTGGTCAGGCACAGCGCAGCCGCGCTCCCATTCAGCGCCTCGCCGACCGCGTCGCCAAGTGGTTCGTCCCCATCGTCGTCGCCATCGCCTTCATCACCTTCTTTGCCTGGTGGCTACTCGGGCCGCAACCACGCTTCGCGCACGCGCTCGTCAACGCAGTCGCGGTGCTCATCATTGCGTGTCCCTGTGCATTGGGTCTCGCGACACCGATGGCGATCATGGTCGGCGTAGGCCGCGGCGCGCGAGCCGGTGTGCTCATTAAGAATGCTGAGGCGTTGGAGATTCTGGAAAAAGTCGACACGCTGGTTGTGGACAAGACCGGAACACTCACTGAAGGCAAGCCGCAAGTCGTAAGTTATTCCGCGGAGTTCGCTAATGAGCCTGAACTCTTCCGACTAGCCGCCAGCCTGGAACGCTCCAGCGAGCACCCTCTCGCAAAGGCAATCGTTAACGCAGCATCGAAGCGCGGACTGAAACTTTCTCGACCTGAAGAATTCCTCTCCGTCACCGGAAAAGGCATCCGCGGCATGGTGGATGGAAGACTGGTCGCCGTTGGCAATCCCGCTTTAATGGTCGAAGTAGGAGCCCTGCAGAAACCTTCCGTACTGGCCGGGATACCGCCGGGCGGCACGCCTCTCTGTGTATCCATCGACGGCAAGTACGTAGGCAACTTCGGCGTCGCCGACCAAATCAAGCCTTCCACTCCCGATGCCGTTCGTGACCTGAAGGCTCAGGACATACACATCGTAATGCTCACCGGAGACAACAAAATCGTCGCAGCGGCGATTGCCAAGCAACTCGGCATTGAAGAATTCGAAGCCGAAGTCCTGCCGGAAGGAAAACTCCAAATCATCCGCAAGCTGCAAGAGCAGGGAAGAGTCGTCGCCATGGCCGGCGACGGCATCAACGATGCCCCAGCGTTAGCTCAGGCCGATGTCGGAATCGCCATGGGCACCGGTACCGACGTCGCCATCGAAAGCGGCGGCATCACGCTCGTCAAAGGCGACCTCAGCGGAATTCTGCGTGCCCGCAATCTAAGCCGCGCCACCATGCGAAACATCCGGCAGAATCTTTTCTTCGCCTTCATCTACAACGCTATCGGCGTCCCGCTCGCGGCCGGCGTCCTCTATCCGTTTTTCGGTCTGCTGCTTAGCCCCATCTTTGCCGCCGCCGCCATGAGTTTCAGCTCGGTCTCGGTGATCGCCAATGCCTTACGCTTGCGCAATGTGAAACTATGATCGAACCAATCGCGAGAAAGTGGGGAACCGGAAGGGACGGCAGTAGGTGGGATCTCGGTTAAGAATTTCTCTGTGACTCCGTGCCTCCGTGGTGGATTCAAAGCTTCCCCAAATACTCGATCACATCCGGCTCGGTCCAATCCACCGGCCCAATAAACTTGCGTCGCACAACGCCGCCGCGGTCGATCACATAAGTCTCCGGAAACTTGAACGTTCCATAGAGCGTATTACTTTTCTGATCGGCGTCGCGCACGGAAAGCAGATTCACATTGTGATCTCTGAGGAATCGCTGATAGTTGTTCTGGTCGACGTCAACGCTGACCGCCAGCACGGTCACGCCCTTAGCCTTCATACGCTGCTGCATCTGCACCAGAGATGGCATCTCCTCGATGCAAGGCGGACACCACGTGGCCCAGAAATTCAGCACCACCACCTGGCCCTTCAGTTGGCTCAGCGTGACTGTGCGCTCTGAGTCGTGCACGGTGAAATCCGGAGCCGCCGTGCCGATCCGCGACGGGCGCGAGCCGCTATAGCAACCGGACAGCGTAAGCAGGATAAGGATAAAAACGATAGCTGTTGAGCTGAGATGACGAACCATGCGTCGCACACCGCTATAATAATAGATTCTACGTATGACCGCGATCCTTACAGTTTCTGGACGCCCCCGAGTGTCGGTCATTATTCCGGCGCGTAACGAAGAAACTTCCTTGGGCGATTGCCTGAAGTCTTTGGTCGCGCAGTACGGTATAGCGTTCGAAATCATCGTGGTCGACGATCACTCCACTGACCGCACGCGCGAAATCGCATCCTCATTCTCGGGAGAGCAAGCCCGCGTCATCGAAGCTCCTCCTCTGCCACGCGGCTGGACTGGAAAGAACAACGCGGTCACTGCCGGAGCCAAAACTGCTCGCGGCGAGTGGCTCCTTTTCACCGACGCTGACACGATTCACCTCCCAGGTTCCTTGGCGCGGAGCGTCGAGGAGGCGCAGCGCCACGCCGCGGCACTGCTGTCCTATTCCCCAGGGCAGGTCGTGAAAAGCCTCTGGGAACAAGCTGTGATGCCCGTAATCTTCGCCGAACTTGCTGCGACCTTCCGCCCGTCACAAGTGAGCGATCCCAAATCACGCGCTGCGGCGGCCAACGGTCAATACCTTTTGGTCACTCGCGAGGCCTACGACGCCGTTGGCGGCCACGCAGCCATTGCCGGAAACCTGCTCGAAGACGTAGCCCTCGCCCGCGTCGTCAAGCGATCCGGCAGAAAAATATTCTTCCGGTTCGGCGCCGATGCCGTCCGCACCCGGATGTATCGCACCTTCGCCCAGCTTCGCGAAGGCTGGACTAAAAACCTCGCGCTTTTATTTCCCAATCCCCTCCGATTAGCTGCCCTCCGTGCTATCGAGTTCGTTCTGATCGCTGTCAGCGTCGCAATCGGCATTACCGCGGCCCTTCGCGGACACTTCCGGCCCGCCGCCGCGTCCGTAATACTTTTCGTAATCTTGTATGCATTGTTTCTCACCCGAATCCGGCGCGCCCATTTTTCATGGGACGCAAACCTCCTCGCCCTCTTCGGCCTCCCGCTGTTCTCGTATCTATTGTTGCGCTCAGCGAGAGCGCACGCGAACGGTAGTGTGTCGTGGAAAGGCCGCAAATATTCGGATGAATCTTGTTTACTGGCAACTGGCCACTGACAACTGGTTCTTATGGTCTATCTCACGCGCAAAGCCGAGTTTTCCGCATCGCACTATTACCACAATCCGGATTTCACTCCGGAGGAGAACCTCCGCATCTTCGGCAAATGCAATAACCCCAACGGACACGGCCACAACTACACACTGGAAGTCACGGTGAAGGGCGAGGTCGATCCGCGCTCCGGTTTCGTCGTCGATCTCAAGAAATTAAAAGAGGTCATGAACCGCGAAGTCCTCGATGCCATGGACCACCGCTTCCTCAACAAAGAAGTCCCCGAATTCCTCGATCGTATCCCGACTACCGAAAATATCGCGATCGCAGTCTGGCAACGCCTCGTCACTAAACTCCAAAGCGCTAAACTGCACCGAGTCCGTCTCTACGAGACTCCAGATCTATTCGTAGATTTCTACGGAGAGCCATGAAAGAAAGAGAGCTTTACCCCGTGAACCCCCGTGGCCTCCGTGGTAAAGGTTTTGAGTTTGACTCTATGACGTTGGAAAGCAAATGAAAGCCCACCTCTCCCGCCGCTACCTGTTCTCCGCCTCCCACCGCCTGCATAGCGAGGCCATGTCTGACGTAGAAAATAAGATGACGTACGGCAAATGCAACAACCCCTACGGACACGGCCACAACTACACCATCGAAGTAACCGTCAGTGGACCCGTCGACGAGCAAACCGGCATGGTCTGCAACCTCACCGATCTCGATGGTTTCATGGAAAGGGAAGTGCTAGCCCGCTTCGACCACGAGAATTTGAATACCTTGCAGGAATTCGCCCAGGAAGTACCCACCACAGAAAATCTCTGCATTCAGATTTACGAAATAGTGCAGCGCGGCTTCCATCACGCGCATCTAGAAGGGGTAAGGTTAGAAGAAACAATGATGAACTCGTTCGAATATACGGGCTGATCGAAATCGATTTTGACGTTCAATTGCGAAATCACCAAATCACCCAATTACTCAATGTCATGAAACCACAAACCGAATCCTCCACCCTCACCAGTGCCAGCTTCGAAGATCTCGTGCAGGAGATGCTTGTGCGCCTTGGCGAAGATCCCAACCGCGAAGGCCTTCAGCAAACTCCCGAGCGCGTGCGCAAGTCCATGCAGTTCCTGACACGCGGCTATACGGAAGATCCCGAAGCGCTGCTCAAAGGCGCGCTCTTCACCGTCAGCTACGACGAAATGGTCATCGTCAAAGACGTTGAAATGTTCAGCCTCTGCGAGCACCACATGTTGCCGTTCTTCGGCAAAGTCCACGTCGCCTACATTCCCAACGGTAAAGTGATCGGCCTCAGCAAAGTCCCGCGCCTGATCGAGATCTTCTCCCGCCGCCTGCAAATCCAGGAGCGCCTCACCACCCAGATCGCGGAAACCATCCAGAACGTAATCGAACCTCAGGGTGTCGGCGTGGTCATTGAAGCCCGCCACTTGTGCATGATGATGCGCGGCGTCGAGAAACAACACTCCGCGGCCGTCACATCTTCCATGCTGGGTTGCTTCCGCGATTCGAACGAAACGCGCTCGGAGTTTCTGTCTTTGATTCGGCAGCGCCCCAACGGGATCTGACGGTTTGGGCCTGCCGCTACTGGACCGTCCAAGCCCCGTTGCTGCAAAACAGGGACTTGCTTTCGCCCGACTTGAGAGTCACTGTGTAATCGCCGCACTTCGCGCTACCCGACACCGACACTTTATAAGTGCCCGGCGCCACCACAAACGCAGCGTCTGTTACCTGACCCATAGGCCTATCGTTAATGCTTATGCTGGCACGGTTTGGGTTTGACCTGACGATTAGCTTGCCCAGCGAAGGCATCTGCAACGACACGGCAACCGGGATTAGAACAATACCCACCATCGCGATTCGAATCGCCGACAAAACTCTATGCCCGGTCACTTTCAGCCTCCCTGCCTAGCTCATGAAAAGCAAAGTCGGCAAAAAAGAATACCGCCAATAGGAGCGTGTAGAATTGCGACCGGCTGGGCCACATGACGCCAAAAGCATAGGGATTAAAAACATTGGTATAGGTCGATGACAAGACCGTCAGGTGGCTGACGTACCCGAAGTAAAGGGAGAGAACCGCGAGCAAAGCGCTGCCCATGGCGGATGCCCCGTGGCGCAGTTGCGGCACGCCCTGATGCGCATTGATCAACAAGTATCCCAATGCTCCCAGCAATGCCGTGGCGAGAGTAGTGAGCAGACCGCTCATTGCGGAGTAGGTTTCAAGCGCTTTTTCCTGCCACGGCGGAATGGCGTCGGTTTGGCCAAGGCTGGTGGAGGAAATAATGCCGGCGTCCTGGTACGCGATCTTGTCCATGCGATGCTGGAATACCAGCACCGCTCCTGCGAAAACAAGGGCGACGACGTAGAATCTGAGTCGGTTGGTCCAGAGTCCGGTCGCTGGCCTCATACGGATGCCTCCAACATCAGGATTGAATCCTCGGGACGCGCACAAGTATACATCTGTCGGACGGACACTGCCGTCCGTTGCTTTTGAGGTTGTCTTTGTTTCGGATTCTGTGTTTCGGATTCTGTAAGATTGACCCGTGACGCACAGAACCTCGCCTCGCAGCACCCGGCAACTGGACTCTCGCGTCGCCCTTGTTACTGGCACCACGCGCGGCATCGGCCTTGCCATCGCTCAGGCTCTTGCCGAGGAAGGTTGCAATCTTGTCCTCACCGGCCGCGACGAACAAGCCCTCCGGCGGATCAGCAGGGAACTCGCCTCTGCAAAAATCAAAATCCTGGCCCAGCCCTGCGACGTCCGCGATCCTCAATCCGTCGACGATCTCTTCCGCGCCATCCGCAGGCAATTTAAGCGCCTCGATATTCTCATCAACAACGCCGGCATCGCCCACGCTAATCTCACGGTTGACAAGCTGCCCCTGCCGCTTTGGAAGGACGTCATCGAGACAAATCTCACCGGCATGTTCCTGGTCACCCAAGCTGCGCTCGGCCTCATGAAGCGCGGCGGCACCATCGTGAACAATCTCTCCATCGCCGCCAATCGCGTCTTCCCTGGATCGGCCGCCTACATCGCCTCCAAACACGGCGCACTCGGCTTGACCAACACGTTGCGCGAAGAATTGCGACCCAAGGGAATTCGCGTAATCTCACTGTTGCCCGGCGCCACCAACACTGACATTTGGAACACTCTTTGGCCAGAAGCCCCGCGAAAAAAGATGATGTCCCCCGCTACAGTCGCCGCCGCGGTCGTCAACGCAATCCTGCTGCCGCCAAACGCCACCGTCGAAACCCTCGAAATCCTACCAACGGTCGGCGTCTTGTAGAGCGATAACATAACAGACAGCCTCTGTGGACCCTTCGTACCCTCGTGTTAAAGATTTTGTTGTTCGCCAACGTTTACACAAAAAGAAATTCCGATTAAGATTGCGCTCGCCCATCAGACATCACACGGAGGAACTATGAGCAAGACACCATTTCTCGCTGCCGCACTGTTAGCTGTCGCCATCGCTGCGATACCCGCTCGCGCCCAAGATAAAAAAGACGCGGCCATAAAGCCCCCCGACCCTGAATCAAAGGTCGTCCTCGACTCCTGGAACGACATTGGCCGCAAGCTGATCGCCATGGCCGAAGATTTTCCCGAGGACAAATACGACTTCAAGCCCACGCCCGCCCAGCGCAGCTTTGCGGAACAACTGCTGCACGCAGCCAATGCAAATTACTTTTTCACCGACCCTGCTATGGGCAAGCCGATGCCCAAGGAAGAAGATCCCAAGCGCTCTGACTTTAAAACCAAGGCCGACATCGTCGCCTTCGTAAAGAAGGCATTCGCCGACGGCGCCGCCGCCCTCAAAGCCAAAGGCGACAAGGGGATGTCCGAACTGCTCGTCGACCCATTCGCCCACCAGCAGGTCCGCGTTCTGGACATGGCCTACGGCCTAATCGAGCACTCCGGCGAACACTACGGCCAGCTCGTCGGCTACTACCGGATGGCAGGCCTCGTCCCCCCGGAGTCGCGCCCCAAGAAGTAGGAAATTCGGATCACAAGAAATCGTGTCATCCTGAGCGACGCGAAGGACCTATGCATTGCGCCGGCAGCGCGACCGCTGCCGGCATACTCCAGCGGGACCTCAACGCAGCGAACTTCTACCTACTCGCTGGCTGCGGCTGAAACTGATGCCGTTCGTACCACTCCAAACTCAAGTCCTTCCAAGCAGGATTTACGGAAACAATCAACCCGATTTTCTTGATTCTCAACCATCCCTTGATTCGCTTTTCCCGTTCGATAGCATTGCGTATGTCATCGAAGCGTTCAAAGTAAACCAGCCGGTCGAGCTTGTACTTGGCGGTGAACCCGGAGCCTAAGCCCGTTTTATGTTCTCGAACCCGTCGTATCAGACTATTCGTAACGCCCGTATAAAGCGTCTTCGATCGATTCGACATGATATAGACAAAGTACATCGTGGCGGACGCGAGTACACAGGTGCTTCGCTCCGCTCAGCATGACAAAGCAATAAATTCCTGTCTGTGACCTATGAACATATCCACCCCACTATCATCCTGAGCGAAGCGAAGTGCCTGCCCTGAGCTTGTCGAAGGGACCGATGCACCTAGCCGGCAGCGCCACCGCTGCCCGCTCTCTTACTCCGCAGCATACGGATACCTCAACCGCCGCTCGCCGAACATCTTCACCAGCAGCGCTCCGGAGACGAATCCGCCAACGTGCGCCCAGAAGGCGATTCCGCCCATATTCTGTTTGTGGACAGCAAGCGCAGTGTTCGTTCCACTCAGAAAATTGAACACGAACCATGATCCCAGGACGATCCAGGCCGGTAGCCAGATGACCAGGAAAATAAGCTCAAAGATCCACGTCAGCACCCGCGCCCTGGGATACAAAATAAAATAAGCCCCCAGCACTCCTGCGATCGCTCCACTCGCCCCGACCGCAGGCACCGTCGAGTGCAAATTCACCACCACCTGCGTGCCCATCGCGAGCACCCCGGTAAGAATGTAAAACACCAGGTACTTGAAATGTCCCAAGTAGTCCTCGACGTTGTCGCCAAAAATATAGAGAAACCACATATTGCCAATGACGTGCATCCACGACCCGTGTAGAAAGAGGGAAGTGACGAAGGGAAGCACCACCACGAGCAGTGGGTATCTGGGCGACCCCGAAAGAAATATTGCCAGATGAGACGGCACTACTCCGAACTGATGGATCAGGAGCTCCAGGCTCCGTGGATCGAGAGCAGCCTCGAAGAAAAAAATCACCAGATTCAGCCCGATCAAAAACCACGTCACCCATGGAGTACTATACCGAGGCTGGTCGTCGCGAAGAGGAAGCATAAGAAAATTGAGTAATTTGGTAATTTAGTAATTGGGTAATTGAAAACCCCGCCACTCTCACGAGAGCTCGGGTTCAAATTACCCAATTACTCAATCACCAAATTACCAAATCTCCCCATGAATGGCGTCATCATCGTCGATAAGCCCGCAGGATGGACCTCTCACGACGTCGTCAATCGCCTGCGCCGCATTCTCCAACAGCGCTCCGTCGGCCATCTCGGTACTCTCGATCCTCTAGCCACCGGAGTTCTCCCACTGGTCACCGGATCACTCACGCGCCTTGCCCAGTTCTACATCGCATCCGAAAAGTCTTACGAAGGCGTGATCCGCTTCGGCTTTGCCACCAACACTTACGACGCCGACGGCGAACCCTCAGGGGAACATGTGGGGACAGCGGCCCCCGGCAGTCCTGCAAGTGAAAGTGGCAGTCCGGCGCCAATCCTCGATCTCACTTTGGATATCCTCCAAAAACTCGCCTCCGAATTTCTCGGCGTCATCCAACAAACCCCGCCGCCATTCTCCGCCAAAAAAATAAAAGGAGTTCCTGCTTACAAGCTGGCGCGAAGACAACAAGAAGTCGTGCTCCCGCCAGTTCAAATCGAAGTCAAAGAATTCGCCATCACCGCCCTCGAAGCTGATCGCGCCCACTTCCGCGCCCGCGTTGCCTCCGGAACCTACATGCGTTCCATTGCCCACGAGATGGGCCAGCGCCTCGGCTGCGGAGCCCATCTCGAATCTCTCCGCCGCACCGCCGTCGCCGAATTCGATATCAGTCAAGCCCATACCATCCAGCAAATCGAAAGCAAAATAAAGGATTGTCATTCCGAACCGGGCGAAAATCCCCGTCGAACGAGCCCTTGTCATTCCGAACCGGGCAGCAGGCCCGGTGAGGAACCTGCTGTTTCCCACCGTGACGGCATAGCTGCCCTCTTCGTCCACCCCCGCCAACTGCTCCCGCACTTTCCATCCGTCACCGCCGACGAGCCCACCGCCGCCCGCATCCGCAGCGGACGCCCCGTCAACCTCCCTCAACTTTCCCGCGCCCGCCAAGTCAAAGTCTTCGCCGGACAAACCGAACTCATCGCTATCGCCACCCGCGTAGCCGGCACACTATTCCACCCCAAAATCGTCTTCCCACCGGAATAATCCAGAGTGCGAAAAACAAACCCTTGTCATTCCGAATCGGGCAGAGCCCGAAGAACCCCACGAGACATGAATAACACTTTGTCATTCCGAATCGGGCGACAGCCCGGTGAGGAACCTGCTGTTTGCTCTTGAATCTCAACCCGCCAAAAATTAAATCCCTCCGCAACTTAAATTCCGTCCCTGTGTTGTAAAACTCCAAGCGGAGTTTCCGACGATCCAGGAGCCAGGCTTCCCGGCTTCGGCTCCTCGATCGTTCGGACATAGAAGATGCGCGCCACAATTGAGATTGACTTGGCTCCCGCCCGGTGCTAAGTTTCCCTCCGTATTGGCACGTGCCCCCGCTGCATTCCTCCCCGCCCCGCAAGCCGGGCTCTCAGGATGCTCCGCATCAGAAAGAAAATATGTAAGCAAGACTTCGACGCAGTCTGGGCCCCGACGACCGAAGCGGTAAAAGGAGTCTCCCATGACCCGCCAGCGTTCCCTCGGAATTAGGACTCGCGTTCTCAGCGCCGTTGTTCTGTTCATTGCAGCTCTCGCGATTTTGATGACCCAAGCCGCGCCTCTGTGTGCGCAAACCGAGTTTGCGTACGTCGTGAACAGCGGTTCCAATAATGTTTCGGTTTTCCGCGTTGACTCTGCTACGGGCGTACTCAGCCAAGTGAGCGGTTCGCCGTTTTCGGCTGGGAGTTTCCCTGAGTCGATAGCGATCGATCCATCGGGCAGATTCGCCTACGTGGCGAACGTGGACTCCAACGACATCTACGCTTATTCGATCAACATCAAGACGGGTGGATTGACACAGATTGCCGGCTCACCGTTCCCTGGTGGAGGCGGTTCGAAAAGCGTGGCGATTAGTCCAGCGGGCAGTTTCGTATACGTGACAAACATCTTCACGAACACTGTTTCCGTATACGCGATGGATACTGCGACCGGTCGCCTGACTGAGATCGTTGGTTCACCGTTTGGCGCTGGGACTACTCCATACTCGGTTGCCTTGGACTCAGTCGGACACTTTGCCTACGTGGCGAACATAGATTCCAGCGACATCTGGGCATACTCTGTTAAATCAGATGGAAGCTTGGTGCCTACCGTCGGATCCCCATTTTCGGCAGGGATCGAGCCTTTCTCTGTAACTGTGGATCCCCTCGATCGCTTCGTCTATGCGGCCAACGACGGCGGCAACGTGTCCGCCTACACGGTGGATGGCACAACAGGTGCGTTGACCCAAATCGCCGGATCTCCGTTCGCGGATGGGAATTGGTCGATTCCAGTAGCGGTGGATCCGTCCGGCCGTTTTGCTTATGTCGGCGCCGGGAGTGCCGGAACCTATTCGCCCCCCGGATACGTGGCTGGCTACTCAATCGACGCAACCACCGGCGCTCTAAGTCCTGTTCCTGGTAGTCCCTTTGCAGGGGAAATAGCGCCGTGGTCTGTCGCGGTGGATCCGGCCGGTAAATTCGTATATACGGCAAACCTCTACATCGCTTCCAGCGATGTCTCCGCATACTCCTTGAACGGCGACTCTGGCGCACTGACGCCCGTCCCGGGCTCGCCTTTCGTCGCTGGTCTGAATCCCATTTACGTGAAGGTTGTAACGATAGGTCGTGCAACCTCGACCTCTCTCGCGTCAAGTCTGAATCCATCAGTCTACGGGCAAAAGGCAACTTGGACGGCCACGGTAACCACCTCGGGCACCATCCCGCCCACCGGCACAGTGAACTTCAAGTGGGGAGCAAACTCCAGCTTCGGCACCGCCACACTGAACAGCTCCGGCGTGGCCACCGTAACCAAGTCGCTGGAAAACGCCGACACCTACCCGCTGACCGCAGTCTACTTGGGAGACACGAACAACCTGGGCAGCACCTCCGCCATCCTGAACCAGGTGATCACCCAAGCCACCAGCTCAGCCACTCTAAGCTCATCGCCCAATCCATCGACCCAAGGCCAAGGCGTGACCTTCACCGCCACCATCACTTCGCCAACATGCAAGGCAACCGGCCCCGTAACCTTCACGGCAGGGAAGACAGTTCTGGGCACAGCTCAACTCGCGAACAGCAAAGCAAAGTTCACCATCTCCACACTGGCAGTAGGCTCGACCACGGTCACCGCAACCTATTACGGAAACTCAAACATTTCCGCCAGTTCAGCTTCGGTGGTCCAAACCGTGCACTAGGGTGGAGCCGCGGGCGCTTCGCCCGCCCAGCAGGAAAGAGGATAAGTAAACACGACTTCGATGCAGTCAGAGCCCCTGCAGTCGATGTACCTGAAGGAGGTCTAGTATGCCCCGCAAGCTTCGTCGCAATTCTCTTTTCGGTTTCGTTGCTCCTCTGATTGCAATTGTGACCGTGATGATGGCTCTCGCGCTGTCCGCGAAGTCGTACGCACTGCCCGCGCTACCGGGCATCGGATATACCCAACGTCCTGCCGTCGCCGCCTCGCGTAATAACGGCCTTAGCTCGGGGCGCTTGGCGGCGGCGCCAGTTTTCGGGCCGCTGTTGGCCTATGACCCCGGCGGGAGTTATCCCATTGGGCTAGCCATAGCAGATCTGAACGCAGATGGCAGCCTAGACGTAGTTGTGGCGAATGCGAACTCGGGCACGGTGGGTGTGTTGCTCGGCAACGGTCACGGGTGGTTTGAGCCGCCTCTGGCATACAACTCCGGTGGCAGTGGTCCGCGATCGGTAGCAATCGGAGATGTGAACCGCGACGGCATACCCGATATTGTCGTAGCTAATATTTTCGAGGCTAATGGCGGCTGCGGCATAGGGGTGCTGCTGGGCAACGGCGACGGCACTTTCAAGGCGGCAGTGACCTATGGCTCTTCTTCCGCGTGCGGGGACTCGGTTGTGCTTGCCGACCTAAACGGTGACGGCAAGCTCGACGTGGCAGTGGCCCTGTCTGGCGACATCGCGGTATTGCTAGGCAGCGGCGACGGCACCTTCCAGCCCGCAGTGACCTACGGGTGGGGTGGAGGGAGTGGGACTAGTTGGGGCCCCAATTCCCTGGCGGTCGCCGATCTGAATGGCGACCACAAACTGGACTTGGTCGTGGCGACTGGCAATTCGAACTATCCTTTGGGCAACGGCACGGTGGGAGTGCTCCTGGGCAATGGTGACGGCACCTTCCAGCCGGCGGTGGACTACGACTCGGGCGGCGGCTTGTATTCATATGCATCCTCCTTGGCGGTTGCGGATCTGAATGGCGATGGTGAGCCGGACATAGCAGTGACCAATCACTGCATAAGCTCCCTTTGCGGGACCGTGGGAGTGCTGCGAGGAAACGGCGACGGCACCTTCCAACCCGCCGTACCCTATGCCACGGGCGGCTTGTCGTGGGCGTCAGTTGCAGTTGCCGATGTGAACGGGGATGGCAAACCAGACTTGGTCGTGGCGAACGAGTGTGCAAGCTCCACTTGCAAGACGGGCAACGTGGGCATCCTAGTGGGCAACGGCGACGGCACCTTTCAAGCGGCGGTTGCCTATAGCGTCGGCGGCCTGGCTTCAGACGCAGCCGTTGCAGATGTGAACGGTGACGGAAAGCTCGACATCGTGGTCGCCGTACCCACCCAAGTGAGCGTGCTGTTAACCGAGACCGGCGTCAAAACGACAACCGTGGTGACCACATCGGGTTCGCCTACGTCTTTTGGACAGCCCGTGACCTTCACAGCTACAGTAACGCCGCACATTCCAGACGGTGAACTCATGGCGTTCTACGACGGCATAACGATGCTGGCTTCGGTCAAGCTAGCGAGCGGTATGGCAACGTACACTACCTCGTCGCTCTCTGCAAGGACCCATACGATAAAGGCGACCTACGTCGGGGACACCACGTTTCGGCTCGGCAGCGGGACCGTCCAACAGGTAGTACTCAAAGACTCGACGACAACGACCATCAGCTCGAGCCTAAATCCCTCGAACTACGGACAAGCTGTGACCTTGACGGCAGGGGTCACATCGGCAGGACCAACTCCTACTGGAACCGTAACATTCAAGAACGGATCCGCGTCGCTGGGTAATGGGACCCTGAATACTAGTGGGGTCGCAACTTTGACCACCGCGAAACTCCCGGTTGGGGCGAACACATTGACAGCGCCCTACAACGGGGATGCGTTCAACGGCAAGAGTGTCTCGGCAGCGATTACGCAGACCGTGAATCAGGCTTCGGTCACTATGTCGCTGACCTCAACTCCAAATCCGTCGACCTTCGGCAAATCAGTCAAGTTCACGGCCAGTTTGACCAGCAATGGCAGCCTGCCGACTGGGCAGCCGGTCACTTTCAGCTACAACGGCGCGACACTGGGAACGGCTAGTACCAGCAGCAGCGGTGTGGCGACGTTCTCGACGACAACGCTGCCGCGGGGATCGGACGTGGTTACGGCTACATACGCGGGTAGCGTGGACTACAGTTCGGCTTCGGCGACTGTGACGCAGGTGGTGAACTGAAAGGATCGGGCTGAGGAGCTCAAACCCAGCACATCCAATATTGCGAGACAAGGAGTTAAGCCGTAGAAGGAACCCAGGACAAGACAAAGTTCACGTTGGGAGGAATCAAGGTTGCTTGTAGGCGCCAGGAAATGTCCGATAACAGGTATTATGTAAAGTGACAAACCGGTCACTCAACCAATCAACTCCACCGATCCCGCCGGCGCCCACTCCCGGATCCCCCGATCTAATGTGGCCAACTTCCCTCGGTTCTGCATGGCCAGAGCTACCAGGTAGGCATCCGTGATCTGTTGGTGGCCAGTCAAAGCAGTTGGAATCCGCTCCATGGCCTCAGGTACGCTAATCGAATCGCCCCAGAACTCATGCTCAGCAACTGCCACGTTGCGAATCAGAACCTGCATCGCCCCGGAAGGCGTGAGGGCGCGTTCCGAAAACGCCGGGTTCGATAAAACCCTCACCAGCGCCGCCTGCGTGAACGGACAAGTTGCCCACCCGCCTCGCGCATGCCGCGCGAACCACCGTCCGGCGCGCTCATTCGCCGAATGTTCCGGCCACGCCAGCGCGATTAGCACGTTCGCATCCAGCAGGTATCCCGGCACTAAATCTCATCCTCTAGCAGTTCCTTCACCCGCTCGCTGCTAATCTTCTTGCCGCCCTTCGGCAAAACCACCCGGCAGAAGCCATTCACCATCTCCATCCGCACCGGAGCATTGGCTCCCATCCGGACAAGTTCCGACGCAGCCTTGCCCAGAGCCAGCGAGCGGGTCTCCGAATACTCACGTAACAGTTGAAACGCGTCATCATCGAGGTTCAATGTGGTGCGCATAATGACAACATGATGTCATTATTGGTGGGTGATGTCAAGTCGTCATGGGTGGCATCAGACAATGAATTGTGATGTTGTTGAAGCGAGTGGCACCAGCTCGGAAGGCTTTACCCAGTGTTCCCCCGTGTTTGCCCTGAGCGAAGCCGAAGGGTCCTCGGGGTTAAAGATTTTCCCGACTGAGACAGCCAACTGAACACTGGCCACTGAACACTGCTACATCTTGTACTTCCCCAGATCCTCGTCGTTCAGCCCTTCCAGATATTTCCGCAACTCCTCGGCGCTCACCCGGTCCGACATATTCGCCGCCTGCTTCGAATTCTTCAGCACAATCTCATCCACAAATATCGGACAATCCACCCGCAACGCCAGCGCCAGCGCATCCGACGGACGCGAATCAATGCTGATCACCTCGCCGCTCCGCTCCAGCCAGATCACCGCATAGAACGTGTCCTCGCGCAGCTCCGTAACAACAACTTTATGCACCTGCGCCTCCAACCCCGTCAGCACATTCTTGATCAGATCATGCGTCATCGGACGCGGCGTGTTTACCTTCTCCATCTCCAGCGCAATCGCATTCGCCTCATAAACCCCCACCCAGATCGGCAACACCGAGTCCCCCCCAACATCCTTCAAAATCACAATAGGCGTATTCGTGACCGGGTCCATTAAAAGGCCGCGGATGGTCATCTCTACTTCCATTTTGAACTCCTTCGACTGATTACGCTGTTCCCGCGTCGCGTAGTCAGACTGCTCTCCGCTTTTTATACCACCAATTCTCCCAGGAGGCTGTTGGGAAAACTTTGGGTTGCTTTCACTTGGACGTAGGTTCCCGGTTGCGGACTCGAGGATTCGGGCGCGGTGAAGTTCAGGGTTTTGTTTTGGCTGGTGCGGCCGATCCACTGTTTGCGGACTTCGTTTCTGCCTTCAACCATTACTTCCAGTATTTCTCCTATGTATTTCTTGTAGCGTGTTATTTGGATTTCCTTTTGGCGCGTCATCAATACTTCCAGGCGGCGGGATTTTTCTTGATCTGGAAGTGCGTCATCTAATGCCAGCGACGGGGTGTTGGGGCGGGGAGAGTATTTGAAGGTGAATACGCTGTCGTAGCCGACTTCTTCCAGCAATGACAAAGTCTCGACGAAGTCTTCTTCGGTTTCGCCGGGAAAGCCTACGATGATGTCGCTGGTAATGCTGATCGGGCGCTTGGCCGACTTCATCCACGCGATGCGTTCGAGATATTGCTCGCGCGTGTAGAGGCGCTGCATGGCGTTCAGGATGCGGTTCGATCCGCTCTGTACGGGCAGATGAACGTGATCGCAGAGAGTGGGGACGGCGTCGATGGCTTCAACGATGTCGCGTCCGAAGTCGCGCGGATGGGACGTCGTAAATCGCACTCGACGAATCCCCGGCACTTCCCCTACCGCGGCCAGCAATTCTGCGAATGTCTTCTTCCCTGCCGGATCTTTATACGAATTGACGTTCTGACCCAGGAGTTGAATCTCGGTGTAGCCGAGATCGGCCATCTGGCGCGCTTCAGCGAGCACCGACTCCGAAGTGCGGCTGCGCTCTTTTCCGCGCGTGAAGGGGACCACGCAGTAGGCACAGAACTTGTCGCAGCCTTCGATAATGGTGATGTATCCGCGATGGGGATTGGTGCGGGCGGTGAATTCGGTTTCGAAACATTCGTCGGTTTCGCGATCGTCGAGTCCGGTCACGCGCTGCTTCCCTGCCTCAATCTGAACCAGCATCTGCGGCAGATTGCGGTACGATGCCGATCCGCAGACCATTGACACGTGCGGCGCGCGCTCGAAAATCTTCTCGCCCTCTTGCTGGGCGACGCAGCCCAGCACGGCAAACTTCTTGCCTTGCTTCTGATATTTCTTGTAGTCGTTGAGCCGGTTGAAAACTTTCTGCTCCGCTTTGTCGCGGATGGAGCAGGTGTTGTAGAGCACAAGGCCGGCCTCTTCCACCGTCTGAACCTGGCGGTAGCCGTCGTTCACCAGAGTGCCAATGACTTTTTCGGAGTCATGGACGTTCATCTGGCAGCCGAAGGTTTCGAGGTAGAAGGTCTTGTGGGAATCGGCGGACATATAGGAAGTATAACGCGGCGCGCGTTCAGTTGAGGGTTGCAAAGGCTGGGCATGGTTTTGATATCAACTCACGCCAGGATGGGTTATGCTTGAGGCTGCAATGCCTGCCCAAGCCGACATCATCGTGACCACTCCAGACTCGACAGAGGTGAATCTGGTAGTTGAAGCGAAGCTTCGGTTTACGGATTTCCCTGAGGCGGAGCGGCAGCTAAAACATTACATGTTGCAGGTGCGCTGCCCGCTGGGGATTCTCATCTCTCAAGAGCGCCTGTGGATATACCGTGACCGGTTCACATCCAATTCCGAGGAGTCGATTGAGCGGTTGGGTGAGTTTGGGACCGCAGGCTTGGTTCCATTTCTCCCGGTTCCAGCGATGGCCGATCCAAAGGCAGCTGCGGCCACTTTTGAAGATGCGGTGCAGGACTGGCTGGAAAGCCTTCCTACTTCCAACACGCGCGAACTGGAACCTAAGTTGCGGAGTGTGATCGACCACTACATCGTACCGGCAATCGAGAACGGTATTGTAGGGGCCGCGGGCCCCAGATAGTTCCCGGTGGTCGTGAATGAAGCACGTTTTTGTTGAAACAAATTGGGTGGTCGACTATTGTGCGCCTGCACATAGGCGAGGGTTGGCCGCCACGCAACTGTTAAATCTAGCCCGTTCCAGCACCCTACAGCTTCACCTTCCGTCTCCGTGTCTTTCCGAGGCCAGCGGGGCAATCCGAAAGAAATTTCAGCCGCGGGAGGCCAATACCATTCGCGAATATTTGAAATGGGCAGGCGCAGGTGAGCAGGCGGAAGGCGGTGATGAACAAGCGACGCGGCGCGTGCTTGACCGGTTCGAGAGACTGGTGAACGATGACCTAGACACCCTCGAAGATAGGCTTTCTGGGTTGAGGTCCGAAACCGGGCTTGACGTATTTCCACTGAGTGAGGCCATGCTTGAGAAGTCACTTGGACTGGCAATCGAGAAGCTTGATCTGAAGCCGTTCGACAACGCCATTCTCGCTGCTGTGTTGGTGAAGGCTGAAGAACTGCGGCACCAGGGAAACTCCGATCTCGCATTCTGTGAGTTAGACTGGGATTTGCGGCCGTGGGACAAGAACAGGCGTCGCAAGCCGACGCTCAAGCGCCTTTACGACGAAGTCCACGTCTGGGTGTATGGGGACTTTACGCTTACAACTCCGGAGCCTCCTGCGGGATGGTAGCAGCTAGACCGAAAGCAGAGGACTAGGTTCACGATGAGAACTGGTCGGACACTCTTGTCCGACGCTTTTGACGTTGGTTTTGAAGTAGGGGAAGAGACGGGTATGGTTAGACACAAGGATAGCGTTCAATGTCGATTTTCACGAAACCCCTTTCGCAACTAACTTCTGCCGATCTTCAAAAGTTATTGCAGGAGAAGGCTGTCGAGAATGCTCGACTAGAGTTTAAACTGCAGGTCCCATCCAAGGATGAAACGCTGAAGAAGCTCTCATCTTTTGCTAACACATTCGGCGGCTACATGGTAGTCGGTGCCAAGGCGAACAGCGCCGATGGGCGAATCGAAGATCTGCCCGGCGTGGACGAAGTGCCCGGGTACAAGCAGAAGGCCGTGGACTGGTGCTTTGAGGGCGCGAGCCCGCCACTCATCGTTGAGGTTTCCGACCCGATTCCAACGCCATCCAGCGGGAAGGTTTGCTACGTCACCCACACGCCGGAGAGCGACGTGGCCCCGCACTTCTTGAACGGAAGAAAGGGCATTTGGGTTCGGACGGATGAGTTTAGTGCTCGTTTCGAGGCAGAGCTAGCCAATGAGAACGAACTGCGGCACTTGATTGAACGGCGGAAGCTCATTCGTGAGCGCAGAGTCAGCCTGCTGGAGCGCGCAAGAAAGAGATTTGATACGTACATTGCGAAAAGGCACACAGACGCGGGTGGCCACAGAACAAAATTCGGGCCGAGCCTTGAACTTTGCGTAGTCCCGCGATTTCCCGCCCGCCCATTGTGCGAGCAAGATAACCTCAAGCCACTCATCACACAGAAGCTCATAGCCTGGCGCGGAATCGCTTTTCCCATCCCTGGCAGCAACCCCATCTCTCAGCATGAGAGCGTAATTATGCTAGGAGCAGCCGGCGTCGACTCAATATTTGAGGGCAATGTTTGGGGGATGACGTTCTATCGCACGAAGATCGCGGATGACGACAATCCCGCGAAAACATACGGAATTCATCTGTACGGCTTCGCGGGGACGACAATATTGTTCCTGCGGCACGCTGGAACGATGATCCAAGCCCTGGGCTATTCCGGCCCGATTGATGTCCAAATGAACCTCTATTCAGTGCGCGAAGTTCCGTGGCTTTATGGTGCGAGCGGATACGGTGGCGGTATATTCACCCAAAAAGGGTCGGAACTTGACGACGATGTTGAGTTCTCGATCTCCACGAGCAGCGAACTCCTGCGCGAGAAACCTGACAACATTGTGATGGAACTCCTTCGCTACGTCTTCTTTTCGATGAACTGGTCAAGCTTGATTGATACTCAACAGAAGGTCGAAGACCTGATCAAAATGGGCTATAAGTACAACGGTTGGCGGTGAGAACTGCCAAGTTGGCGGGCCCCTCTCCCAACCTGTCGCGCTGAGTCGACATCTTGAAGTAGAATCTCGCCTGCCTATCTTAGCGTAGCTGCCGCGCTGCATTTCGAGGAGGTCAAATGAAGAGAATAAGTGATACTCAGAGGGCCCCACGGATCGGTCTAAGCACCTGGCTTCTGATGGGGATTATTCTTGGAATATTGCTGGGTTTTTCTCTAGGCCGTTCGTCGTCTCGCTTTGACGGCTCGGCCTTCGACAAGGTTCTAGACTGGCCCTTCTTGCTTTTGGTCTGCACTGTTTTCATAGTATTCGTCTTCCAGGAAGAACTCGCTGGAGTGCTTGGTCGGGGAGACATCACCTTATCCTGGGGCGAGCGTAGTATCAGGCTGCGGGACCTCTCGACTAACCTTGACGAGGAACTTGACCCTATTCGGGATGACATTGAGGAAATTAAGAAGGCGCTTCCAGCTTTTTGGTTGCATGCGACCAACCGCGAAAGCAAGTTGCGTTTCCAGGGCTTCGATCAAATACTAGTCCAAGACGAGAAACCAAATGTTCCGAGGTCAGAAGCTACTTTCGTTCGTCAAAGCCTGTCCGAGGACCAGCGTCACGCCGCTTTGCAAAAGATGAAGAGGGCTTTGGCAGACACCGATTTTCGGTGGAGGAGCATTGAGCGCCTAGCAATTGCGGCGGGTCTACACGAAGACGATGCTCTCGGCATCCTAAGATCAGACCCGGAAGTGGTATTAGGTAAGGGAAAATCCGGACGGAGGATTGCTCGGCTCGTCTCCAGGTAGCACGTAACTGAGGTGCTGTTCCATTCTCTGCCCTTTACGGCACGAGTGAAGTCGCGCCCTTCCCGATGCGATGGTCCTGAGAAGCGGTGGCGGCGGTGGAGGCAGTCGCGGGCGAGTCGCCCGCGGCCACACATTCCCTGCCCTGCCACAGGTTCATGTCGGATCAGCCGCGTTGGGGGCAGACGGCGCAGCGGTGGTCGAGATTCTTGCTGCGGCAGCGGCGGGGGTGGGATTTGCGGAGGCGGACGCTTAGGCAGGAATCCAGGAGGCACCAGGCTTCGCGGTATTTTTCGAACATGGCGCGGGATTGGCGGCGGGTGGTGGGGTAGAAGCGGATGCCTTTGCGGTGTCCGATGGCCTGGACTGGGATGATGTACCAGATGTTTTCGGGGACTACGTAGCCGACGAAGAAATCGATTTCTTTGCTGGTGTAGACCTTGCCGCTGGCTCCGGTGGTTTTGACGCGGTAGCGGGTCTCGGCGTAGCGGGTGGCGGATTTGACCTGGACGCGGAGGAGTCCGTGGTTGAGTTCTACTACGGAGTCGTAGCGGTCGCTGTCTCCCCAGGGAATTAGGACTGTGAAACCCAGGGCGGTGGCGCGAGCGAGGAAGGCGGCTTCGGCGGCTTCTCCGCGGCGCTTGCGGGTAGGAGCGGCGGAGGCTTCGATGGTGATGGTCTCCTGGCTTGGTGGCAGGGGCCGCGCGGCGTTTGGAATTAGCACGATTTGGTTTTGCATAATGTGTATAGAAACAGGAACGGCGCAGACCCGGAATTGGGTTGCGCCGTTGTTTTTACCTTATATATCCAGAATAGCAGGTTGGATAGGGTGGCTGGGACATTTTTGGAGGTTTATATCTGCAAGCGAATCAGGGAGTTAGTCTTAAAAGCTCAGGTTTAGGGGCTTGACAGGAAATATGAGGTTGCGGCGTCCATTTCACGCGGATTCGGATTTCATGTCGAGACGCGCGTTGCTCAGGGGCTAAAGCCCGCAATCTTTTCGCCTCATAGTGGCACGGCTGAAGCCGTGCCCTGATACGAACCTGCATCTCGCCGCGCGCCTGAAGGTGCGCCCTTTCAAAGCGTGGCTTCACCGCGTGAGCGAGGAAACCAAAGAAACCAAGGTCCCTCGCTTTGCTCGGGATGACAATCTTAGTTGGACTGACGCGACGCTGAGCGCCGCTCTTCCACGGTGCCACTGGCATTTGTGGGAGTACCCAAGAAGCACCCCTCAGGAGTGGCACGGCTGAAGCCGTGCCCTGATACGAATCTTGCTGCTGACGGCGCTACTTCAGGCGCGCCCAGTTTGAGTCGGGGTCTGTTACGAAATCCGAACAAAATTTGGGGTGTTCAGCGCGCTCCTACTTTTCGCTTGACCTGCATTCCGGCCGGTCGTAATGTCGCCGCGTAAGGAGGACACCATGGCCGATTTTATTTTTAGAGTGGACAACGTCCACCTGACAAACGAACAACAAGACAAGATAGCGTCTGCGATTCAGGGAGCTGTCTTAACGGAACTGGCGAAACTCGACTTACATGGGGAGTCGAAAACCAAGGGAGCTGCGCCGGCGGCTGGCGGCTCGTCGGGTGCGGGCTTTCTGTATATCCCTGTTACCTGGCGAGGCGGAAGGATGATTCGGTTCGACGGGGTCACGGCGGCCCTGGCTAGCACGCTGACCGTAGCGGAACGGCCCGAGCAGACAAAGGCGGCGTAAACCTAGGTCGTAACATGGCGAACTCAACGATCCTTTGCCCGAGTTGGGGATGCGAAGCGGGCGCGAGTCTGATTGGGATCGTGCTGGCGGATGGTTCGATCGCGTTTTCAAAAGACCGCATTGTGATTGATGCGGCATTCGTTGAAACAGCGCGGCAGGGCCGTTCTCCTGAAAAGCGATTCCGTTTCAGCGGCACGTGCAGGCAGTCGGCATGCATCCAGTGGACCGAGGGTAAGTGCGGCATCGTCGACCGCATCATTGCGGAACACGAGGACCGTACTGCCGATCCGAACCAACCCTTCGTACTTCCCGAGTGTTCCATTCGGCCGCAATGCCGGTGGCACTTGCAATCCGGAGATACCGCGTGTCGCGCCTGTCCCGAAGTAATTACAGATACCGGCGCGGAAATCACTGCCCCTGCGGCCGTGGCTGCGTAAGGCTGCTTGCAGGGGCTGCGGCGTTTAGGGAAATTCATCTACTGAGTGAAGTCCAGGCGCGAGGGTATCCAACCTTCGCGCCTTTTTGTTGGGGAGAGATCTGCTGGAATCTGTAAGAATGACCAGCCATGTCCCGCGGGGGCTAAAGCCCGATTAATAGAACAACTCTGTATCGCGGCCCTGAAGCGCCGCTCTTCCACGTCACTACTGGGGCGTTTTAACTGCGGCTGTCGATGGTTTCTCCTTTCTCGATATAGGCGACGAGCCATCCCATGACGCGCTTCCAGCCTTCGGCATGGCCAGCCGCGGCGGCGGGGCTGACTACAAAGCCTTCCTGACGAATCTTCAGCAGCGTGCCGGTGCCGGCGCGCTGCGGTCCGTTCGGATGCAGGCCATGGATGCTTTGCGGCTCGAGTTCCCAGCGGACGATGGTTTTGATGGGACCGGTCCAACTGGCGAGCCAGGTGTGCACAAGGAGACGCGGAGGATCGATTTCGAGATATTCGCCGTCGATGCGGAAGGTCGCGCCATCGACGCCAACGCCTTCGCTCGACCACTTTCCTCCTACGCGGACATCGGCCTTATATTCTTTGATGCGATAAGCGTCATGCGCTCCCCACCAGCGCGGCATTTGGTTGGGATCGGTGATGGCCTGAAAGACGCGGGCCGGCGGAGCGGCGATGAAGATCTCTCCGGTGACCACGTCTTGATCGGGGGTGATTGCGACGGTTGCCATGATGTTCTCCTAATTTATTTGGCGAGAAAGGTTTTGAGGGCTTGCAAGAGTCCGGGCCAGCCCTGGCTGTAGGCCTGGCAGGCGGCGGGCAGTTGCGCAAGACCGCTGTGCGTGACTTTGAGATGGGTCCCGGTTTTCGTGGGAGTGAGTTCCCAGCGAACCTGGGTGGGATGCAAAGGATTTTCGTGCCAGTTGGCGAACCAGGAATAGGACAAGAGGCGCGGGGGATCGAATTCGAGAATCTCGCCGTGGTGATCGTAATCCTTGTTGGAATCGGCGCCTTTCACTTCTCTTGAGATCCAATGCCATTTTCCGCCGGGACGCGGGTCCATTTCCCAGAGAACAGTTTTGAAACCTTCGCTGGAACCCCACTGTTGCGCCTGGGCGCTGTCGATTAGAGCGTGGAAGACGCGCGCGGGCGGCGCGGCGATTTCGATTTCGGTGATGACTGCGTCGTTGTTGTTGGTGATGGCGGATTTGATATTAGTCGTGGTCATGGGCGCTCCGGATGATGTTCAGCGAAGTCCCCACCCTTCGACTTCGCTCAGGGCAGGCTTTCTCGCAACGTGCGCGAGAAATGGGGCACCCTGCTTTCACCGCTATTTCTGTGCCAGCTCGCTGCGCTTGAGATCGAAGAATTCTTTCATTTCTTTTCCGTGATCGACGAACGTCCAGTCTTCGGTGTGATGATTGGCGTCGGGCATGGCTATGACTACGCGCTGCATGTGGCCGGCATCGGGTGAGGCAAGATTGGTGGCGTCGAAGAAGGTGAAGGTAATGGTTTTTCCGTCGGGCGACGTGGTGGCGGTCATGCGGGGCTGGTTGCCGACGCCGCAGTAGTGAGTCATGAGCAGGCGGTTGGGGCCGTCGAGGTGGATCATGGACACCATATTTTCCGGGCCCATGCCATGGATTTCGCTCATCAGGGCGGAGCCTCCGGCGGTGTCGCGGAAAGATACGTTGAGCGGCTTACCGTCGGAGGTCTTCCCTTCCCAGGAGCCGGTAAGGGTCTTGAGCTGGTCAAAGGATTTCTGGGCGGCGGTTTGCGCCAGCGTGGCGGTGGCGATCATTAGTAGAGAGAGTGAAAGGGCGATGCGCAGTGCTTTCATTAAAGATCTCCTTTGGTAGTTTTGGGTCTTGCAGCGTGGTGCTGGTTGGTTTCCTTCGCGTACTCAGCTTCAACAAATGCTTTCAAACTGGAGAGGTTGGTCTTCCAGAAGTTGCGGTATTGATCGAGCCAGGAATCGACGGCGCGCAGTGGTTCGGGATTCAAGTGGTAGACGCGGTGGCGGCCTTCGCGATGCTCCTGCACCAGGTGGGCGCGGCGCAGCAGGCGCAAGTGCTTGGAGATGGCGGGACGTGACACGGGGAAGGCTCCGGCGATTTGGCCGGCGGGCTGGCCGCCGCGGCGCAAAAGATCAAGAACGGCGCGGCGGGTGGGATCGGCGAGGGCCTGGAAGGTCGCTTCGGATGAATATGTAACCGAACGGTTCCGCATAATGCGTAACCTTACAGTTACGCGATTAGGATGTCAAGAGTTTTTTTGAGCGCGCGGTCGAGCTGCGCTCAGGCGGAACCGAGGCGGCTCTGCCCACGTGGGCGTTTTTTAACAGACTGTTTACAACCGCAGCTGGCTTTCCCGTTGACACCCGATCTGGGCGGCAGGACAATGGGCCGTCCGTTCCGGCAGGAGGCTTTATGAAGCGTTCTACCCGTCGCGTCAAAACGTCATTAGGTTTATCGCGTCCGACACGTCAGCGGCTCAATATGTATGCACTGGCGGCGGGAGCTGCCGGAGTGAGCCTGGCGGCGCTGGCATCACCGGCTAACGCCGAGATTGTCTACACGCCAGCTCACGTGTCTATTCTTGGGCCGCGAGGTTTCTACAAGCTCGACCTCAATCACGATGGAGTGATTGATTTCACCGTCGCGAACACAACCAACTACACGACCGATCAGGCCTTTTGGGATTTGTTTGCCAAAGGCCCGCCAGGCAACTCGATTGTCGGAACCTTTGTCGGGCAGGGGTTCCCCGCCAGTGCCCGCGCGTTCCTTGCCGGGGCGCAGATCGGACCCGGGAAACACTTTTTTCCAGGCGCCGCAAAACTGGCCAGCTTCTATTACGGAGGTGGGGGCAACAGTTCGCATGGCAATTGGGTAAACGTGACGAACCGCTACTTGGGCGTGAAGTTCCAGATCGGCGGCCAGACACACTATGGGTGGGCGCGGTTTACGGTGAAGGTGACAAAGAGCCCGATCAACATTTTCGCGGAGCTTACCGGGTACGCTTACGAAACTGTACCAAACATGCCTATTATCGCTGGGAAAACAAGCGGAGATGCGGCGGGGGGAATTCCGGAGGCGCTGAATGCGCCGAGTCGTGCACCGGCCGCGCTGGGAATACTGGCGAGGGGAGCACCCGCGCTCGCCATCTGGCGGCGTGAGGAATTGCCGCTGGACTCGAAGTAGAAAAGATTCGCAGTAGAAAAAACGGCGTTGCCGAGTGCGTGCGAATGTAGTCGGAGAGTTCGGCGCGGAGAGTGGCAGCCGTTACTGAATCCCCGCCAATTGGCGACTGTATCGTCATCTCTGTCCTCATCTCTGTCCTCCCAGGTGCTGTGACGTCGACGGGCGAGTCCACGGCGTCGATTTCGGGACCGCCTCAAAACTACCTCCAGCGCCTCCCGTCGATTAGCCCAGCCGTGTCTTACACGATGCTATAATGTAAGCATGACAAGACAGATTACGTCGGTAAGCACGAAAGGGCAATTCGTCATTCCTTCCGAGATGAGGGCTTCTTTAGGGATTAAACCCGGCACGCGCATTTCCGTGACCCAGGAGGGATTGAGAATTGTGCTGGAGCCGGTGTCGGAAGAATTGGTCGATAAGACTCGGGGGATGTTGGCTGGAGGGCCGTCTCTGACCAAGAACCTTCTACGCGAGCGGCGGCGCGCGAAAGATCGGTGGTAGGCGCTGTGGTAACGTACGTTCTGGATTCGAGCGCCTTACTTCGCTTTCTCGATGGCGAGGCGGGCTCGGATCGCGTATCTGAGATCATCAAGGGCCATCTGGCCGGAGAATGCGAGGCGGTCATCTCTTCCCTGCACTGGGGTGAGATTGCCGGCCACATTTGCAAAGGACGTGGCAGGGGAGCATTGGACAGGGCTCTAGCGCGCTTGGCTGCGTTCGGAATTCCGGTGGCTTCGGTGGACGCCGATCGCGCGGTCCGGGCGGCCTTGATCAGGGTCAAAACATCTATTCCCTACGTGGATGCCTTCGGAGTGGAGCTCACTGCGGATTCCCGGGAACACGTTTTCGTGACGGCAGATTTCGATTTCAAGGTTGCGAGCCGGGAAGTAAAGATTGAGTTTTTACCGGCGAAGTGATTGCGGCAAGGGTTCCGCGAGATCAAGCAAATCTGAATCACAATCAACGTCAAAAGCGTCGGACAGGAGTGTCCGACCCACACAAGTCGAGGAAGGCTTGGTGAATGCGGGTGTCGTCGGAGAGTTCGGGGTGGAAAGTTGCGGCCATCGCACTTCCCTGCCGGACGGCGACTGGGTCGGATCCTTCTGTTGCAAGAACTTCGACGGCGGGGCCGACGCGTTCGATTTTCGGGGCGCGGATGAAAACCATTTCGAGCGGCGAGCCGGAGAAATTGCCTTGGCGGATGGAGCTGTCGATCTGGCGGCCGTAGGCGTTGCGCCGGATGGCGATGTCAATTGCGCCGAGGCCGGCTTGTTTGGGGTTTTCCACTTCTGTGGCCAACAGAATTGCGCCGGCGCAAGTCCCAAAGGTTGGCTTCAGCCGCACGAACTTCTTTAGCTTTTCGAAACCTTCTTCTCCCAGCAATTTCAAGAACGTCCCCGACTCGCCGCCGGGGATTACGAGGCCATCGATCTCATCGAGTTGCTCCGGCTTTTTGACGAGCACAACTTCGGCGCCCAGCTCCTCGAGCCGGCGACGGTGGGCGTCGAAATCGCCTTGCAGGGCCAGGACTCCGATAGTCATGTTGGAATTAGTTTACCGGATGAAAGTGAAATCCCCCGCCGGTTGCTCGCGCAGTCGACCTTTACGTGTGGGGATGTGCCAGATAGTGCTGCCTTAACAAATCCTTGCCGTAGTCATTTCCGTTGGGCGTTCGCACGACACAATGTATGTGCTGCTGCGTGGGGATATTGGGATTGGCGGCAAATTTCCTCAGGTTGGCGGGGCGCTGGTGATCGAATTCGATGAGAATGACCGGACTCTGAATTCGATAGTAGAAGGCACTGTCGGGCTTGGATTCGCCGATCCAGGTGAACCAGGTGTTGGCGATGTGCCGATCGATCTCGTCCATCTTCACGCGGGTGTGACCGTCGGCCATATTGCTGACGTAGAGGTGGACCAGATCGCGCAGACGGCGGCGGGCGGCGTCCGGGAGATTGTTGGCGCGCAAGCCGGCGTAATCGAGGACGACGTTGTCTTTGAAGGCTTCGGTCAAATTATTGTTCTCAGTCTTGGAGAAGCTGAGCGTGGCCTGGCGACGCTGATCGTCTGGGAGAGCGCGCAGCATTTCCAGGCCGTCGTTTTGCTCCTGCTGCAAGATCGTCACTCCTTTGTATTTGCCCGTGGTCGCTCGGACCGGTTCCGATCCGAGGAAGAGCGGCGTCATCACGACCTGATCGCCGAGAACGAAATAATTAATGATGAGGTGATGGCCCTGAAGCTGCCAGCCCCAGGGTTCGGTGGCGGACGGTCTGCCGAAGATGCTGATGAAGTAGAGCCATTCGCCCAGGAAGACAGGGTCTTCGGCTAGTTCGGCGAGGGTTTCGTTCAGGCGCATGATGTTGCGAGACAGCTCGAAGCCTTTGGAGCTGAGCGATGCATTCATCAGGCCGAAGGCCGCATTCCGCTGCACCTCGGTCATCTCCTGGAAACCGATGCCGGGACGCGGATAGAAATGCTGATTCATCCACTTGCGCCATTGGACGTCATCGACGGGAAACATGGTGCGGACGAGTTGCACGCTGGTGAGCGTGCCGATGAATTTTTCGGCGGCGTTGCGGACGGGCTCGGTGGAAACTCCCGTGGGACTGATTTGAAAGAGGCTGGGGATGACATTGCCGTCTGTGGTGATTCCCTTGAACGGAGCGGACAGACCTTCCTTCTCATAATTCTCGGACATTTGGCGGAAGGTCTCGGCGGTCTCCGCGGGAGTCTTCGATTGACCGAAAGCCCAGGGGGTGAGCACGGCCGCGGAGAGAAGAGTGGAGAGGAAGTCACGACGCGTGGGTGTGGACTTCGCGTGGGTATGGGGAGGATGAAAATCGTGCGGTTTCTGTGTCAAGGGTCCTCCGCTGCGAAGGGTGGCGAAAAGATAACATGCGCGGGATAGGGCGTGCAATCTCGAGGGTCGCGGTAGTGGTGCAGTTTGGGCTTCTTTGCGTCCTTCGCGACTTCCTTGGCGCGCTTCGCGGTTTAGAGCTTTTGACCGCAAAGGACGCAAAGAAGTACCGCAAAGGTCGCAAAGGAAATGAAAGGTTTCACGAGTTCATCACCGCCGCGAATCTGGCGGCACCAGGTTGTTGGCGCGATAGTAGACCACGAGCTGGCCGTAGTGCTCGCCGCTGTGCTCGATGGCGAACGTCCAGATGGCGGAGTTGTGGGCCAACCGGTTCCCGAAGAACTTCGATGTTCTGTCCAGCCCCGCGTCGCCCTGCTGTTGTATCACTCGCGCTCCGTCCGCGACGGCCTCTTGCACGAACTTCACCACGTCGGCTTTGGTCTTGAACTGATCTCGCGACGGATTGTCGCCCTCGCCGAAGTCGGGCCCGAGGTTTGATCCGGAAATCCTGCGGATCAGGACGAAATCCAGTGCGGCGACGTGCAGAAGATTTAGCGCAAAAGTGCGCTGGTCTTTCTGCAACTTGTAGTCGTACTTGTCTTCGGGAAAATCCTGAGCCATGGCGACGAGTTTGTTGCCGATGTCGTTCCAGCGTTCGAGGGTTTCATCGACTCGGGAACTGGCGGGGCGCGGAGGTTGGGTTTGGGATTGGGCCTGGATGTAGGGGATGGTTCCGGCAACGACCAAAATGGCGGCAACCAGCGCGAGTGCAAAACGTTTCGTTGACAGTCTCATCGTTCATTCTCCTTGGAGCTTGGAATTACTTCACACCTTTCTCCGGATTCCACGATCCCTGCAATTTGCGCATGTAGACAATCTGCCCAACATGGTAGGCATTATGCGTACAGATGTTGCCGATGGTGGGCGCCCACAGCGCCAGCTTTTGCTCGTCGGCGGATTCGACAAGTTTCTCGAGGTCGGTCATCACCTGGTCGAGTTGCTTGACGGTGTCGCTCCATTGTTTGCTGTCAAATTTCACGAAGGTCTGCTCATTGTCGCCACCGAATTTTTCGTTCGTCCCTCCCTGGAACTTGACCAGGTTGCGGCGATTCCAAAACAGCAGATGATAAGTCTCCTGTCCGGCAGAGTGGCCTCCGGCCGGCGGCTGCCAACTCGCCTGCTCAGCGGTGAGTCCATCCACAGCCACACTGATCGGCACAAACCAGTCCGCTTCGGTATGGGTGGTGTGCAACTCATGCAGCAGAAGGCTACGCAGTGTCGCAGGCTGCTGCTGAGTTTGTGCGTAGCATGGGAGCGAAAGCATCAGAGTCAGAGCCGAACCTAGGATTGGGATTACGTGCTTCATCGGGATTGCTCCTTAATTCGTAGAAGGTTGCTGTGGAAAATAGACGCACTTTAGACGTCTTTGTTAGCAATGACAAGGACAAGGACTGGCTGGGGAGTGCGCGGTGTTTGAGCAATCCCAGCCCGCGTTCGCTGCGCAAGGTCCGAGTGTCAGCGACGAACTAGCCAGGGCGGGGCCACCCTGCAACTCTGGCTCGTTTACAATCACAAATTAATATTATTCGCGGCTAATGACAAACAACAATTCGCAGCCTCGTACGCTCGGCCTGGTTGCGGGGCTTGGCGTGGGTGCTGGTATCTTCTACTACCGGGCGCTGGTGGATGCTCACCTTGCGCTTGGCCTGTCGCCTCGCATCCTGATGGTGCATGCGGATGTGCGCCGTGTTATGAACCACGCGGCCGCCCGTGAGGCCGATCAGTTGGCGGAGTATCTTGCTGGATTGCTCGGCCAACTTGCTGGCGGCGGTTCGGAGATTGCCGCAATACCCGCGTTTTCTCCTCAGGTCTGCGCAGCCGAACTTGCGGCCATCACTCCGCTGCCATTAGTCAGCCTACTGGACGCCATTTCTGCCGAGGTCAAGCGGCGGCGGCTTCACCGCGTGGCGTTGTTCGGCGCGCGTGTCACGATGGAAACGCAGCTGTTCGGCGGCCTGCAGGATGAAGACCTCGAGGTGGTCACAGCGAATCCGGAAGAGGTGGATCGGATCGCCGCTATCTATGTTCGTGTGGTTGAGAAAGTGTGTGCCTCTGACGAGGATTATAAGGCGTTACGCTCGCTCGCCCACACGCTGATCGAGCGCGAAAGGCTGGATGCGATCATTCTCGCCGGTACCGACCTGGCTTTCGTGTTCAATCCAGAGAACACGGATTTTCCGCATGTGGACGCGGCTCGGGTTCACCTCAAGGCCATTATGTCCGAGCTGCTACGATGATTCGGCGGTGGCGAGGAAATATGAAGTCCCGTAAATCCTAGCTCGGGGGCATTGATTGACAAATCGAGGAATGGCAAACCCAATGGTAAAAACTTCGCCACAGGTTTATGCGCAAATCGCCGGCGTCTTGTATTTGATCAACATCGCTTGCGGTCTATTCGGTGAAATGTTCGTCAGAGCCCACCTCGTTGTTGCTGGAGATGCTTTTGCCACAGCCCATAGGATTATGGGTTCTGAATTTCTCTATCGTTGCGGTGTTGCGGGCGATTTGATCATGCATCTCACCGATGTCCCCATGACGGTGATCTTCTATGTATTGCTAAAGCCGGTCAGCAAAGATCTTTCTTTGCTCGCTGCGTTGTTCGGCATGCTTCAGACTGCTGTTTTGGTCGCCAACAAGCTGAATCTTGTCACGGTGCTGCTTCTGCTGGGAGGCTCGAACTACCTGAAGGCGTTTGACGCGAACCAGCTACAGGCTCTGGCGTCGCTTTCACTGTCGCTGCATGAATACGGCTTCGGCATCGGCCTGATCTTTTTTGGAGTGAGTTGCATTGTTACCGGGTATCTAATGTTTCGCTCTGAGTACTTCCCGAAATTTCTGGGCGTGCTGCAAGCACTGGCTGGCATAAGCTATCTGATTAACAGCTTTGCTCAGCTCCTTTTTCCTTCAATTGCGGACAAGATGTTCCCAGCCATCGTGCTTCCCGCCTTCATCGGAGAACTAACCACGTGCCTGTGGCTTATCGTGAAAGGCGTAAACGTTTTGAGGTGGAATGAACGATTAAGAATCGGACCCGTGATCGAGTCTCCAACAGGAACGTAGTATGGCGGGCTAAAAACCGGGGATAGACGGACGTCAGCCGAAGTCCCGTCTCTCCCCGGATTCCCGTCGTCCCCGGATTCTTTGTGACTGGCTTTTTCTCTCACTCCTGATTACTGTCCCGTCGCGTTGAGCACCATCGTGCCGAAGCCGTCTGCAACGCCCACCAGCCAGAGGTTCCCTTGGGGAATCACGGTGCCTCCGGAGATCACGTCATCAATGAGCGTGTGCCTGGGATTCGGACTTGGAGAGGGCACGATTGCCCACGCCGTACCGTTCCAGTGCAACACCAGGTTGGTAATCTTCGAGGGCCCGAACGCGTCGGTATCGCCGAAGGCCCAAACATCGTTTGCGGAGACCGCGATGACTCCGCGAAGCTGGTTGGAGATAGTTGTAGTATTAGGCCCGCCCACGTTGGGGCTGGGCACAACTTTCCAACTCGTGCCGTCCCAGTGTTCGATGAGCGTCTTCTGCGGACGGTCCTGGTTGATTGCCGCCACGAAAAACCCAACGGCCCAGGCGTCATTCGGAGCTATAGCGGTCACTCCGAAGAGAGTTATTTGTCCATTGCCGGGGCTGGGGCTGGGGACCACGCTCCACGCCGTACCGTCAAAGTGCTCGATGAATGTAGCTCCGAGGGCTACGTTTCCCACGGCCCAGACATCGTTGGTCGCATCCGCGGAGACCCCAAACATGAAATGGTTTAAGTTCGATTCATCGATGGTAGCTGTCCAGGAGGTTCCATCGAAGTGCTCAAACAAGGGAAAGGCTTCGGGGAAGCCGTTGATTACGGTAAGAATTGAGCCTGCGGCCCACATATCGGTGGAGGAGATTGCGGTGAGCCCTTGCAAGGAAGGTTGATCCGAAGGCTGGAACGGGGGCCCTTGTGAAATGCTCCACTTGGCGCCATCGAAGTGCTCGATGACCTGATTGGGTTTCTGCTGGCCGATGTTGATATTTCCGACGCTCCAAACATTGTCCGGAGCAAGATCCGCAACTCCCGTGATCCCGCTGGTCAAGTCTCCGGCAATATCGGGCAGAGCGAAAGCAGTCCACTTCGTTCCGTCGAAATGAACTCCAGACTGACCGACGGCCCAGATATCGCTTGCGGAGGACGCCGAAACCGCGGCCAAATCACTATGAAACGGAAACGGCCGGATGTTGGGAACCTGAACGACTTTAAAGATCGACGAAACTGGGGCTGACGAAGCAAAGCCTGACGAAGCTGGCGCTTCGGCGACCTGTGCTTTTGACAGCGGCTGCAGCGAACTCGATGCTGAAAGCGTTGTGAGGAATAGGCCGATTTTAACTAACTTTGTCATTATTCTGGGTCCTTTTAAAAGTTTGAATGTGCCGCTCAATTCGAGCGTGCTGCCGGAGACTGTACTCTAGGGAAATCGGCCGATTGTCATCGCGTTGTAAAACTCTTGCCGTATTTTTGCAATTCCGCTTGACACGAAATGCCCTCTGTTGTACATTGCCATATGGTTATGGAACCTTCAGGTTATATAAATTCTTCCCCTGGCCTGGACGCGACCTTCGCGGCGCTGGCTGATCCCACGCGCCGAGCTATTCTGGCCCGGTTGGCCAAGGGCGAGGCTTCGGTGACGGACCTGGCGGAGCCGTTCTCGATGAGCCAGCCGGCGATTTCCAAGCACCTTAAGGTGCTGGAACGGGCGGGATTGATTTCGCGTGGGCAAGATGCGCAGCGGCGACCGCGACGACTCGAAGCCCAAGCCCTCCGCGACGCCACCCAGTGGCTGGAGAACTACAGGCAGTTCTGGGAGGCGCAGTTCGGGCGACTGGATGCGCTTCTACATCACCTGCAGACTGGCGCGCTAAGAACTAGTAAGAGCGGAACTAGTAAGCGCGGTTTGAAGACCAAGAGTAAAAGAAGTGCAACTAAGCCATAGACAAGGAGATAGCAATGAAAAACAGCGGAACGTTCAATATTACGGCGCATGGCGATCGCGAGATTGTGGTCATGCGGGTCTTCGATGCGCCGCGGCGGCTGGTGTTTGACGCTTACACCAAGCCGGAACTGGTGAAGACGTGGTTGCTTGGACCAGATGGCTGGTCGATGCCGGTCTGCGAAATCGATTTGAGGGCAGGCGGCAAATATCGCTATGTCTGGAAAAACGATACCGACGGAAGTGAAATGGGGATGGGTGGCACCTATCACGAAGTCGTGCCGGGACAGCGGATTGTTTTCAGCGAAATATTCGATGAGGCGTGGTATCCAGGTGAGGCCGTGGACACGATCGTACTGGCCGAGCGGGACGGCAAGACTACGCTAACCCAGACGATTCTTTATAACTCCAGGGAGACGCGCGATGCAGTACTGAAGTCGCCGATGCAGACCGGCATGGCCGCTAGTTACGACAAGCTCGAGAAAGTTCTGCCTGCACTGGAGCGTGAGGCGCTAAGCGCGTAGGTACGTGGTTGGTCTAATCTGGCTGACTCTGAAAGCGCGGTGGGCACCCGTCCTTTGCGCACTCTGCAAAGGGCGGGAACCACGAACGCATGTGCAACGGGGTTTTGCAGCGAGCGACAAGGGCTGTGTCGGCATCATCGGTGCCCGAAAGCCGGGCCAGCCGCCAGCCATCGCGTCGGCAATGGCTGCTGACTGCCGGTTCAGTCTTGAAGCTGATCTTGCTGGTTGTCCGCACTTGTTGATAAAGCAGGTTGGCACCCTGCGCGGCAGTTAGATCATCCCGCACTCTGCGGAACATGCTGCGCTTCATTTCTTCCTGCACTCCGATGGTTTTGAAGAAAAGCGCTTTGCCCTTCATATCTACATCCAGAACGGCCAATTCCCAGTACCCGGGCTGAACCTCTTCCTGCTTCACATAAAAATGTCCACCCGCGTCCAAATGCCCCAATAGGCCACCGCCGAATTTCACCGGCCGCGTTAAACGTCCAGAAATTTCCGCCAGGCGTTTCTGCCTCCCGTTGACCCACAACACACCTTCCATCGCACGCACGACGACAGCCTCATGTGACGGAGGCCGGTAATGTGAGTTGGGCTTGAATTTCAGCTCGACCAAATCTCCTCGCTGTTCTCCATATTCAAAGACCAAGGCGTCCGGCAGCATTTTCAGCAGCCGCTGACTTCGCGCCTGGTCCTCATCTGCTTCTCGCTTTGATTTCTTCAGCTCTGCGGGATTATTTATCAAACGTTGGAGACCTTGCTCTCGCTCGCGTTGCTGGTCCTCTGGAACAGGCTTTCCGCTCACAGAAATCAGCCAATCCAAGTCTCCATCCTTGGTCTCGACCACTTCTCTCACTTCGGTTTTTCCGGATTTTCGCGTCTCCAGCCGCAGCATCCAATGACTATGATCGTTTTTCTCGGCTTGCAACTCGTTGCCGATGATCTGGCGTACAAACTCGTTCGCAGGCGGTCGTCCGTCAGAGGTTTGCGTACTACTCAAGGAGGCAAGAAGTAAACTGGCTGCTAACACGAGCGTGGTAGTCACTCTGAACACAACTATTTGACGAGCAACCGCACGGCGCAGTTGCCAGGCACCTGCAGCAGTTTTCGCCAATACTCTTCAGGCGAAGCAGGCCCAATCCGGATTAACGATACGGACATCTGGTGATGACAATTCGCCCGCCGGCCGTCTAATCTTCTCGGGCGGTCAATTCTGTTCTCCCGCCATAGTGGTTAAGGGGGCGAGTTTCCATATGCTGTTAAGCGCCATCACAGTTTTGTGTCTGTTGTCGACCGCGCCAATTGCGTGGACGCAGACAGATCGCGGAGTTCAATCAGGGCAATCCCAATCCGTCTACGGAAAGGACTTCTGGCAGTCAGTTGCCAAGAATGACTGCAAGCCTCCGGCGGGCAAATCAACGGCTGAACTGTCGGGGCCGTTAAGCGCCATGTTGGGATCTCCTGATCCGGAGATGCGCGACGAGATCGCGTATAAGACATTTTTTCATTGGATTTATCAAGACCGGACGCTTTCTCCTGATGACCTTCGGCCATTGATCGCGGAATGGTTGAGCAATCTAACAAAAGATGTAGGCAGCACGGGGACGGATGCGGTCCTAAGGCGCTCGTTCTCCGCGTTGGTATTGTCTGTAGTGATGGCGCGCGACAACGCCGCGCCCTTTCTCCAGGAAGAAGAATTCCGCCGAATATTGAATGGTGCGATCGTTTATGCGGACGCGGAAAAAGACCTCAGAGGGTATGAGCCTGAAAAGGGCTGGTCCCATTCCGCTGCCCATACCGCGGACCTTCTAAAGTTTCTGGGGCGCAGCCGCTATCTGAAAGAGTCCGACCAGGCTTCAATTCTGGGAGCGATCAACCGAAAAATGAGATCGGCGGAGATCGTATTTACGTTCGGAGAAGATGAGCGGATGGCGCGTGCTGTGCTCTCCATCGTCGCCCGGAAAGATTTCGACAGTCGTGCGTTCCAGGAATGGCTGACGAACTGCAAACCTGTTCCGCCCACCTCTGCCAGCCCGTCTCTTGGCGAGCTTCGTACCGACCAAAACTTGAAAAACATGCTAGCGAAACTGGAAGTTCTATTGGTCAGTCTTCCGCCCGACGCGCCGCATGCAAAGGAAGCGGCGGAGGCTGTAGAGAAGACGTTGAACGGATCCTTTTGATGCGAAGTCAGTCTGACTTGCCCCGGCTTGCCGGAGGCACAATTCCGTTCATGCGCAAATACTCAACCATTTGTCCGTAGTGGTCGTATGCATGGGCGACGCCAAACGTGGCCAACCGCAGGCGCGGCGATCTGCCGTGCTCCGGGGTTTGCAACATGTTCTCCGCGGTCAGCGTAGCCGCGGCCTTGTGGCCGAGGGCAAAAGAATCCTTCAGGAATTTAATGATGTCGGCTTTGGTCTTGAAGTCCGCGGGACCGTTCCCGTCCTTGATGTTTTCTGGAATCTTGTCTCCGGTAAGCGGCGACCATATGAAATAGTTGGAGGCGGCGACATGCTTCAACTGCACTGCAAACGTGCGCACACCCTTGTAGTCGTCGCCGGGAATGTTCAAGGTCTCGGGAGAAAAGTTGTACTTATCTTCCGGCATGGCTTCGGCAACTTCCAGGATTTGTTTTTCGATGCTGCTGATCTGGCCGTCGACCATCGAAGCCAGGGTCGGCAACGGTTGCGCCTGAGGCGTACTAGCGGCTGCGCCGTTCTTTGCAGCCTGTCCCAAACTGGTTGCGGCAAAAAGGAGCACTGCCGACAGAAAGAAGATTCGCAGGTTTCGCATTTCGTTGCGCATTTCGTATCGCATTTCGGTAACCCCCGCTGGATTTTTCGGTTAGACGTAGCGGCGTTGCGGAAGTTAGGGGAAATTGTCTGAGCGCGGAAAAAGGCTTTCCACCCGACACCAGAGCCGCCCGCCAGAGTCCACTATTTTCCCTTCAGGCTTGAGAGTTCTCTGGCCACATCCGCCACGCCAATCATCAGTATCAGGGGATCGATCGGAGAGCGCACGAAGCCGTGCCTCTCATAGAACCGTTGCGCATCGCTGGAGATGGCGTGGACCAGGATCGCTCGAATGCCGGCGATATCAGCCGCCTGAAGAGTCCGCAACATGGCATCGCGCAGAAGCCCCTGGCCAAGGCCGCGGCCATGAAATTCCTGATCCACCGCGAGCCGGCCGATTATCATTACTGGGACGGGATCGGGCATGTTGCGCCGGATACGGCCCGCAGCGCCGGCATGGGCCGCTGCGCCAACGGCCAACGCATAATAGGCGGCCACTCTCAAGCCTGCGCACACCACATAGGTGCGGGATGCGCCGCTCTCCTCATTCTGCAAGGCGCGGCGGTGCAGCCAATCATCCAATGCCGGCTCGCCGCATTGAAACTGGGAGAGATCGTGATCCTCCCGCAGTTTTTCCGGGGGCGTAAGGGACAGCTGGGTCATTGCTCCCATGGCGCCGCGGTTCGCAGCAGACGCCGCAACCTGGGGTTGGCCGCCGGGGGGCGGTCAAGCATCGACATAAAGCGCTTGAAATCCTCTGCCGGCAAGGAGAAATAGCGTCGGTCGAGCAAGACCGCTTCCGCCTCGCGGCAAGCCGTTTCCAGCATGAAATCGGAACGATTGCGGCTCAGCGCAGTCGCGGCGCGGTCAATCAGCGCCTTCTGGTTGCGCGTGACCCGGAGGTTGATGTTCTGGCTCCGCGTCTTGTCGGCCTTGGCTCCAGCAGCGGGCATAAAGGGCTCCTCTTGTACGCACAATCAGTATACACTGCTGTACGCACGTCAACTACCAGATAATTTAGCGCCAAACGGATTGGGGACAGTCCCGTCGGCCCAAGGATTCCCGCTAGGAGCAGCCGGAACATTGCGCGGGGGTGGCCTAGTCTCTGATTTGGCTGACGCTGAAGACGCGGTGGGCGCCCCGTCCTTTGCGCACTCTGCAGAGAGCCTGCCCTGAGAGTCTGTGACTAAATTAGTTTCCGTTCCAGCCATTAAGATTTGTTCGCTATTGGTTCCTGGCGGTGGATCGCATGGATCGTCGGTCGCCCGGATTGCGGACGCCTTGCCGGG
>Ga0307479_10000124_pt1 | contig 74518 bp, 65 predicted proteins | sample atmos_gasesECM4C_FD_203743 | JGI IMG/M metagenome (GOLD analysis project Ga0307479, IMG submission 203743) | Hardwood forest soil microbial communities from Morgan-Monroe State Forest, Indiana, United States - atmos_gasesECM4C_515 | ecosystem: Environmental > Terrestrial > Soil > Temperate... | reverse complement strand
ATATCAATGATGGACTTTGCATCGCCGCGCGTCGGCGATGCTGCCGCCGCGGGCAAGTCATCAACCGTTACCGCCACTTCTCTTACGGGCGTATCCGCCGCGGCGCTTGCCGGTCGAGCGCTTGCAGTCACACCCCACATGAACATCGCGCACGCAAAAACTCCGCTGAATTTCATGGGAAAGACTCCTCCTGACGGCGCGCAATACCATGCCATCGCCGTTTCCCGGCGCCCCTAAGATACTTCAAGACGGCCGCAAGATGTATCGATTGACTCAAACGGCCGCGCGGGCCACCCTCCCCAAAAAATCTCCGTCTCTCATTGCATACCGGCGCGGCCAGCGGTAAATTGCCAGGCGACGCATTATCCACAGGGAGACTCGCGAAATGAAACCGCACCTGCCCGTTCTAGTGACTGCGCTTCTTTGCTCTTCAATTCCCGCCTGGAGTCAGGACCAACTGCCCGACGGTAAGGGCAGAGAAACCGTCCAGACTGCTTGCGTCGGATGTCACGCCATTACTACCGTGACCTCTGCCGGACACTCCCGCGACGAATGGACGACGGTCCTCCACATGATGGTCAACGTCGGCGCGCCGGTACCGCAGGATCAATTCTCCACTGTGCTCGACTACCTTGCCAGGAACCTCCCCGAAAAGCCGGAGCCCCGTGCCGTCGTCATTCCCGGAAGCGTCGTGGTTTCCATCAACGAATGGCAAGTGCCCACGCCCGGCTCGAGGCCTCACGATCCTGCGGTCGCCCCGGACGGCTCGGCTTGGTACACCGGGCAGATGGCCAACGTGTTGGGACGCTTCGATCCCCAGACGAATCACTTCAAGGAATATCACCTGAAGACGCCTGTCTCGGGCCCGCATGGCCTGGTGGCGGATAAAGACGGCAACATCTGGTTCACCGCAAACTTCAAAAGTTACATTGGCAAGCTCGACCCCAAGACTGGCGAGGTTTCCGAATATCCCATGCCGGATCCCAAAGCCCGCGATCCTCACACGCTCCTCTTTGCGCCCAACGGCAATATCTATTTCACCTTGCAAAGCGCCAACATGGTCGGCAGGCTCAATCCGAAAACCGGCGATGTGAAGGTCGTCGATTCACCCACACCGAAATCGCGCCCTTACGGCATGGTCGTAACCTCGAAAGGCATTCCCTTCTTCGTCGAATTTGGCGCCAACAAAATCGCCAGCATCGATCCGGACACGCTCGCGATTCACGAATATCTCTTGCCGCATGAAGATTCGCGTCCTCGCCGCGTCGCCATCACCCCCGACGATGTCCTCTGGTATTCGGACTATTCTCGCGGCTACCTGGGCCGCTTCGATCCCAAAACAGGCAAGATCACGGAGTGGGCCTCTCCGGGCGGTACGAATTCTCAACCCTACGGCATCACCGCCGTGGGAGACATCCTCTGGTACAGCGAATCGAATACCAGGCCAAACACGGTCGTACGCTTTGACCCCAAAACCGAAAAATTCCAGACCTGGATCATTCCCTCCGGCGGGGGCGTCGTGCGCAATATGGTGCACACTCCCGACGGCAATGTCTGGCTTGCCTGCAGCGGCGTGAACGGCATCGCCTTCATCCGCGTGAAAAACAGCGAGAAAACCTCTTCGCCTGATTGACTCTCGCGAATCCTGTGTCTCTTCCTTCGTGCATCGCTGTTCTTCTCACTTGGCGGCTGTTGTGCGACTCTCATATCCCTCCAAACGCTTTTTGTAAAGGAGCAGCACGCTTGGCCCGAACGACAACAGCATCACGGCGATCCCCGTGACGATCCCGAAACTCGTTACACCGGGCGCAGAACAATCGTCGCGCCGGCGCACAATGACGTGGCAAGGCACCGCGACCAGCAATTCCAGCACGCTTCCTCTCAGCAGCCACGACACAATTCGCGTCACCGCCTCCGAGGAATTTCGCAAATAGACGAAAAACACAAATCCCCAGCACAGCCACAACAAGCCCGCGAAACCTAAAGCTTGTGCGGTGGTGATAGTCCTCTCTCCGATGTGGTCAAATTTGTCACCCTGGATCCCTGCTTTTAGGCTGAACACCAGCGCAAACGTGAGCAGCGCGACCAGCGCCCCGGCAACGGCACAAGAAACGAAGATATGCGTCCGCGGCTTCAGTCTTCGCCAGCTTGTGTCCACCGAGAGAAAAAGCAGAAGGACCTGGCCTGACAGGACCGCCCCAATGGGAATCCACAGCGTCCATTCCTTATACAGGTCTATTACTGCATGCGGCAATTTCGGCAGGTCTTGGAGATCCTTTCCGACAAGCATGGGGCCCATCGGGACAAGAACGCCCACCAGTATCAGAGCGTAAAACACGGATATCAGCACGCCCCACCTTCGCATGGTGTCTCCTTCCCTTTCGCAAACTTGAAGGAAATCTTGCTGCTCGGCCTGACCCTACCTGCTCCCTCGCTCGCGCGCAAGCGGCAACCCGCGCTGAGCTTAGGAATGTCGCTATTTGCCATGCCCTGAACTCTTCACGGGCGAACTCCGCGCTTACCCCAAAAGTAATGCTTTCCTTACACCAGCGCTCTGGAGTAGGATTACGCCCGCGGAGCAGTGTCCCCCCATCTGGAAAAGCAGTCTCAGCCCCAGGCTATGCGCTCCGCGCCCTGCAGGGTGATGTTGGGCTGAGGAGGGTTCATGAAAAACCAAAAGGGATTTTCGCTGATCGAGTTGCTCCTCGTCGTCGCCGTAATTCTGATCATTTCGGCGATCGCCGTTCCCAGCTTTCTTCGTTCGCGCATCCGCGCCAATGAAGCTTCCGCTGTCGCCTCCATCCGTGCGATCGACACCGCGGCTGTCACGTATTCGGTTTCCTATCCGGATCTCGGCTTTCCCGCAACGATGAACCTGCTCGGCGGCCCAGATCCTTGCACGGCCTCCGCGGTATCGGCTTGCTTGCTGGATGACGCCATTGCTCAAGGCGCGAAGGGCGGGTACGCCTTTGTGTGGACAGGCGACGGCGCCACGCCGTCGCTCAACTACACGGTCACAGGCGCGCCACAGGCGCCCGGCTCAACGGGTCAATCGATGTACTGTAGCGATCAGACCAACGTGATCCACGTCGATCCGGTGGGCGCTGCCTGCACCAACGCCAGCCCGGTCATGCAGTAATCGTCATTCCCCCGGCTCTCTCCCGCTCGCGCGCCCACAGGCGATCGGAGTTCGTGACGCCGTATTCGTGGTGCTTGCAAAGGCTTACTGCGTTGCGGGATTGGAGTTGCCGCTCACCGGCTTGGCTTCACCGCGGAAGGGGAGCTTGAATTTGCGGGAAATCTCCGGCCAGAATTCGCGCAGCACATCAAAACCCGTGTCTTGCAGGATGCTGGAGCTCACTCGCTGCACCGCTGGAGAGAAGCCCCGCTTGTTGTCCGGGTGATAGCTATTGCTCACCACCACCGCGCTCGTCGTCCCCAGCCATTCGGAAAAATTAAACATGCGGTTCCCGTTATCGCGGTGAGCCACGACCGCGTGCTCCATCGCGTGGAGCAATCGCCTCCCCGCGCTTCCGTGGGCCAGCCGGTAATAGCGCGGGTCCTCCGAAAATATCGATGGATATGCAAAGTCCTTAAAGAATCTGGACGTGGCCTGACCGCCATAATCGGCGCCAAAGCGCCTCCCATAACCCTCAGCCCCCTGTCCATACCTGGGGTCCGTGTCTTCCGCTTGGTCAATCCCCGCGTTAAAACCGCTGCCGAGAAACGTCACCGGGTCAAACGAGTCGCGTACGAACAAAACGAACTTATCTTTCACCCCGAGCGTGCACAATTTCACGCCCGGCTTGTAGTGCGGCGGGTGCACCGTCTTGCGTTCCAGCGGCCGCGCAAATGTTCCCACGAGTTTCTTAAACGGCCCGTCGTAATCTTTCATTCGCACCATCGGCGCCGGCTGAAGGCATTGGCCCGCCACATTTTTCATGGTCTCCTCCTGCATAGGCGCAGCCGGCGCCTGCTGAGGAACAGCGGGCAGCTCCTGCGCGCAAGCCGCGCCGACGGCCAGAGCAGCCAGTGCCAGGTGAAAACACCTTGCCATCAGCATGCGCATTCCCATTCGCCGCCCTACGTTCTCGCTTGATGCCCACCATCTTAGATTTTATCTACTCCGGCGGACAGTATTGTCCCGCGAGGAGGATCCGAGCCAGCCATTCGGCATGCGGTAGCCCCGAGCGCAAGAGTTCTGCGGCTTCACTTTCCACGTCGTACTCGACCCGGCGAATGGTTATGCTCTCTCCGTCAATCACCAGATACGACGCGCGCCTATCTCCGTCATACGATTGGCTGACGCTCCCTGTATTCGCTACGCTCATCCCTTGCAGCCGGCGTACAAACGGACGATGAATATGTCCATACACCACGATGGGAGCGCAAAGCGACGCATAAGTTTTCAGCAATTCGTCATCGCTGGCATTCGGCATGGGAGCCCTCCACAGGTCATCCGGGCTGGCATGAACCAGGCTAATGCCAGTCTGCGAATACAGACAAGGAAGTCTTTCCAGCCATCGCAAGCGATCTTCGCCGATGCTTGCGAGCGTCGGCGGAATCAATTCTTGGATTCGGGCCATAAGTGCCGCAAGCTTCGGCTGTGCCGCGGAAAATTTCGCCAGGCTTTCCGGAGCCCAAAGCATTTCATCTGTATTTCCACGGACGTCGGGCCACCCCAGCGCGCGGATCTGATCGATGACCTCCGCCGGGTGCGCTCCGCCGTAAGCCAAATCGCCGCCATGCACCACGGCGTCAGGCGCAACTCGCCGCAGGTCGGTGAGCACGGCTTCAAACGCGCGCCGGTTGCCGTGAATATCCGATACGATCGCGACTCTCATCTTATCCGCCGCCTCGGCAAGTATGACCAAGACACAGGCCACCACAATTTTAGCTGCAATCTCCTTTTTCGCTTCAAGAACTGCACCGGTCCTGATCCATCTATGCTGTTCGCTTTCGCCGCCGCGGACGGATCGTGATTGCAAGCACTGCATGAACTCCCGCGCAGAGTAGATTCGATTTGCTTCTGCGCCGGCCGCACTTGCCACTTGACTGTGCCCACGGTGATCCGAGCTTGACACCAGTGTGTGGCGGGCATATGGTTTTGCACAAAGATAAAGTGGAAATCGGATTTTCCGGTTTTGGGGGATTCCAAATGCGACAAATTAAGAAGCAGGTGTTTTCTCTAGGAGTGGGAATCGTGTTGGCGCTTTTGTTTGCAGGCGAAGCTTACGGACAGGGCGTGTTCCCGCCGCCGCCGACGGGAACGTTGCCGGATGGCGCGACTTACCTGATTGAAGTTCCGCCGAACTGGAACGGGACGCTTTTTCTTTACAGCCACGGCTATGTGGTGCCAGGCGCACCGAATCTAGCATTCGATGCGGGCGATCCGGTGACTCAAGGCATCCTGTTGTCGCGCGGATTCGCGCTGGCGGGATCTTCGTATGCTCACCCAGGCTGGGCGATTCAGGAGGCGTTGCTTGACCAAATCGCGGTGCTGGATATTTTCAAGTCTTCGGTGGGGGAGCCGAAACTCACAATCGCCTGGGGACACTCCCTCGGGGGAATTATTACGGCCGGACTTGTTCAACAGAATCCCGGCGTATTTGACGCGGCGCTGCCCATGTGCGGAGTGCTTTCGGGGGGCGTGGCGACGTGGAATACGGCACTGGATTCGGCATTTGCGTTCAACACGCTGGTCGCGGGAAACGGTTTGCAGATCGTGCATATCACCGACCCGGTGGGGAATCTCACTTTTGCCGAGGGGGCGCTTGCCGCGGCACAGACCACCCCGCAAGGGCGGGCGCGCCTCGCTCTTGTATCGGCGATGGGCGATGGGCCCGGCTGGTTTGACCCGACAGCGCCGGAGCCGGCGGAGGATGATTTTGCCAGCCAGGAGGCGAATCAATTTCTTTGGGCTAAATTCGTCGATTTTGGCTTCGCCTTTGCGCTGCGAGCCGAATTGGAATTCCGCGCCCAGGGAAATCCTTCGTCGAATGAGGGCGTGGACTACAGAAAGCAACTGGCGCGCTCCATCGATCGAGAGGAAGTGAAAGCGCTCTACAAGGAAGCGGGCCTGGACCTCGATGCTGACTTGGATACGCTGAACGATGCTGTGCGCGTGAGCGCGGACCCGCAGGCCCTGAAATACCTGGAGCAAAACATTATTTTTAATGGCCAGATTCACATTCCGGTTCTGACGCTGCACACCAAGGGCGACGGACTCGTGGTGGTGCAGAATGAATCCGCATATAAGAATGTGGTGGAAGAAGCGGGCAACGCGGAGTTTCTGCGCCGGACGTTTGTGCATCGTGCGGGGCACTGCGAATTCTCGCCCGCGGAAACGATTTCCGCGGTGGAGACCCTGCTGAACCGCCTGAAAACGGGAAAGTGGAGTGGTTTGAAGGCTGAGGACCTGAACGAGGGCGCCGCAGCGTTGGGACCGGCCAACATCATTTTCGTCACGACTCCGGAAGGCTCCGTAATCGCTGTACCGGCAGCGCCGGCGTTTTTTGACTTCAAGCCGAGCAAGTATTTGAGGCCGTTCGACGCGCTGGCGAGAGAAAAGGAATCCAGAGAGCAGTAATCTCTGCAAGGTTTGCCAGCTGCCCTGGGGGTCGGAGCGGAACCTGTCCCGACCCCTTCGAGAGAACGCGATCTTGCCCTGGCTAGCTCCGAATGCTTTGCGGGTCGCTCCGGAGCCTGTCCCCGCTCCTGTCGGGTGGTGCGGCATTCCGAAGTCTGAGGAATCCCGGGCTTTAGCCCTTGCAGTCCCTGCTTTCCCTCTGTAGCGGCGAGTTGACCTCGCCATGTTCGCCTCTCGCTCAAATTCATTTGCCTCAGTAGACTCCTACCCCCCTCCCCCCATGTTTTTTGTAAGTGTTCGTTCCAAAGGTGGTTAAAGTCTTTTGTTTTGTTACACTTTTACAAGTGTTGATTCTAAACGGGGTTATGGGGGCGGTCTGTTTGCAAGAAAGTAACTGGGTGAGATACGAAGATTTTGAAGAAGTTAAAAGAACGACCTGGCGGGCGCGCATGGTTCGCGGAGCACCCTCCTTCGCCAAGGCTGCGGCGGGCAGGCGGTGGGATGGTGCCGACTTAACGTAGCTATTATAGCATATTGGTACCGTATGTCAATGATTACTTGTAAGTGGTTTGGATGCTGAGGGATAGCGGAGTGCCCGCCCCGGCGGGAGGGATCTGCTTTTTGCTCTTTCAGTCGCCCTGCTCTCTAGCGCCAGGCTATGCCCCGGTTTGTGGGGCGCGGTTTCTGAGTCCGGGTTGCCGTTACCGGGGATTCCCCGCCTACCTTGCGGGGAGAGCCCGGCGTCTCTCAAAAACCGCATGGTTCGGCCATGCTCACCACAGGCTCCTTTGAAGAACCAAGCCCCAAGGGGGTTGCCACCCAATTCAGAAGCCTGCCCCACCCGCCACGAAACCGAGGAAAGACGCCTCAGCGACTTGTCCCCGGTCTTCTCCCGTAGAAATTCACCTTCCCGTTAACCACGTTTGCTATGTAGCGGCCCTCGCTCAGGAACTGCATCACCTTCTTGCCAGAGCGTGCCATTTGTGCCCAACGGGATTTTGTATCAGGGTTCTGCTCTAGCCCACGAATCTCGTTCCCATCGAAAGCGAAGTCCACTTGCCGCAAACCTCGTTTGGGGGTCCACCGGACGGGGTAACGCTCTGTGCCTAGCGCGACGACCTTCGCGCCCTCGACGAGGGCTTGCCGCCAGACCTCGATTAGAGTTTGCTCAAAGGAACTTTCGGCACTAGATGCGGACGTGCCAACGCGAATGTCAGCCATAGGCGGTAGATTCTAAGCACTTTTTGCCCGCGGCGCGCAAGCAGCGGCAGCCGTCACTACTTGATCGTCTCTGATTTTGATTCGATGATCGAGAAGGTTCCGTAGTTCCTGTTGAACAGGGCGTTCGCGGTATGTTTGTACTGACGCCCATCTGGACTGGCGTAGAGGACGTGAACTCGCACGATGAGGAGTTTTTGCCCGCCCATGACTGCACTACGGTTTGCGATACCGTCCGCTCCCTCCCATGCGTAGTTTAATATTTTGGTAAGAGGATCTGACTGCGGGAAAACTTCCGCACCTTTGGGCCCGCTGTCAGTTAGAAGTAGTTTCTCATCCAAACGCATCTCTACACCCGCCTCTACCTGACTTGCCGGAAGAGTGCCAAAGTTCTTGATGCTCCACTCGATACTCCACACAGGCCGGTTTTGCGTGTTGGGATCAGGGCTTAGTTTTACATGATCCAGGCCCATGTATGGCCGGTGGAGAGCGAACGCGACTTCCGCTGATTTCTTCGCGGCCAAGGCAGCCTCGGTGGCCGCGTCTGCGGACTTCTTAGTCGCCTCGGCTTGGCTTCGAGCGAGTTGCAACTCTGCAGCGGTTTCTTCGTGCTGTTCCTGCCGTTCCTCCCGGCTTTCTTTTCTCTCTTTCCAAATCAGAAAAAAGATCGCAATGAGGGCAATTGCTTCCAGCGTTTCCCACATGGATGGGAGTGTAGCGTCCCGCCTGACTGAAATCCAGTGTTGGTGAGGTGAGGCTAGGAAAAGTGGTTCAGGCGCAGCTCCTGAACCACGCGCCCTTAAGCAGGAAGCGTGCGGCACCTGGCCAATTCAAAAGCGTGTCCCACCCGCCCGATTCTCTCCCGCTCTGTTTTCTCACGATAGGTCTCGTTCAGTCGAGTAATTCGCAGTATCGTTTTTGGTACATCTCTTCGACGACGACAATCGCTGGTCTTGCTATTCCCCACACATATCGAGCTTGCTGACGTAATCCAAAGTTGAAATGTCCCTCGATCTCCGAGGCTAATGCCAATACCAAGGCGACACTCTGCCCCAAATTTGCGTACCGGCTTTTCCTTAGTCGTTCTTGTCGCCTGGGATCATCCTGAACTTCATCGAGAAAAACTGCTCCCCTTTTAGCCATGCCCCACGCCCCAAGATGAGCCTGTTGAGACAGATCTATATAAAAGTAGTCATTCAAATACTTCATGAAAGCCCGATTAGGCGGGAGAGGATCTGTTTCCGAGATGCCGTGCCTAGACATTGCTCCCGGATTGGGCCATGAGCGCAATGCTCGTGGGTTCGACGTTTGGGTAGGTGACAGTTTCGCATGTACTATGCCCTGGTTACAGTGTTCACTGAGCTGCGAAAGCCAGGGCTGCCATTCGGGGAGACTGCCATACTCCTCGACGTAGCGATCCAATTCCAGCCGCATCTCTTTCCAGTCTGCTTCCCAAAACCAGCTAATCCGGCTTGGCACGTCTTCCAAGATGAACATGATCATGAACAAGCTATCCAAAATACTGCGATTCAAGACCGGAATCGATGAGCAGAATTCAGGTAGTCGGAGTGGGTCGGGTGGTTTGTCGGCGCCGAGATAGAGAGCTGAAATGTAAGACATGCGCGATGTGCGGACATGCATAACGAACAATTCCCTCGCGCCGGTGACATTCGAATAGGGTTTCGGCCACTCTCGCGCGAGCTTGTTGCTCGTGGCAATGAGCAGCTTGTTTAGCGGTTCTCCGAGGACGCTAAAGTCGAGTGGCTTGCCTTCAGTTTCTTTCGTGGTCGAAATGCCTGGTCGAGACATGGCATTTTGTCCGGTGAATCTTCCTGCAAGTTAGTCTAGCATTGCGGCGAACACAATTTGGTATTCGAAAGTGCAGACTGCATGAAATTTCGATTGATTTAGCTAGAAATCGACGGGTGGACCGGCTTCCATAGCCAATGGTATTGCCAGAAGACTTTCCCTGCCTCACTCGTCCAGAATTCACTTAATCGGAGCGAGCCAAACGTCCTGATCTACGTAGGCTGTGAGAGGTGTTCCTGCCCCGACTTCGACGTTTTTGCCGTGTTTGATAAGGCAATTGGGCCGAACAGGACCGTCAGCGCCACCGTGGCTCCGGTTTTGCTGTCCCCCTGGCGACCCTTGGTGCCTCGAACTCGCACGTGGCTGCTGCCGGACACCAAGTATTGAATTTGGACGCTAAGACCGCCGGGCCTTCCCATCATCCCGGCCTTTTTTGCTTTAGATACGGTGGCCACTGCATGAGCTCCCTTGGGGACGACGATGGAGTCTCCTACCTTCAGATCGTCATCTAGTAGAAATTCCACCGGGTCTCCTTCGTTGGCTGTCTTAGAACTTAGATCGGCCGCGAATTTCAAGGGGACTAGCGTACCCTCCCTCAGGAGGCATCCCGCACCAACGCTGCAAGTCGGCTTGGACGGGTCTGGTGCTTCACCGTTGGCAGTTGTCCTGGTGGTATGAACGGCTTCTATAGTGCCAGAGGGTTTGTCGGCTTGAGCGGACAACATCGCTTCCATCACGGATTTATCGACACCAGCATTTTTCAAATCGATAAGCGCTTGCGGTGAGGTGTCGAAGTCCGTACTGCTGGACCGAATGTCCTTCACGATCAAACTCGGGTCGAAACCCTGCTTCGTCATATTGACAATATCAGCGTTTGTAAGCGGTTTCTGCGTTTGTCCGACGGACACCGTGACTGAGCAGACGGTCAGCGCCAACAGCATCAGCAAGCTTCGAGGCTTCATGAACCCTACTCCTAAGGATTTCGTGTTCCTTAAACTTCGAGCTTACCTTCATTTTTGTAGTATCAATACATTAATCTCATTGCCAAGGCCGGCGGGCCAGCCTCCATATTGCTAAAGGCATTCCCGAAAAGCGAAACTAGAGACTAGAAGGCGGAGAAGAGGAAGTCCGCACCCGCCAGAAGATAATACGGAAAATGAAACTCGTTTCAGTGAACACCGGATTGCCGCGCGAAGTGAGCTGGCACCCGCCTTCGTCGGAACTGCGGCGGGCAGGCCCTCCCACGCGGGCAGGCCCATTCGGCAAGCTCAGGGCAGGCGGGAGAATCGTGACAACGGCTATCTTCAAAGAGCCGGTCGCGGGACGCGTGGCTTTGCGCAAGCTTAATCTGGACGGAGACCGTCAGGCGGATCTCAGAGTGCACGGAGGAGAGCACAAAGCCGTTTACTGCTACCCGCTGGCGCACTACGGCTACTGGAAGAAAGAGTTCATCGCGCAAAAAACGCGCGATGGGGCGGAGGTGCCTGGGCGGGAATTGCCGATGGGCATGTTTGGAGAAAACTTCACAATTGAGGGTAATGCTGAAGGTAGTGCTGAAGGTAATGCCGACGCCGGTAAGGATGCCCTCCTCGGCGGGCAGGCCCTCCCAGGCGGGCAGGGATTGCTGGAAGACTCTATCCATCTGGGCGACCGATTCTCTATCGGTACGGCGGAAGTGGTGGTGACGCAGCCTCGGCTGCCTTGCTACAAACTGGGCATTCGATTCGGCTCCGACGACATGGTGAAGAGATTTCTGGCGAGCGGGAGGACGGGATTCTACGTCGCCGTCGCGCGCGAGGGAGAAGTTGGCGCGGGCGATGAGATCAAGCTCATTGCGCGGGAGGCGAACGCCGTTCCGGTTTCGGAGATCACACGTTTATATGTCGTGAAGAGGTATGGAGAGGCGGAGATCCGTGCGGTTCAGCGTGCGCTCGGTGTGAAAGAATTGCCAGAGAGTTGGAAGGAATATTTCCGGGAGCGGCTGCGACAGGCGGGGTCGCTCTGATTTGACTCCACCGGCGAGTGGCGGACGAATCAAGAAATCAGAAAACTCCGTTCAGAACCAGCCCGGGAGAATCAGCTCGACAAGGCCGGGGACCCGGTAGGAATTAAATCGCTCAGCTTGTCAAACCAACTGGATCATCACCCGCCGTCCGACCATGGCCGCCGCCCGTTGCAGGCTGGAAAGCGTGATGTCGCTTTTCGGATTAAGGAGCCGGTCCACTTGGGTGCGGCTTGTCTTGAGCAGTGTGGCCATCTTATTTTTGGATATTTTCCGTTTCTTCATGGCCTCGTCGAGCTGCCACGCGACGACTTCCTTGACCGCCTGCGCTTGCGCCTCTTCAAAGATGCCCTCTTCCTTCAGGAAATCATCAATGCTCGAACCCATATGGTTCTTGCGCTGCTTGCGCTTCTTGCTCATCGTTTTAACTCCTTCTGGCGCTTGCGCGCCAATGCCAAATCATCCTCCGGCGTCGTCCGCGTTTTCTTGATAAACCCGTGCAGCGCCACGAGATGCCCCTCGTGAAGGCAGAGCAGCACACGCGCCGTGCGTTTCGTCGGCAGGTCCGTGCGGACCTCCCACAATCCGTTTCCCAACGGCCGGCACAGCGGCATCCCTGCCGGCCATCGCCATTGCGCACGCAGAAGGTCTTTCCCTATGGCGTGTCGCTCGGCTTGCGGTAATCCCCTTAGCCACTCCCGCACTGGCTCACTTCCCGGCCGCAGGCGGTAAAAAACCAGCGGGATTTTTCGCGGCTGTTGGTCTTCCGCCATCCTGCACCTTATATAGTACTACTGTACCTTAAAATGTACAGCCAGGCAAGTTATTTTGGGCTGGCCCGCTGCGCGGGCGTCGTGTGCCGCATCTTAAATGATCGAACGCTGCCTTCGTATCACTCCGTGATCATGTGTGACGGTGCTATCCTCATTTAGTGCCGGAAGAAACCGATCCACTTCGCAACAATGTGCCACCCGCCGTCGTGACGCCATGAAAACGATCTTTATCGCGTTGCGGTCGGCGGTCTTCGGGACTGGTTTTATCTTCCTTTGGGGCTGGGTCGCCTGGAGCCTGCATCTCCGCTATGACGGCACGCTCGGCTTCGCGTTGCCAGAATGGACGCGTGGGCTCGGCGTCGCGCTATTCGCTGCTGGCGGAACCCTGGCGCTCGCCTGCGTCACCACGTTTGTCACCCGCGGGGAAGGCACACCGGCGCCGTTCGACCCGCCTCGCAAGTTCGTTGCCGCCGGCCCCTACAAGTTCGTGCGCAATCCCATGTACATCGGGGGTTTCCTTACGCTCTTCGGCTTCGGCGTCTACGAAGGCTCGCCCGCGATCGTGCTCTTCGCACCGCCCTGGCTCCTGTTCGCTCATCTCTTCGTCATTCTCTACGAAGAACCGCATCTCCGCGCCACCTTTGGCCCACCCTATGACGCCTACTGCCGCTCGGTCCGCCGATGGCTACCCCGGCTGTAACGTAGCGGCGTGCTGTAGCCTCGCTCGGCGTTTACCCGGCCTGCCCTGAACCTCTCGGAGACCTGGTCGGGGGCCCGGTCGGGAAGCGTGCGGGTTTTGAGTTTGCTCTATTCTTCTTCGTCTTGCTGCCGCCCGCGTCCTCACGCAGGGGAATCGCATTGCCATAGCAGAGCCTACACTTCTTACCGCGTTACTCGAGGAAATACCTGACACGAGATGAGGGTAAACGCTCGATTGCGGCGACCAGAGTCTTGATGAAAGATGCGCGCATACGTGACATCGGGCTGCCTCCCGTGGCCAGGGCCTCCACCCCACGTGCTCCACACATATCCGTCCTGGCGCGGAGGCGGCCCGACCTCCACTTTGGAATTCCTTCAGTCTATCGGCGGGCGGTCCAGCCCAGCCGCGCTAAAAAGATTCCAGTCAGCCCATCCTTGCGAGTGGCATCTATCCCGTCTGCCCCCGGACATCTCGGGGACCCGGCCGGGCAAGGGTGGGGCTTTTCAGTAGTGGTCAGTTTCCGGTAAGCCGACCTATCATGACTTAGCGCCTTGGTCCGACGATAAGTTCCGAGAAGGCGACGATACGGCCCGGAATCGTGTTGTCAACTGCAACACGCCCACCAGGCACTATTCCTTGGCTCGTGCAATGTCGCGCCGCGCCCACAATAGAGGCAGCATCATCAGTAGCCCTGCTACCGTAACTGACACCGCTCCCGCCAGGAATAGCGGCGCGCCGGAGAAGTAGCGGACGCCCATGGTCGAGACGAGCAGACAAGGGAGGGCGAGTACCGTAAGAGCGTTAGCGAGACTTATCCACCACGCCCATCGCTCTCCCCGCCGTAGACCAGCCGCACTGTAAAGAGTACTGAATGACAGGGGTAGAAGTAGAACGCCGCTCAATTGGAACGTGAAGGATACGACCGGACCGAGAAATGCGTACGTCTTGGCGTCGAGGACTCGCTTTAGGATCATGGGTAAGTGCGACGCGGCAAGGAAGTGGAAGACCGCTGCAGCCCCAAGGAACAAGCCGCCGACGGTCAATGATCGTGCAGCAACGGAGAGTCGTTGGCCGGGAGTGATCACTTGTGCCTCCTGTGTCTCCCTGGGATCTGACAGAATGGAAGGCACGGGCTGGTATGAGCTTACCAAGAAATGCCGGAAGGAAGCCCCTAAGCCGGAATCAGCTCGAACACGGGGTAGTTCGGGGCGAGATCGCGAAACGCTTCGACCGACGAACCCGCCTTGATCGGAAAGTACCGCTGAACGGTCGGCGCGAATCGCTCCAGATACAACTTCAGGAATTCCGGTTTATCGCTGTCGCGGATGGACCGCAGGCGGAATTTCTCCCGCCTACTTCCCTTCTTCAGCGTGATTTCTCCCGCGGCTTCCGCGTTGCGCACCCATTGCGTACGCCCGCGCGGCGCGACCAGGTAGCGTTTCACTGGCGCACCCGGTCCGCCTACAACGAGCAGATCGATTGGCGTGGAGTAAACGCGCCCGCTCTTCCGCCCGCGCACTTCCAAAAGATAATTGTGCGCAAGCCCCAGGCCCAGGCCGACGAGGAATCCAAACGCCCGGTTGAAAAGCTTTTCAACCGCAGTCGGCTCTCGAAATACCGGAATGTTCGCGCCCACAGCCATGACCGTATCTTACTCCCCTCAACGCACACCGCGGAACGCCGAATGGCCGCCATCCGCCGCGAGCGCGCCAAACTGCCGGCATTGCGCAGCCGCGCCGCTTGCAATACGCCCCAGCCTCCCTTGCAAACCATCCGCAAAACCTCTACGCTCACTCACCGATGCCTGAGCTGACCCCGGAAATGCTCGTCAACGGTTTCATCTGGTACGTGGCGTTTCTCTTTTCCACCACGTGCCACGAAGCTTCGCACGCCCTGGTGGCCAAGATGGGCGGCGACGAAACGGCCGCTCTGGGCGGGCAGGTTTCTCTCAATCCGTGGCCGCATATCCGCCGCGAACCATTCGGCATGGTGCTCATCCCGCTGCTCGCGTTTTTTATGTCCGGGTCCATGATTGGCTGGGCCAGCGCTCCGTATGATCCCCTGTGGGAACGCCGTCATCCCCGCCGCGCGGCTTGGATGGCGCTTGCCGGCCCGGCGGCGAATTTTTCGCTGATGCTGCTCGCGGCGGTCGGCGTTCGCGTGGGCGCGGCCATGCACTGGCTGCACTACAATGCTGCGGGAACGGGCTACGATTTGCCGACAACCGCCCTGTTCGCGTTTTTCTCCCTGAACCTGCTGCTTGGCACCTTCAATTTGCTGCCTGTGCCGCCGCTCGACGGCAGCACGGGGATCATGCTGTTCATGAACGAAACCCGCGCGCAGCGTTACCTCGACTGGCTGCGTGGCAACAGTTACGCAATGCTGGGATTGCTCGTTGCGCTGCTGGTTTTCCGCAGTTTCTACCGTTACGTAGAATTTTTTGTGTCCAACTTGCTCCTGAGAGGGCATTTCTAATGCCGGCCGCCGCGGCAAGTGCCGTGTTCAAGCAATGGGTCGCGCCTGCGGCCAGGGGAAATCTTATTTTCAAGCGAAACCTCGCTCCGCCGGATGCTGTTTCTTCCCCGGAGTCGTTGTTTCGCTCCGGCACACTCCCTTCGTGGATGTGTCACTGGCGCACAATGCCAAAGGGCGGCCCACTCCTAACTCCTTTAGTCTCCGACTTTTCCGAGTCCGTCTTTGGTCCTCACGCTGCAATCTCTGGAAGCTGAGGATTCCGATGCTTGCGCCTGCCCACGATCTGGCCAGCAACCATTACAGCGTGGAAGTCTCGGGCTGGGACGTCTCCGAGAGTTTTTTTGTAGAGACGTGCGAGCTCGAGTGGAACGAGCACTCGGGTAAGTGCATTGCGCTGCGCCGTATGCTGCCAGAGCGCGCACACGTGTTTGTGCGGCTGCTGCAACCACTTTCAACAGAGCGGTCGTACCCGGTAGCGTATGAGGCGCAATTTACCTGCTCCAACCCCCATGGATTATCACAATTTCGGCTGACCGCTGTCCTTCCACGCCCTAAGCCGGTCACTCGCGAGCACCAATAGAAATTCTTAAGAAATGCTAAGGGCCGCACCCGCGGAAAGCGCTAGCGGCGAATATTGCGGGCACTTTCCGGGCCGAAATGGCACAGTGAACCAAAATGAAATTAGAAGAAAGACAGGAAAGCTCCGCAGATTCCTCGCGAGGACTTAGGAGGAGTTGCGATGGCGGAGGCGTGGCGCGTAAACCTCCCAGAAACGGAGAGTTAGAGCGGGCGACGAGAGTGCGATGCCAGAGAGAGCATATTTCACCAGGTTGTAACAAAGGAGCGAGGGTGGAACTAAGCGTGCCGTTGTTTAAGCGTGGGACACGCGCATGCACCTTACAAGACGGTAGAAGTCGTCACGCTGAAGACTTCCCTGACGCCGTGCGTCCTGGACGACGATCAGGGGCAGCTGGACGTGTTGTCTGCGCTGATAACCGACATGGGATATGAAACGCTGGCGACGGCGGATCCGGAGGAAGCGCTGCGGCTGGTGCGCTCGGGACGCTGCCGGCTGGTGCTGGCGGACGTACACATGCCGGGGATGGACGGGTACGAATTTCTGGACCGGGCGTTGCGAACGGACCCTGGAGTACATGTAATAGTAATGACTGGTGAGTATACACTGGATTCGGCGCTGGAGGCCATCCGGCGAGGCGCAACGGATTTTCTGCCGAAGCCGATCGACCGCATCCGGTTGAAGCGCACGCTCGACGAGGTGGCGGCGCTTTATGACCAACGGCGGCGGGTGCGCGCGCTCGAGGAGCAATTGCTGCGGGACCTGGAGTTTCACGGGATTGTGGGAAAAAGCCCGGCGATGCTGGAAGTGTTCGACTTTGCGCGGAAAGTGGCGAAGCACTACACCAACGTGCTGATCGCGGGGCCGACAGGGACGGGCAAAGAACTGGTGGCGCGGGCCATTCACCTGATCAGCCCGGTGAGCCAGCAGAGGCTGGCGGTGTGCAATTGTTCGGCGCTGGTGGACACGCTGCTGGAAAGCCAGCTATTCGGGCATGTGCGGGGAGCGTTCACGGGAGCGACGGACACGCGGCCGGGGCTTTTTGAATACGCGAACGGCGGGACGGTGTTTCTCGATGAAGTGAGCGAGACGTCGCTGGCGATGCAGGCGAAACTGCTGCGCGTGATCCAGAATCGCGAAATCCAGCGGGTGGGCTCGCCGGAAGTGCGGCACGTGAACGTACGGCTGATTGCGGCGACGAACCGGGATCTGCGCGCGGAAGTTCTTGCGGGACGCTTCCGCGAGGATCTCTTTTACCGGCTAAGTTCAATACAGATCCGGATTCCCTCGCTGACGGAACGGCTCGAGGATATTCCGCTGCTGGTGCAATTCTTCCTGAAGAAATACAACGAGGCCTACGGAAAGAATTTTTCGGGGCTCACGCGCCGGGCGCAGAGCGTGCTGTTGCAGCACGCCTGGCCGGGAAACGTGCGAGAACTCGAAAACGTGATTTCGAGCGCGTGCATCACCGCGCCGGGCGATTTTATCGACCTGGATGATTTGCCCGAGCACATGCAGCGGCGCAGGTCACACCCCACGGAGGGTGATGACTGGCGCCCTCTGTCGCTAGACGAGGTGCGAAAGGTGCACATCCAGCGGGTGCTGACGATGAGCCAGGGCAACCGGTTGCGCGCGGCGCAAATCCTGGGAATCGGGCGCACGAGTTTGTACCGTTACCTCAAACGGGATGGCCAGGAGCGTCCCGCTCCGGAAAAGTCGGACCGCGCTTCCGCATGAACGGACCGGCAGACTTCGGCCACAGATGCCGCCCATCGTCTGACCAGCAACATCGATCGTAATAGAGCCACCCTCGAATCCCTCCAGGCCAGCCGCCGCCCCACAGGTGAGAAAAGGCCCATAATCCTACGATCAAGGAACGCCTAGGAAAGTTCGAGCACCACCAGTGATACGTCATCCGCGGCTGGGCCGTCGCGCCAGGCCGCGACGCGATTGAGGATTTGCTGCTTCATTTCGGCCAAAGGCAGACTGGAAACGCCGCGGACAATTTCCGTGAGGCCCTCGGTACCGAGCATCTCGCGTTGGGAATTGAAATTTTCAGTCAGGCCGTCGGTGTAGATCACCACGCGGTCGCCCGCCTGCACAGGAGATTCCGCGGCCGCGTGGGCGGGCACGGCATCTTCGAATAAGCCGAGGACCATGCTCTTCGATTCCAGAAGTTGCGGCGATTCTCCCGGGCGGACAATCATGGCAGGGGGATGGCCCGCACCGGCGAATTGAAGTGAACGGCAACTGCGATTGAACCGCGCGGCCGCCACCGTAAAGTAGAAAGCGGAACTCGCCAGGTTTTGAACCACGAAATGATTCAGATGCCGCAGCATCGATCCAAGTTCCACACCGCGTTCGATCTGGGCCATTGTTTCCGAATAGATGCGGTTCGCAACCAGGGCGGAGCTTATGCCGTGACCGGATACATCGCAAACTAAAACGTCCAGGCAGTCGTCGCCGGGGACGACAAGTCCGTAATCTCCGCCGATCGACCAAGCCGGCTGATAGTACGTCTCGACGGAAACGTTTCCCCACCTCAGGCTCTTCGGCGCCAGACTTTGCTGCACGCGTTCCGCGAGCAGGAGCTCTTCTTCCACCTGGCGCTGGCGAGCCAAGAGCAGTGCATTGGCCTGGCGGAGTTCCATCTCGGCATGCTTCTGTTCACTTATGTCTGTGGCAGTGACCACGGCAAATGGTATTCCATCGGGGTCCTGAATTTGGTGGGAGGTGACCACAACGGGCAAGCGTCCACCCCCGAGCTGCGGAATGTAAAATTCGTATCGCGCGCGCCCCTGCGTTTCCCGACGCCCAATAAATTCAAGCAGTCGAGAAACTTCTTCAGGCGGAAACAAGTCAGTGACGGAGCGCCCCAGAAGGTCCTCGGCTTTCATTCGAATCATGTCGAGAAAAATGGAGTTTGCAAAAACGATTCGCTTGAGGCCGTCATTGAGGATGACACCCTGATTAAGAGTCTCGAGAACGCTTCCTACTTGATCGAGCCATCGTTGTTGAGTTGAGCCCAAGAATCCCTCCGCCGGCGGGCGCGCCGTATGCGTATGACCTGGTCCCATGCGCAGTGCAGAAGTTTATATGATTTCGGATTCGCGGACGGAGGGCAAGCATTTCGATGAAGAAGCACCCGGGAGTGGAGATGATTGGAGCGCTGAAACAGGTCGAGGCGGGAGGAACGGCCGCGGAGGTGGGTCGGGAGTTGGGGGCTGAGACGCCTTTGGTGGGAAGAGTTTTATTGCTCGAGCTCGATGACGTGAGACTTGTAGTTGATGCGGACGGAGCGGAATTCCTGAAGAACGTCCTGGCCGAGGAGGCCGTCCACGGGAGTGCCGAAGCGGCGCGTGAGTTCGTCCACGTTCAATACGTAAACCGGATGGGAGATCCAAACGCGATTGGCGAGCGCGAAGTTCGCGCGGAGGCGCATAGCGTCACCCCGCATGCCGGGGCCCTGATCGTTCTTGTGGAGATTGCGCACCTGAAACTGCGCATTGCCGTAAGCTTTAGGGCTAACGATGGTGTGATTGGCGCCAGTATCCAGCAAGAGCGTGGCGCGATTGTCGTTCACGCGGGCATCCACAAGGATCATTGACTGCGCGGTGCGGAACGGAACGTAGACGACATCGGATTTGTCCGGGAGTGCCGGAGGTGTCAGGAAAAGAGAAACCAAAGCAAGAACGCAGAGACCACGGGCACCTGCGAGAGTTTTCGCCACAAACTTCGTGCCGGCGCCACGAACATTTACCCGGCGGGGCAGCTTGAGCGCTTCCTGAGCCATTAAATTGAAAATCCTCATGCAGCAAATCTCCGGGAATAAGGCCGTTAAAACAGACTTTTAACAAGCGCGGACGACTTCTATCCGCATTGCTTCATCGAACCGTGGAACGAAGGGCGAATCCTCAACGAGCTGTGTGGCCGCCAAAATGACTCTCACCCTCCAATATGTCTCTTCTTTCGAAGAGTAAAAGCGCTTGCTGCTTATTAGACGGAGGGCAAGGCGCAAAAAAGATGAAAGCTCATTGAATGATTTCATCGTCTAAATGAGCAGGATTCATGTCAGGCCAAAAGGGGGCGTCCATGCACCTTGAGATTCGCCATCTGAAACTCGTAGCCGCAATTGCCGAGACAGGAAGCGTCACGCAAGCGGGGAGCTGGCTGCATTTGACGCAGTCCGCGCTGAGCCATCAATTGCGGGATGCCGAGGAACAACTGGGGGCGCCGCTTTTCGAACGCAGGAACAGGAAGATGGCGCTGACAACAGCGGGGGAGCGGCTGTTGCAGACGGCGAAGAGTGTGCTGGCGGAGCTGGATCGTGCTGAGACGGACATTCAGAAGCGCGACCCGGACTCGCACGGACTGGTGCGATTGTCAACGCAATGCTACACGGTCTACTACTGGCTGCCGCCCAGGTTAAAACTTTTTCAGAAGAAATTTCCGGACGTGGAATTTCAGCTGGTGGTGGAGGCCACGGATAATCCGTTCACAGCCCTGCTGGAGGGCAAACTGGACCTGGCGATCGCGTGCGACCCGATCCGGAATCGCAAGATCGTCTATACGCCGCTCTTCGAGGACGAAATATATATTATCGTGCCGCCCGAGCACCGGCTGGCGGGAAAGAGATACGTGGAAGCCAAAGACCTTGCGGGGGAAAATCTGATTATTTACCCGCCGAAAGAGGAATGCACGGTGCTGAAAGAGGTTCTCGAGCCGGCGGGGATAGCACCGAGAAGAATCCAGGAAGTGATGTTGACGGACGGTATCGTCGAGATGGTGAGGGCAGGCCTCGGGGTAGCGTCGCTGCCGCGATGGGCCGCCGCGCCGCAACTGACATCCGGAGCGGTGATCGGACTGCCGCTGACCGCGCAAGGCTTTCGCCGGACATGGTCGGCTGCGCAATTGCGCGATCAGCGCGCACCCGCCTACCTGAAGGAATTTATTCGATTGTTGGCGGAGCGGCCGCTGTATGAGGAATTTCCCACACGGAGAAGAGCGGCGAAAAGAAGCCCGATTACACGAGCGAGTGTCGAAGACAGGGTCGTAAGCGTAATGTGAATGCTCACGTCTCCGACAAGCAAATTGAAAGTTTGAGCGTTCCCCGGCGTCCTTCCTGGATTGGATAGTGCCCTCGTTGGGACGGGAGGTGTTCCATGCAGGGACATGGTCCCGGATTGAAGCAACCTTCTAAGCACGACCGTTACTAAGCCGCTTGTAAGCAAGGATTTGCCAACTGGACTTTGGCAAGCCTCCTGCACTTATTGACCATCATTGTGAAACCTTTACGGAAAGTGAGCGCCCCCATGAAGAGCGCGGGGCGGCTTTCCGCGAATGGAGTCCTACCAACGGCAGTACTTCAGTGAAACAGCCATCTACCGGCCAGAATCCTCTGGAGCGCCGCGCAAGCCATCGTTGACGGAAACGCGGCGCTCATTCCTCCCCCCGCGTGGCTTACTAAGCAGATTCTCTCGCGTCGATAAAGAATATCGAATGGATTGGGGCAATAGTTCTTGGCCACCGCAGCCTGGACCGTGCTACGCTCAGCGAATTAATGGAGAGCGCAAGCGACGCGGTTTCACGGGTAAAAATTACGGAGCCCAAACTGACGTGGAGACCAGGTTAGGTTGAAAGCGAGGACCAGGGATGGAGCGCAGACGGTTTCTCAGGGACGCTTCATATGCAACGGGCATGATGCTGGCGCCGTCGCCCTTGAAAGACTTTGCACTAGCCAGCAATTCATCCGCGACGGCTCACGTCGCTTTTGTTAAGACTACGGACCGAGCGGCAGGTGTTCGCCGCGCGCTCGATCTGTTGAACGTAAAACCTTTCCAAGGTAAAGACCTATTCCTTAAACCAAACTTCAACAGTGCCGATGCTACGCCAGGATCTACTCATCAGGATACACTCGTCGCTCTCATCCGCCAATTGAAGGCAAGGGGAGCAGGGCCGCTGACCATCGGCGACCGAAGCGGCATGGGGAAGACCCGTGAAGTGATGGAATCCAAGCAGATATTCAAGATAGCAACTGAACTGGGCGCCAGAGTAGTAGTTTTTGATGAACTGCGTGCTGAAGATTGGGAGCAGATCAAGCCTTCGGACAGCCACTGGCAGCAAGGGTTCGCTTTGCCGCGCCTGGTGCGCAATGCCGGAGGCATCGTGCAAACCTGCTGCCTCAAGACACACCGCTACGGCGGACACTTCACATTGTCTTTAAAGAACTCCGTTGGACTGGCTGCCAAATTTGTCCCCGGTCAGCCATACAACTACATGCAAGAGTTGCACGGATCACCGCATCAGCGACACATGATTGCCGAAATCAACAGCGCGTATCGCCCCGACCTCATCGTGCTGGACGGCGTGGAGGCTTTCGCCACTGGAGGACCGGACACAGGCAAACTGGTGCAAGCGAACGTGGTTCTCGCCGGAACGGACCGGGTGGCAATTGACGCGGTGGGCGTCGCGCTGCTGCGCTATTTCGGCACTACCCCGGAGGTAAGCCGGGGAACCATCTTCGAACAAGAACAACTTGCCCGCGCTGTCGAGTTGCATCTCGGAGTCAGCCGTTCCGAGCACATTGAATTGTTGACCGGGGACCGCGACAGCGCTGAATATGCCAAGCAGATACGTTCCATCCTCGACGGCGAAACAAACTTGAACTGACACTACCTCAGCGGTGCTGCGGCGCCGCCTTGCCGAAGATTCTCGAATGGAACTGGAGAAGAGCGGGCAGATGCTCGGCCACGTAAACCCAGTTGTGTCCGCCGGGGTAGAGATGAAATTCGTGGGGAATGTGGCGCGAGCTGAGGATCTTGTCGAGCGCTGCCGCGCCGTCCTCGAAGCCAAAATCGTCCTCTGAGCCGCAATCGAAATAGATTCTTAAAGCGGAGAGATCCGCAGTGTGCGCGATGGCCAGGGGGTCGTTTTGTTTCCAGAAAACCGGATCGAGCGGCGAACCGAAGACATTGCCGAGAATGCGCGACCTGGCCGTCTGACGAGAGTCGGAAATCGCGACCGTGGGAAGTTTTTCGAGCAGGGCGGCGCTGTGAGCGCCGACGGAGGCGAACAGTTCCGGATGTCGAAAGCCGAGATGCAACGCGCCGTATCCGCCCATGGAAATTCCGGCAATGCCGCGGGACGCGCGCCCGGATTGCGCGCGATAGCGCTTTTCGATTTGGGGAAGAAATTCCCGGAGAAAAAAATCCTCGTAACGAAGACGGCCATCACGCGAGTTGATGTAGAAGCTGGAGCCTCCATCAGGCGTGACGATGAGGAAGTCGCCAAGCTGATGCCGCTCCCAGAGGTCCTGGACAAGATTGAATCCCCCGGAATGAATGAGCATCTGCTCGTTGTCGCCGAGGCCATGAAGAAGGTAGAGGATGGGGTAACGGCGCGCCTTTTCCGTATCGTAGCTGGGAGGCAGGATGACGCAGTAAGCGACGGGGCGGCCGAGGATTTCGCTGGAAGCGGAAAGGCATTCGGCGCGGACGGAGGCGCGAAGGTTTTGGGGGGCTGCAAAGCAGCTGAAAAGGAGAACAGCCGCTGCGACGCGAGCGGAACCAAAAGTCATCTTAACTCTTCCCAGGAATGCAAAGGGCGTTTCTCCTCGCGTCTGTCAATCTCTGCAAAGCTTGACGTTGAGGTCCCTCGACCATCCTCATCGGATGGTCTCAGGATGACACGCCCCGTGCGTTTTTCCACAAACACAAAAGCCGCAACCCACGAACAAAACTTGTTAGATGACTTCTATTCATAGCGGAGGGCCTCGACGGGATTGAGGCGTGCGGCGCGAGTTGCGGGATAAAGCCCGGCGGCAAGGCTGACGACGACGGCGAACGCGATTCCGCCGAGTACGAGCCACCAGGGAACGGAAAAAACGTGCGCCGGGGGCAAATTCTGGCGCTGCAGATAGAGATTCGTGCCCCAGGTGACCGCTCTGCCGATGAGCCAGCCCATGCAGACACCAAAGATGCCGCCGAGGAGGCCCATCACGCCAGCTTCGACGAAGAAGAGCTGCTTGACGTCGAGGTCGGCGGCGCCGAGAGCCTTGAGGATGCCGATTTCGCGCCGGCGCTCGAGGATGGCCATCACGAGAGTATTGATGATGCCGAGGGTAGCGACAGCGAGAGCCAAACTGCCGAAGATGGCGAGGAGAAGATCGAAGATGGTGAAGAAGAGACGCAAATTGCGGGTGGCGTCTAGCAAAGAAAAGGTGGAGAAGCCCATGTTCTTGATGGAAGACTCGATGGCTTCGACCTGCGAAGGACTTTTAGCGCGCACGGTCAGATTGGCGTAGGTGGGTTTGCCGGACGGTGTGCGCACGGCATCGCGGAGATCGGTGACCTGCGCCGCACGCAAGGCGGTGGCGACCTCCAGCGGGATGAACAGGCGGCCGTTGCCGAAGCCGCCAAAGCCGGCGGCGGGTTCCGTCTCGATGATACCGACGATGCGGAGTTTCTTTTCGCGCGGGACGATGGAGAAACCTTCGTTCGTAGTGTCATTGGCAGATGCAGCTGCGGAGCCGTCAGCTTTTTTTCCTGTGGGCGGATCTGCAGGCGCAGATTGCGGAGCGAGCGGCTGGCGCTCGACGTAGCGAACGATGAGTTCCTTGCCGATGAGCGTAGAAGGCCGATCGGACAAATCTTTTGCAAATTCGATTTGCAGGATCGCTTCCTCGGCGGTGGGGCTGGAAAAAAAATTGCCCTGCATGCCGTCGTAAGCGCCGTTGCCGCGTGCGGAAGCGGGCACACCGGCGACAACGGTGGAAAAAGGATTGCCGTTGTAGCGCACTTCGGTGGGAAAGCGAATTTGCGGGTAGACTTCTACGACGTTGGGCAACAGCGCCATTGCCTTGCGGGCATCATCGTCGAGAGGCTGCGCTTTTTGCAAGGAAGCTGACTTATCAGCAGAGGAGCGGTTGAAATCGCGGAGGTTGCGACGCGAGGTCACGAGCACGGTATCGAAGAGGCCGGAATTGGCAAGACGCTTGGAAGCGAGCTCCTGAAGGCCGACACCTAGCGAAAGCATAGCGACGAGAGAAGCGACGCCAACAGCGACGCCAAGCGTGGTCAAGGAGTTGCGAAGGAGAGCTTCGCGGAGATTGCGGAGGGCGAGCTCGGCGAGGTCGCCGGACTTCATGGATGTACTCCATCGCTCACCAATTTGCCGTCTGCGACGGAGGCGATGCGATCGGCAAATTTCTCGGCGAGAGGGCGTTCGTGCGTGACCAGCACGATGGTCATGCCGAGGGAGCGCTGGATTTCGCGCAACACCACCATGATGGATTCGCCAGTGGCGCTATCGAGATTGCCGGTGGGCTCATCAGCGAAAAGCAAAGGGGGGCGATTCACCAGCGCACGCGCCAGCGCGGCGCGCTGCTGTTCGCCGCCGGAAAGTTCGCTGGGGCGATGGGTGAGACGCTTTTCGAGGCCGACGTGCAAGAGCGCTTCCTGGACACGCGTGGCGCGCTCGGCGCGGTCCACTTCGGCGAGGCGCAATGGCAACTCGACGTTTTCCTCGAGGGTCATGCGCGGGAGGAGATTGAAGGATTGAAAAACCATGCCGACGGTGCGGCTGCGATAGCGGGCCAGCTCAAGCGAGTTCAACTCCGAGAGATTGCGGCCCTGCGCGAAAATGGCGCCGGAGGTGGGGCGGTCGAGGCCGGCCATGAGATTCAGTAGCGTGGACTTCCCTGAGCCGGAGCTGCCGAGCAAGGCCAGGAATTCGCCCGCGCGGACTTCAAGGGTGATGTCATCCACCGCGCGAATCATCGTAGAACCCATCTGATAGTGACGCGAAACGCGCTCGGTACGGACGGCAAACCCATTCCCTGGCGGCATCATGGACCCTCGATGTTACTACGCATCGCGGGTGGATTCGGTTACCACCTACTTCGCGATCAAATGCCGTTCGGTTGTGCAGCAGAAGTGCTATTCGTAGTGCAGGGCGACGACGGGATCGACACGCATGGCGCGGCGCGCGGGGATGTAACACGCCGCCATCGCAACGAGCGTGAGCAAAATGGCGACGCCTAGAAATGTGAGGGGATCGGTTGCTTTGATGCCGAATAGGAGGCCGGACAACAACCGAGAGACAGCCAGGGCAGCGGCCAAACCGAACGCGAGCCCAATTGTGGTCAGGCGAAGCCCCTGCCCTACAACCGGCGCGAGTACTTGGCCCGGGCGCGCGCCGAGGGCAAGACGGACGCCAATTTCCTGGGTGCGCTGGACAACGGAATTGGCGAGCACACCGTAGATACCGAGCGAGGCGAGGAGTAGAGCGAGCGCGGCCAGAGTGGCGAGAATGGACATGTTGATCCGGCGGGTAGTGAGGGTATCGGCGAGGATGTCGTCGAAGGTTTGGATACTTGCTATGGTCTGTTCTTTGTCCACGGACCAGATGGCGCTTTTTATATCGGGGAGAGACATCTTGGCATCGGAATTGAGGCGAACGACGATGGAGCTGAAGGGGTTAAGAAACTGCGGATAGGGCCAGTAAAGAGCCGGCGCGATGGGTGCCGCGGGGGAATCCAGCCGGACATCTGCGGCAATGCCGACTATCTCTCCGGTGAGGGGTGGGCCCCAATCCTTCATCGTTACGCGGCGGCCGATCGGATTTTCGTTGGGCCAGAACTGGCGCGCCATCGTTTCGTTGATGATCATGACGCGAGGGGCTTCGAAGGTATCTCGATCGGTGAACCAGCGACCCGCTCGAAGAGGAATATCCAAGGTGCGGAAGAAACCAGGACTGACGATGCGGATGTCCACTTCGGGTTCGTGGTTGGGATCAGGGATGGGGCGTCCGACGATTTCGATGTCGGTGGAAGCGCCGCCCGCAAGAGGCAAGGCATCGATCATGCCGACGCTTTGCACGCCGCGGACAGACTCAAGTTTTTCGAGAACGCGGTGGAGATACTGTTTGGCCTGGGGGCTGTCGCTAGGATAACGGACTTCTGAGAGGAACAGCTGCATGGTCAGAACATTTTCCGGATTGAAACCGAGCGGTTGCCGCAAGATGGCTGCAAAACTGTGAATGAGGAGTCCGGCACCGACCAAGAGGACAAAGGCAAGAGCGACTTCCGAGACTACAAAGAAGCTGCGCAATCGGATGTTGCGGATTCCGGCGGTGGCTTTGCCGTGGAGCTGTGTAGCGGCGATGGTGCTTCCACGCGCCGAGTGAAACGCTGAAGCGAGGCCACAGACGATGCCCGTGACCAAACTTGCGCCAACGGCGAAGAGAAGCACGCGCATATTAAGGGTTACGCCCGCGTATCCCACAAGCGCGTTTAGAGGAGGCTCCTTGACGAGAGCGAGGCACCAGAAGGCGAGGAGGATCCCGACGGCTCCTCCGAGACCGCCGAGCAACAGGCTCTCCGTCAAAAGCTGGCGGACCAGACGGGAACGCGGCGCGCCCAGCGACGCACGAATGGCGAACTCTTTGTTGCGCGCGGCGCCACGAGCAAGCAGGAGACTCGCCAGGTTGGTGCAGGCAATCAGGAGTACACAACCGGCGGCGCAGAACAAGACGAGCAGAGGAGTCCGGAGGGGCGCGGCAGAACGTTCCTGGAAATCGGCAGCGCTAAATGTGAATCCAGGATCGATGCCGGAGTTTTGCACTTGAATACGATTGGAGACGAGCTGCATTTCGGCGTTGGCCTGGTTGAGACTGATGCCAGGTTTGATCCGGGCCACCGCAAAGAGTAAGTGCGAGCGGCGATTCGTGGCAAGCTCACCGGTGGCAACCAAGGGCGCCCAAATTTCGCAGTGGAAGGGCTCGCGAAAACCGGGCGGCATGATGCCAATGATGGTCCGAAGCTCATCGTTGACCTTGATATTGCGGCCGACAACCTGAGGATTCGAACCATACCGGCGTTGCCAGAGGCCATGAGCGATCAGAATTACATTGTCTTTTCCGGGCTGATCTTCTTCTGCCGTGAAGACGCGGCCGAGGAAAGGCTGGATACCCAACGCAGAAAAGTATTCCGCGGAAACGAGGGCGCTCTGAACGCTTTCCGGCTCACCACCGTCGGCGAGATTGGCGGTCCACCAGCGCATGGCGGCGACATCGGAGAGAGATTGGGAATTGTTTTTGAGATCCAGGAAATTTGCGTAAGAGATGCCGGTGGCAGTCCAGCCTTCGTGATGCTCTTCGACGCGGACAAGATACTTGGCATTGGGGTACGGAAGGGGACGGAGCAGGACGGCGTCGATGACGGAAAAGATGGCGGTGTTTACGCCGATGCCGAGAGCGAGCGTGAGGACGGCAATCATGGTGAAACCGGGACTGTGGCGGAGCATGCGGGCGGCGTAACGTAGATCGCGCGCGGCGGTGTCCAGCCAGGCGATGATGTGTGTTGCGCGAGTGTCTTCTTTCATGAGCATCGTGTTTCCAAAACGGCGTTGTGCGGCGCAGCGAGCTTCCGCAGGGTTCATGCCGAAGGTGATGTTGTCCTGCGCGCGCATTTCCACGTGCGAGCGGAGTTCCTCATCGAGATCGCGATCCAACTTGTCTCCTTGAAGCATGGCTCGCATGCGTTTAATCAGGGACATTTGTAATCTTTCCTATATTGCTGGCCTCTCATTCGTAGCGCAGAGCCACGACAGGATCGACACGCATAGCGCGGCGCGCGGGGATGTAACATGCCGCGAGAGCGACCAGCGCCAACAGGACTGCAACGCCAGCAAAAGTAAGCGGGTCGGTGGCGGTCACGCCGACGAGGAGGCTCGATAGGAATGTGGTCAGGGCCAGAGATCCCGCCAACCCAATTGCCAGACCTATCAGAATCACCGACACACCCTCGCCCAAGACCAGACTCATCACATCCCTGCGCTGAGCGCCGAGGGCTATGCGAACCCCAATTTCGCGAGTGCGCTGCGAAACCGAATAGGCGATGACACCGTAGAGGCCCACCGCGCCCAAGAGCAGGGCCATGGCTCCGGCGATACCCAGCATTACCAGAGTGAACGAAGCGCGCGCCATGGATTTGGTATAGAAATAGTTCAGCGTGTAAACGCTTGCGAGCGGTAGATTGGCGTCGACGGACCAAACAGCCTGACGAATCTGGCTCATAAAGCTTTCCGAGCCGGCAAGAGGACTGCGGACCTCGAAAGTTACGTGGCGCTTCGCCCGGAGCGGATGGCTCTGGAATTTTGCCAGCAGCGTGGGCCAGTAGACGTCGGTACGGGCAGGCTTGTGGATACCGTCGTCACGTACATCGCCGACAACGCCGACGATTTGGCGCCAGTCATCGACGGTGTTGATTCGAATGCGCTTGCCAAGCGCTTCGGCGGGCGTGCGCCAATATTCAATGGCGAAATTCTCGGAGATAAGCGCAACGGGAACTCTCTTATACGTATCATCCCAACTGAGATCACGACCAGCGATGAGCGGTATGCCCAAAGTATGGAAATATCCGGGCGAGACGAACAGCAGATGCCGAAGCGGAGGAGGCGCTCCCTGGGCGTAAGTGCGGTCTGCTGCGAAGACGTTATCGAACCGGCTGTCTCCATCCATAGGGACAGCACTTGAGAAAGCCCCGGAAGAGACGCCGGGAATCGCAGTGAGCTTGTCTTGAATTTGCTGCTCGATGCGAGGGACGTCGGCATCGTCGGGCACATCGGAATCCGGAATGGAAATGCGAAATGTTTGAAGTTCGGCGGGACGGACGAATCCGGGGTTGACCTGGGTCAAAGCGTGAAAGGTGCGAATCATCAGCCCTGAACAAATCAGCAGGACGAGGGCTAGAGCGACTTGCGCGGTAACAAGAAAGTTGCGAGCGCGATGGCGTTCGCGACTCTGGCCGAGAGTACGAGCGGTTTCGGTAAGAACGGCTCGGACGGCGGTGTATTTGAGAACCGGAATCAGTCCGAAGAGCAAACTGGTGAGCAGCGCGATGGCCAGCGTAAAGAGAAGCACAGGCAGATTGATGCCAATGTCGCTGATGCGCGGAAGTCCTGCGGGCGCAAGTGCGACAAGAAAACGCAAGGCGGCCCAAGCAAGCCCTAAACCGAAGATGCTTCCGAGCAGGCCAATGACTGCACTCTCCCAGAGCAAAAGTGCCGCTATGCGCCAGCGGCCGGCGCCAAGTGCGGCGCGGAGAGCCAGCTCGTGCTGGCGGCCTTCGGTGCGCACGAGTAGAAGATTGGCGACGTTGGCGCAAGCGATAAGCAGCACCATTCCGATGCCGCCCATAAGCACCCAAAGGAGCAGCCCGACATTACCGACGACGTCCTGTTTCAGCGGCAGGAGGTAAGGCGCTAAGCGAGCATTCTTGAGCAAATCGAGGCTGAGGCCGGGTGGAGGCGGGAAAGTGTCTAGGGTGATTGGGAGCATCCGCGCGACGTCGGCGCTGGCTTGGGTGAGGGTGGTTCCGGCGTTAAGGCGAGCAATGCCAAAGTAGCTGAAGTTTCCCAGATATGTTTTATTGTGATCCAACTGGAGCGGCAGGATCAAAGCCAAATCCTGCGCATCGAGAAAACGGAAGTTCCGAGGCAGCACGCCGATGATCTGGCGAGCCATTCCGTCCGCGATGATCGTCTTCCCGACCGCTGAAGGTTCAGCGCTGAATTTGCGCTGCCAGTAGCCGTAGGTCAGGATCGCGGTAGGCGGAGCATCAGGAGAGTCGTCTGACGGAGAGAAGATGCGGCCGAACATAGGCGATATCCCTAAGACCGAAAGGACGCCATGAGTCACGTCCAGTGCGTGCACGCGTTCCGGTTCCGCGAAGCCGGTGACGTTGACGTCTCTGTCCGTGTCGGTCTCCGCGTAAATGCCGATGTCCTGAAACGTGCGACTCTGATCGCGAAATACGAAATAGTCTTCCGGCGCTATGCCGCGTAATGAGGGATCCAGTGCGAGCGGGGTGACTTCTACGCTCACGAGTTGTTCAGGGTGAGGATACGAGAGGGGTTTTAGGACGACGCCGTCGAGAACGCTAAAGATTGCGGTGGTGGCGCCGATGCCGAGGGCGAGAGTGAGGACGGCGACGGCGGTGAAACTCGGACTGCGGCGCAGCGTGCGGACCGCGTAGCGAAGGTCGCGTGCAGCGGTATCCAGCCAGCCGATAAGGTGCGTTGCGCGTGTGTCTTCTTTCATGAGCATCGTGTTTCCAAAACGGCGTTGTGCGGCGTAGCGGGCTTCCGCGGGGGCCATTCCGGCGGCGACGTTGTCTGCGGCACGCATCTCGAGGTGGGAGCGGAGTTCCTCGTCGAGATCGCGATCGAGGCGATCCCGCTGAATCATGGCTTTCAAGCGTACGAACAAGGACACGGAGCACCTCTCATACAAATTGCAGGACCTGGGCAACGGCTTGGGAGAGCCGCGCCCAATTTTTCTCTTCTTCGGCGAGCTGCTTGCGGCCTCTGGCGGTCAATTGATAATAGCGAGCGCGGCGGTTGTTCTCCGTAGTGCCCCACTCCGCGCTGATCCAGCCGTCCTGCTCCATGCGGTGGAGGGCGGGATAAAGAGAACCCTCTTCAACCCGCAGGACGTCTTTTGAAATTAATTGGATATGCAGGGTGATGCCGTAACCGTGCATGGGTCCCCGGACGAGCGACTTGAGGACGAGCAAGGCCAGAGTGCCCTGGAGAACGTCGTTTTGGGGTTTGGCCAAGGCGACTCCTATAGACAACTATAGGTATAGACGGCAGGCAAGCAAAAATGTTTCCGGAGAATTAGGAACGAGCCTGAGAAAATGTTCAGCTTGAGGGTTCGGGAGCAAAGGTTGGTTTCTCAGCTGGTTGAGCCATCCAGAGGTGCAAGTCGTGGATGTCGGCCGCAGCGGTGCGGGAAGCCATAAATAGGACGAAGGTGACAGCGAGGGCACAAATGGGGATGATGTACATTCCCCGATGCAGTCCGACGGCGCGCAGGGGTTCGGTCATAGCCGTTGCGCCTGAGGCGGCCATGGCGACTCGGGCAAAGTGATCGCTCAATCCGCCGGTAATGACAGGACCGAAACTGCCGCCGATTAAGTACATGAAACAAAAATAGAGAGCCATGGCGGTGCCGCGCAGGCTTGGCGGAGTAAGATCCTGGATCGTGGCGTACACGCCTGAATAGTAGCTATAGCCCAGCAAGCAGCCGCTCGCCATTAACAACGCGAATGCCATGAATTGCCCCGGCGGCTGTCTGAGAGCGAAATAAATCAACGGCGCCTGGAAAAACACGGAAAGGCAAGAAACCAGTAAACGCCGGCCAGGCGCGACTTTGCCATAATGGTCCGCCACCCAACCGCCCAGCAGAAGGCCAGGAATACCCATGGCACTAAAAACCACTGCGGCCAAGGCGGTAGCTTCTTTCAGATGGAGGTGGTGATAGCGGGAGAGGAAAGCAGGCAGAAAAGTGGGGATAGCGTACATGTTGAAGTTGAAAAATGCCCCGGAAAGGATGATCCAACGCATGCTGGGGATACGCAGAACCCGCCAGTACGGCGAGCCTTCGGGGAGCCGCCCGGCGGTGGGGGAGGCCTCCGCCGCGCCGCGTTGTGGCTCGGAGATCGTCAGAGCGAGGAGGGCTAGGATTATCCCCGGCACCGCCGCAACATAGAAAGGAAAACGCCAGCCGTAGGCTGCCGCAATCCGACCGCTGACAAAAATACCCAGGAAGCTGCCCAGCGGCAGACCCAACATGAAAAAAGATAGAGCGCGAGCACGCTGCTTCGAAGGGAAGAGATCGCCGATGAGCGAGTTGGAAGCGGGAGCGCAGGTCGCCTCGCCAATGCCTACGCCCAAGCGGGCAGCGAAAAGAGCGCCGTAGTTCCAGGCCAACCCAGAAGCCGCAGTCAACAAGCTCCAGACGGCGACTCCCATGCCGAGGAGTTTGGAGCGCTGGAAGCGGTCAGAGAGTCGCCCAAAGGGGACCCCGACCACTGCGTACAAGAGAGTGAAAGCAGTGGCTAGCCAGCCGATCTGGGCGTCGGAAAGTCCCCAATCCTTGCGGAGAGGCTCAACGATAGCGCCCGGCATATTCCTGTCGTAAAAATTCAGGAGATTGATGGCGAAGAGAATCGCGAGAGTGTACTTGGCGCGGATGATTGGAGCTTTCAAGCATATCCTCCCGCATGGACGCGGCATAGTGTACCGGAGCAGGCGCGAAAAACACTGGAAAATCGTGGGGTGGCTTGGGAGGCCAAATCCAGGGCGGTTGCCAAAACTCACACAGCCAAGCGATCCCGGCGAAGCGAGCGGGTAGACGGGCGTGAGGAATCATTGGTAGATTGCTAGAAGTACGCGGAACCTGCTTTTCAGGAAATCCAACGAAACTTACAACCGATAGACATGCATTGAGTTTTGCGAATATGGAAACCAGCGCAGGTCTAATGCTGAGGGGAAGAAGCGAGGAAAAGAATATGAGAAAAACGTGGGTAAGGGTGATTGCGATTCTGCTCGTGTTGGGGTGCGTGGCGGCAGCGCGGGCGCAAGAGGTGACACAAGCGGAAAAGGACAAAGCGCTGCTGTACTTGGAATCGACAAAGAAAAATATCCAGGAAGCGACCAAGGGGCTTTCCGCTGCGCAGTGGAACTTCAAACAAGGACCCGAACGTTGGTCCGTGGCACAGGTGATGGAGCACATTGCGGCGGCGGAGGACATGCTTCGCGGACTGACCACGGAGAAGGTGATGGCAGCGCCAGCAGCTCTCGACCGAGACGTGAAACATATCGACGAAATGGTGGTTACTATGGTCACCGACCGGACGCATAAAGCGGATGCGCCGGAACCATTGCGGCCCGTAAACCGGTTCGGTTCACCGGAGGAAGCGCTCAAGCATTTTGTGGAAAGCAGAACGGAGACAGAGGAGTTCTTGAGGAAGACTCCCGACTTGCGTGCTCACGCGGTGGACAGCCCGTTGGGAACGAAGCTCGACGCTTATGAATGGGTGCTGTTCATCGCGGCACACAGCGAAAGGCACACCAAACAGATCAATGAGGTGAAAGCGGACCCGAACTTTCCGAAGAACTAGAGAAGAGAACGGAATTTAATAACCCGATGAATTCGGGGCAGGCGCCTCACCCTGGCCGGGCTGGGCGCTTTCTACACAACAACCAATGCGCTGAGCGGGGACGCATCTAGAGTGTCCACGCCCGGCGCATTCCTCTTTTGGCGTGCTTCAGCGCGTGCCAGCGTAGCCGGAATTGTTGGCCGCGACGGTGGGAACGGTGATGGTGTTGTCCATCCGCACGATCATGCCGGTTTGGGCGGGAAGTTCCACTTCTTTTCCTTTGCGCGCAACGATATAGGCTGCACTCCCGGCAAGGCCGATTCCAAAGCCGCGAATGGCATTGCTAAAGACGGCGCCGATTAAAGTGCCGCCACCCGTTCCGATCGCTCCCCCAACGATATCACCCTTAACGTCATGCTTTTCCTGCACGACTTGACCCTCTTCTATTTTGACGTCCGTGCGCCGCTTGCCGTCGGCCTGGCCATGGGGCTGCTCGATGGTGATGATGCTCATCTGCACGGGGATGAGCCGGCTCTCGATTTCGATGGAGCGGAAGGTGAGGTTCATATAGGCCTGGCCACGGAAAATGGAGAAATGTCTTGCCTTGGCAACCGTGCCAATGATGCCGTTAACCCGGGTACCTGCCGGAACCAACAACTGATTCCCGAGATAGACGGGCTCGGCGACGACGGCCACGAAGGGATCCCCATCGCGAGAGGCGTCGCTGCTGATCGTAGTTAAAAGCGTAAGATGCACCTGCATGCCTTGCAACAACTGGGATGGCTCGGCGTAGGACGCCGGGGCTATCGCAAGACACAAGGCCGCAACTAAAAGCAAAGACAAAAGTTTTCTCATCTGATTCCTCCTGTCTGCAACGTGAGTGCAGGCTGGCCCCGTAACGTGGGGCGACACCGAAGTGATGCCTCGATGTGTTCCGCTGGCGCGGCGGACCCCGCTTCCCGGTCGATCGAGGCGCGGGGAGGATGGGGAGGAACTCCATCCGAAAAGAGCGTAATGCACTTTTTCCGGCTGATTCTCTTTTTTTTGAGGGTGTTTCCAGAGAATCAAGTGTGCGGGTCCTGGGGGTTACTCAATCGCGCGAGAAGGAATACAGGCGGTCTTGCCCTCTCCGCACGGGCGGGGTATGTTTACGACCAAAGTTCCTACGGAGGGAACGAAGATGAACAAGAATCGAGTGGCAATCGTTTGGACAGTGGTGGCGGCATTAGCAGCCATGGTGGCGGCAGCCAACAGTCAGGAAAAGAAGGAAGGCGATGCGGCGCACAAGATCGTGCACTACGGCGATTTGAAATGGACGCCGATCATAAAGGGATGTGATCTCGCGCCTGTTTCCGGCGATTCTAGTGTCGAAGGAGCAACCTTTGTGCTGCGGATACGGTGCGCCGACGGAATCAAGGTTCCGGCCCACTGGCATCCCACGGACGAAAACTTGACAGTGATGAAGGGAACTTTCCTTGTCGGGATGGGAGAAGCATTCGACGAGAGCAAACTGCAGACGATGAACGTCGGGAATTTCGCGATGATGCCAAAGGAGCTGCGGCACTTCGCGCTTTGCAAAGGCGAAACTATCGTGCAAATCCACGGCGCCGGCCCCTTCAAGGTGAACTGGGTGAACCCGGCAGACGTTATTCCTCCCGATAAACCAGCTGCGGGGGAAAAGTCAAAATCGTGAACTGATTCCGTGAGTGAAACTTGGTCTTCTGTGAAGCGACTCACCCGGAGACGGTGACGCACAGCCGGGTTGCGGAAACTTCAGTGTGTTAAACTTGTGCGGACAGTCGCGTGGAGAACGTGGCTGCCGGAGCGTGGAACTTCGGGCTCTGTGCAACGAGGTCCCGCGAACCCCGCCAGGCCCGGAAGGGAGCAACGGTATCGGGAACGCCTCGGGTGCCGCAGATCACCCGAAGTTCCTCGCGCCGAAAGCGAGCCGTAAGCCGTCGTCAGCTCTCCATCACCAGAAAATGGGACGAGGGCTGCTTATCGCGGGTCGCTGAGGACAGAATACTTTCCGATGAGCTACCAGGTTATAGCCCGCAAGTGGCGTCCACAAACTTTCCGCGATCTCGTCGGACAGAGCCACGTCACCGAAACACTCGCCAACGCGATCAAAAACAATAGGGTCGCTCATGCGTATATTTTTTCGGGAGCGCGCGGGGTCGGGAAAACCACAGCGGCGCGGATCCTTGCGAAAGCGCTGAATTGCGTGAAGGGTCCGACGCCGGAACCTTGCGGGGAATGCGATTCGTGCAAGGAGATTGCAACGGGCACGTCGCTGGACGTAATCGAAATTGACGCGGCGTCGAACCGAGGGATTGACCAAATCCGCGAACTGCGGGAGATGGTGCGGTACGCGCCGGCGGCGTCGCGGAGCAAGGTGGTGATTCTCGACGAGGCGCACATGCTGACGGGCGAAGCGTCGAATGCTTTGCTCAAGACGCTTGAGGAGCCACCGGATCGCGTGATCTTCGTGATGGCCACGACGCAACCGGAAGACCTGGTTGATACGATTCGGTCGAGGTCGCAGCACTTTCATTTTCGCGCGCTGACGTTTTCGGAAATCAGTGGGCGGTTGAAAGAAATTGCGGAAAAGGAAAATCTGAAACTTGAAGCGGGCGCGATGGCGGTGATCGCGCGAATGGCGGAAGGAAGTTTGCGCGATGCGCTGTCGCTGTTGGAGCAAGCGAGGGCCTATTGCGGCGATACGATACCGGACAAAGAAGTTCGCGAACTGCTGGGCGTGGTGCCCGATGACGCGCTGGATGAACTCGTCGGCGCAATCGGCGACGCTTCGGCGGACCGCGCGCTGGGGCTGGTTCATACATTCCAGAAAGAAGGGCGGAACCTGCAACATTTCTGCCGCGAAGCCATCCGGCACATGCGGAACCTTTTGATTGCGCGGGTGTGCGGGGCAGAATCGGATTTGATTGCGGCGACGCTGGATCAGAGGCCGGCGCTTGCGAAGGCTGCGGCACGATTCAGCGAAGAGGATTTGACGAGATTTTTCCAGATCTTGCTGCAAACGGATGACGATCTGAGGAGGAAGCCGGACCCGCGCGTACATCTTGAAATGGGTTTGCTGCGATTGATTAATGCTGCCCGGCTGGCGCCGCTGGAAGAATTGCTGGGGGATTTGCGTACGGGAGTTCCAGCAACGGCGACAGGAGCAGGATCAACGCGGGCCTCGGGCGCCGCTTCCCTGCCCTCTGTCCCCAAGCGCGAAGTATCCAAGGCGACGCCGTCCTCATCACCGCAAGCCATGAATGTAGCTGCGGCTGCGGAGAGCGCGGGGGCCGTCCCGGCGGCTGCGCAATCGAAAGACAATGGATCGACGACTCGTGTTAGCGGAATTTCCGTCGAACAGGTTGCGGAAATTAAGGCTGCAGTTCAGGCCCAGCAGAAATTCCTTGGTGAGCTTGTCGAACACGCAAGCCGATGGGAGCTGGAAGGCACCGAACTGCGAATTTATTTTTCGCCGGAAAAGCGGCCGTTCGCGGAAATGCTGGAAGGGCGCGAATCGCTCGAGAAAGTCCGTATCGCATCGAGCACGGTGCTCGGGCGCGCGGTGCGCGTCTGTGCTAAACTCGAAAGTGTCGCAGCAGCGGCGGCACGCGCGGCGTCGGGCACACAGGAGTTGCGTGCGCAATTTGAACGCGATCCGATGGTTCGATCGATGCTGCAGCGCTTCGGTGGTAAAATCTCCGAGGTGAAACGCGGGCAAGAGGAACCTTGATGGAAGTGAGCGCTCTTCAACAGATGCTGTCACGATTGCGGCAGGTGCAGGAAGACCTGCAGCGGCAGGTGAATTCCGTGACTGTGGAAGCTTCTGCCGGCGGCGGTATGGTCACAGTGAAGATGAATGGCCAGAAGCAGATTGTGGATGTGCGAATCGAGAAGGACGTTTTTGCTGGCAAGGATCAAGAGATGTTGCAGGACCTGGTGAGGGCGGCGGTCAACGAAGCGTCACGCCGGGTGGATGAAGAGCTCGCAAACCAGATGAAGAATCTTGCCGGTGGTATTCCCGGGATGGCAGGATTAAAGATTCCCGGCTTGTTTTAGTTTCTTTTCGCTTCCCCCCTCAATTATCCTTTTTTGATTCCTCCCTGATGGCAAATCCCTGGACGAACTGATTGAATATGTCTTGAATGAAGTGCGTGGATCATTCTGATTTGGAGAGAAGGCAGATGCCGGACCACGGACGGTTGCGGCGGGAGCTTTCTGACTCGGGGAGCAAGGCGATTAAGCGGAGGAAGAAGGGGAGGCGTTTCAAGCGCGCGGCGTTCTTGAGAAGAGAACGAACGTCGTCGGGCTTCCAGCCGTAACGAAGGAAAAAATCGGGGCCTTCCGCGGGCGCGAACTTGAATGGTGCGGCTAGTTGGAGCTGGGAGGCCATGCGCTTCATGAGCATGCGGAGAAGACCGGGCGAGGCAATGTCGAGAATCCAGGACCGAATTGAGATAGGAGCCGCAAGGTCCTGGGCCAGTGTTCCTACATCCTCGGGGGCGAGATAGATGATGAGGCCCTCGGTGATGACGAGAGCATGCTTCGCCTTGCTGCCAAGCTGGGAGAAAAGAGCGCGGCGGGCTTCGAGATTGGAAAGGTCGAGGCGGAAACGTTCCAAGAAGCAAACGGGTTTCTCGCCGCGGAGAATATTTTCTTTGTAGTCAAGAATTTCAGGGAGATCGACCTCGACCCAGCGAAGGTTGGGCGGGAGTTGCATGCGGTAGGGACGCGAATCGAGGCCAGCGGCGAGATTGATCACCATATCCACTCCTCGCCCGACCTGTTCCGTGACGAACTGATCGATCACGTAGGTTCGCGTGACCATGCTCCATTCGTTGTCGCGGCCGAGCGGCATGGAATTGGCGATCTGTTCGCCACGCTCGCCGGCGAGTCGCCGGGCGAAGGGATCGCGGAACACCGCGTCCGGCCGGTCAGTTTCACGTGCACGGTAAACCGCGACCCAACGCGCAGTATCGGAGATGTTGCGAATGAGTGGTTCGGATCGGGGCTCGGACTGGCTCACGGTGGCCTCGTGGACGTCCTTCAGAGCTACGGGGACGAGTCTAACTTTCGGGCTTGGGAAGAAGCAAGCGCTGCTCCGCGCTCTCAATTCGATCTAGTTCGAGAAACAGTCCGCGTAAGATGAATGGTTGCGTTTGCGAAGAGATGCGCGGCTGTGCTACACATCAAGGATGCCTGATTTTGCCGCCCCTGTAGAACGACTCATCGACGAACTAAAACACCTTCCCGGAATCGGACAGAAGACGGCGCAGCGCCTAGCGTTTCACCTGCTGCGGGCGGCGCCTGAAGATGCGCTGGCGCTGGCGGATGCCATCCGCGACGCAAGGGAAAAAATTCGCGCCTGCTCTATTTGCCACAACATCACGGACTCTGATCCCTGTTTATATTGCGTGGGCCCGACGCGGAGTAGGAAGACCATCTGCGTCGTGGAAGAGGCTCACAACATCCTGGCAATTGAAAAGACGCGGACCTATAGCGGACTGTACCATGTGCTGGGCGGCTCACTCTCGCCGCTCTCCGGACGCGGCCCGGAACAACTCCACATCAAGTCGCTGATTGAACGGCTGAAAGGCGGCGCGGTCGAAGAGATCATTATCGCAACCAATCCCACGGCCGAGGGCGAAGCTACTGCCGTCTATCTTTCGAAATTGCTGAAACCCCTCGGCGTGCGCGTGACGCGCATTGGGGTGGGAATTCCGGTAGGGGCAGACCTGGAGTATGCGGACGAGGTCACGATGCTGAAGGCCATGGAGGGCCGGCGGGACCTGTGACGACAGGAAGAATGGGTTGATTTGGGGTGGCAACGCTCCGAAATAAACTACTAGGACCCTCAGTACGTCTAGCTTCCTCTGGCCATTGCGAATGTTTGGGTATAGAGTTCAAATTTGTAGGGGTTCTTTCCTCGCGAGGAGGTGCGCTCCATGCCCGGCTTGGCGCACTACATGTCCCAGTACGACCACGAGCATTCCTCCGGTTGGAATAAAGTGTTACATGGCGTCGGAATCCCCATGATTCTTGCGGGGATCGTATTGCTGATCTTTATGAAGTGGATCTGGGGCGCGGCCTTCTTTACAGGCGGCTGGGTTCTGCTGTTGGTAGGACATCGAATCGAAGGCAATCATCCGGCGTTTTTCCAGGGACCGGTGTATTTCCTGGTTGGACCCATCTGGGTCGCAAAAGAGTTTTGGACCTTTCTGACTGGGGCGCATCATTCGCCGGGATCAGAAGGCGGCAAGAGCACGAGACCTTAAGTCGCAGTTCGAACCTAAGGTAAGGCGAGGGACGGCGGCGAATTGCATGGACGAATTGGGCAGAAACATTGCCGGTGAGGCAGGTGAGGTGGTGCCCGAGGGAACCGTGAACCCGGCAACGGAACTGCGGAAGCGGCGCAGCACGCGAATCGTGCAAGCTGTGCCGCTGGTGGTGGCGGGTGTGGACGCACTGGGCCGTCCGTTCGCAGAGCGCACTTCGACGCTGATTATCAATTGCCACGGGTGCCGCTATCAGTCCAAGCACTATGTGCTGAAAAACATGTGGGTATCGCTGGAAGTGCCGCATCCGGAAACGGGGCAGGCACCGAGAAACGTGCGAGGCCGGGTGGCGTGGATTCAGCGCCCGCGAACCGTGCGGCAGCTCTTCCAAGTCGCGCTGGAGCTCGATGTTCCGGGGAATGCCTGGGGTATCGCATTTCCACCGGAGGATTGGTTTTCATTTCCCAGCGAGGCGCGCGCGAAAGCAATGGCGGACGCCACGGGGCACGAGGCGGCAGGCGAGGTGCGGCATGAGCTGGCGCTGACGGAGGAAATTCACGTTCCGCTTGGCGAACCGGAAGCGCATCCGGAGGGCGAAGCTATAGCACGCGAGGCCGAGACCATTAGAACTACCGAGAGCGGGGCTGATAACGTCCGCGTCTTCCCTTCCATCGCGAGCACGACTGATGCGTCATTGCAACTTGCAAGGCAGGTCACGCGACTTCTCGCCGATGCCAAACAACAGATAAACGCAGCGGCGCGCGAAGCTGCAGAACACGCGGTGTCCGCAGAGCGGCGGCTCTCGTTCGAACAATGGGAGCAGAAGTTCGCCACGGCGCACGCAGAAATCTCGGGTGAAGTTGCCCACGCCATCGAGCGAATCCAAGAAGAGACTGCGGCGCAGGCGAAGGCGGCGAACTCCGCTGCCGCCGAGGCATTACAAACGGAATTGCCGCGCTGGCTTGCGCCGCAACTCGAACAACTTACACGCGACCTGACGATGCAGCTGTCCAACGCGGGCGCCGCCCAGCGTAGTGAGCACGCCGAGCACCTATTGAGCGCGACCGACGCGCTGCGGAAGATCAGTCAGCAAGCGAAGGAAACCGCCGCCCATCTACGAACGCAGGCGGAACAATCGGCGGCACAGATCGCCGAGCAAGCCGCAGCCGCCACGCGAACTGTCGAAGAAGCTGCACGTCAGAACGTCGAGAAGGTGGCATCGCAGCGCGAGTCACTGGACGCAACAGCGAACGAAATTCAGGAGAAAGTGTCCTCCGCGCTGAACGCGGCGCATGGTTCCTGGCAAAGCCATCTCGCCCAGGAGCTTGACTTCGGGCGGACGCGCTGGCAGGAAATGCTGGAGAGCACGCTTGCGTCGGAACAGGCACGTGCGGCGAGCGCGCTAGAAGAACAGACAACAAAGTTGAAATTACAACTCGAGGAAGAATCGACTCGGATAGCTGAAAGGCTGAGAGGGTCCGCGGCCAACGCCACGACGGAGACAGAACAGCGGTTGGCAGCAATGCGGGATTCGCTCCAGGGACAATCACAGAGACTCGAAGAGGCTCTCGGGCGCGCGGAATCGTCCGCCGAACGGCTGGGTGCTTTTTCCACGCGGATCGAAAGCGCGCAACAGCAAGCCATGAGCGCGTTCCAATCGCAACTGGACGATGTGCTATCCCTGCACCGGAACGAGCTGCATCGCCGCTCGGAATCTTTAATCGGAGAGATCAACGAGCGAATCCAGAGAGAGTTCGAAGACTCCAACCGGCGGACACTGGCGCAGTTCGAAGAGCAAGTTCAAATGCGGATGCATCCGCATTTGGAGAAGACCGAGGAGGCGATTCAGCGGCTCGCCGGCGGGCGCTCGATGATCGATGCGGCGCTGACTCTTCAGCAAGACCGTATCCGCAGTACGGCGGACGAGGCGTTCGCCGAATCGCTCGGGCGTTTCCGGGAAAACCTCGGGAGCGTGGAACAGCTCTTGCATGAGGCCGAGCAGACCGTTACGGCGCGCAATCTTGCGGAACTGGAAGCGAAAGCCAGCGACTTGAAGCGCCGGGCGGCGGAAGAGCTATTCAAGACGGCGGAATGGTACGAAAAAAAGGCGCAAACGCAGATTCAAAGCTTTACGGATAAGACGGCGGAGCAAGCCGCCAACCATCTTCGCGAAAAGGCGGGAGAGGTTTCCAGTATATTCGCAAGCGAACTGGACAATTCCAGCCGGAACTTTGTGGTGCATACCCAGACGCAGATGGAAGAAGTGGTGCGCGACGCATTCACCAGGGCCAGGGAACTCTTTGCCGAAGCAGCCGATACCACCTCGGCGGCATTCACGGATGAAATACAGCGCAACGCACGACAGGAACTTGAGGCCGTGGGCGGGGAAGTACGGAACTATGTGGGCGAAACGCGGGAGCAGATGGAATCCTTGCGTAGCGAGCATTTCCAGAAAATCACTGCGGAGCAGGACGCTTTCCTGCGGCGCTTCCATACTGCGATGAGCGGCGCGCTCGATTCCGGCATTGCGGAAGCACATCAGCGGGTGCAAGCCGGACTTGCGCCGTTGCTCGATTCCTGGAAATCGATGACGGAAAGGCACCAGGCAGAGATGAGCAACGTATACGGGCGAATGGGCGATGAATCGGCGGAGCAATATCACTCTCGCCTGGAAAATGTCTCCAAGCAGTGGATGCTCGCCACGGTTACGACGCTGGATCATCAGTCGCGAGAAGTGCTGAACGGAATTGCGGCGGCGGCGGAAGAAAAGCTGCGGGAAACCTGCGCGCGTGTCTTTGCGGGGATTGGGGACACGCTGCGGGAGCGGTTGCAACAAATTGCCTCAGGATTTAATGCGCCTGCGCCGCCTTCGGCGCGCTGAATCGCAGCGGAGAAATCTCTGGGCCGGTTCTTCCAATAACAAACTCGAGTTAGGTTGAAGTGCGCCGACTGCTTGGGCTGGCATTCGCCTCTTCCCCGCCCGGCCGGTATAATTCATGGGGTTCGGCAAACTATGGCTAATCGCGCCTACTTGCGCGTCTGGACGCGCGACTTCTCCAAATCCACGATGATTCCCGAGTTCGCAAGGTTTCTCACAACCGCTCCCCTGTCTGTATCGCAAAACACATTCACCCAACTGACGATCCAGCCTATAGACGCTGGCGAACCCCCGCTGGCGGAATGGGACTTGCGGCCCCTGGCCCACGGCGCGGCGGAAGTCGCGGCGCTTGCCGCCCAGCATCTGCACGCGGACTCAGCATATATCGCGGAGGCCAGATGGGACCTCTGGAGCCTGGACATAGAGTCTTTGAAATGGAGGCAGCAGCCAGAGCCGTTGCTCCTGACTTGCCATGGACTAGAATACGACGGCGGAATCGCAGCGGCGGAAGGACATTTTGTGGCTGACCTGGGTTTTGAGCATTTTTTCACCGGCCATGGCGGGCTGTTGGCACCAGGGGCGGCGGCGAATCCGTTTAACTCCTCCGATCATCCTGTGGAGCACACACTAAGACAATGGATGAAGGCAGGCGGGAACCTGAAGGAATATCACGCGAAGACAAGAGAGAACATCCAACAATTGTTCCATTGGGTGGAGTCGATTGAGCGTGCGCTGCCGGTGCAACGGAGCGAGCTGTGGTCTGAGGGCGAGGAGAATTTTGAAGAGCGGCTCGATGCAATTGTTACCCAGCGTTAGCGGAAATGGCTGCTCAAGATTGAGATATTGGCATCGATACGAGGGAGTATTGGCAGATTGCGATATGGCTGAGCCGGATGGCACTTTCACGCAGGGCGGGCAACCTATAGAATTGTTCGAGGGTGTGTTCGAGCGAGTGGGGTCCTGTTCACCGAGATGAGGGATGCTCGGGGCGATTCGGAATGGGATTCGTACTCCGGCGGACGGTGACGATTGGCAATTCTACGCAAGGTTTAAGATGGAAAAAATGCACCAAACCAAACCATCGACAGCTAACAAGAATGCGACGATTCCGTCTGTTCAAGGGAGGGACGCTGCGGACGGGTTGTACACGGCCTTTGCACGAGATCGGGGGAATTCACCGCAGATATTACTGAGCATACTGTGCAGCGTATGTTTCTTGATGGGCTGCGGTGCTCAGGAGCCCGCCCCGACGATGAGCGCGCGAGCGGAGGCGCAGCCCGCTGTGCCCGAAGCCGTCCAAGGGGCGGCGGAGGCTTTGCTGGGATCAGAAACAAAGGTGCTCGTCTTTGGCGACCTGGCAAAAACCGGGAAACAACAATTTCTGGCAGCGAATATTGTACCCAAGACGCCTACGAACAACGCGCCAGGGACGATTGTCACACGAGCTGTCATCGCAGAAAACAGCGATGGAAAGTGGATGGAGCTCTTGCGCTGCGATGAGCATCTAAAAAACGAAAAAGGCTACCTTGGCTTGACGCCGCTCAGCGGGGTCAATGGGTGGCGAATACAATATGAACAGGACGCGGAGAAAGGTTTGCAGGCTTACTTCACTCCTCTGAAGGTGGACGGAAGCGCACACGTGCTCCCGATCGGGGTTCGATGGAATCCAGCAACGAAACGTTACCAGTCGTTGGATCGCGCCTATGAACATTTCCTCCTGGAAGCGCCGTCACTCGAGCGTGCGAGGTCGACGCTGCGATGAGCACGGCAGGAACTTCTGTCTCCTCCGCTGAGGCAAAGAAAACCGCTAAGACATCTGCGGGAAAAAACCTCCTTGGGCTGGTGCCGTACCTCGCCCGCTACAAAGGCGCCATCGCATTCGGACTTCTCATATTGACGCTAATGGGAATCGTACAGAACATCATTCCGCTCGCGTCCGGGATCATTGTTGACACCCTTGCTGGAAGTCCTCAACCTTTCACTTACTCGAGTACAGGAGCAGTGGAGGTTCTGGCTGGCCGATCAGCACTCAGTCGCATAATTCCGTACTACGCGCCTGGCAGCAGGCACACTCTCAAGGTCTACTGCGTAATTTTACTTCTCGTCGTGCTGCTCAAGGGGGTGCTGTCGTTCTGGACTAGATGGATTCTAATCGGAGTATCGCGGGATATTGAATTTGATATTCGGCGCGATTTACTGAAGCGGCTTGTGATCCTCGAGCCCGAATTTTACGTACGCAACCGGACGGGGGAGCTGATGTCGCGGGCTACGAATGATCTGAACGCGGTCCGCATGGTGCTTGGACCGGGAATAATGTACACCGCTACTACTATCGTCACAATGATTTTAGCAATCGTCATCCTGGTTAACCTCTCACCGTCGCTAACGCTTTGGGTACTTCTTCCCGTGCCGATTGTCGTCGTCGTTGTGCGCCACTTCGGAAAAGTAATTCACGAGCTATACGAGAAAATCCAGGCCTCGCTTGCGACCCTCTCCGCCAAGGTGCAGGAAAACCTTTCTGGCGTGCGCGTGGTTCGGGCGTATGCACAGGAAGAAGCCGAAATCCAGGCATTCGACGAGCCGAATCGCGAGTATGTCGCGCGCAATGTGAAACTCATCCGGACGTGGAGCATGTTTATGCCCTCGCTCCAGGCACTAATCGGAACGACCTTTTTGATTGTGCTTTGGGCTGGCGGATTTCAGTCTTTGCGCGGTGTGCTTTCTCTGGGCGGCTTGGTTGCCTTCAACAATTTTCTCAATATGCTGGTCTGGCCCATGATTGCGTTAGGTTGGGTCACCAACATTTTCCAGCGCGGCGCCGCGTCCATGGGCCGGCTCACGTACATTCTCAATGCACAGCCCCAAATTGACGACCGGGCAGCCAAGGTTCCCGTTGGAACGCAACTCAAAGGCGAGATTGAATTCAGGAACCTCACGTTCAAGTACCCTACTACCCTTTCCGGGAACGGGGCTAACGGTGCTGGGAGATCGAACGGTTCCGGGCCACATCCTGTTCTAAGCGACATAAACTTGAGCATTCCCGCGGGTTCGACTGTGGCGATCGTCGGCCCAACCGGGAGCGGCAAGACTACCTTGGCTGCGCTCGTGGCAAGACTTTGGGAAGCCCCCGCGGACGAAGTTCTGATTGACGGCCGTCCGATCCGAGAGTGGCCGCTTGAAAAGCTCCGGCGGTCGATTGGCTATGTTCCCCAGGATACTTATCTTTTCAGCGATACAGTTGGCGGCAACATCGCCTTTGGTTTGCCCAAATATAACGAAACAATTGTGCGCCAGGCCGCGGAGATTGCCAGTTTGGAGGGCGACATTCAGGGCTTCTCGAGGAAATATGACACCGTGGTAGGAGAGCGCGGGATCACCCTCTCCGGCGGACAGAGACAACGGACTGCAATCGCGCGCGCGGTGGCGCGCGATCCGCGCATTTTGATTCTTGATGATTCCTTATCGAGCGTGGACACACAGACCGAAGAACGCATTCTTGAACGGCTTCGCGGCGTCATGCGCGGCCGGACGACCATCCTGATTTCACACCGGACGTCCACAGTGCGCGACGCGGACCAGATCGTGGTATTACGCGAGGGGCGGATCATCGAGCGTGGAACGCACGACGAACTTCTGGCCCGTGATGGCTACTACGCAGACCTATACCAAAAGCAATTGTTAGAAGAAGAGCTCGAACGCGCATGAGCAACGTTCACGAAGAAGAGGCACTCGGGAAAGCTTACGATTCTCGCTTGATGCGGCGGCTGATGGAATATATGCGGCCGTACAAGTGGCGAGTTATTCTCGCGCTCGCGCTGACGCTCGCAGTCACCCCTCTTGAACTCGCGCCTCCGCTGCTTTTCAAAAGGGCCGTCGATCGGTATCTTGTGCCTGCCTCGCACCAACTGCTTGGGCTCGCAGTGGCCCGGCGAGGCCTGGTTCTCATCAGCATTGTCTATCTGTTTGTCCTAACTTTCGATTTTCTCGCCCAATACATACAGATCCGCATTATGCAGCGAGTCGGACAGCAGACGATGTACGACATGCGCAGCGGCATTTTCAGACACCTGCAGCGCCTGCCAATGAGCTTTTTCGACCGCAACCCAGTTGGGCGCCTGCTTACTCGTGTCACGACCGACGTGGACGCCCTGAACGACCTTTTCGCCGCCGGCGTCGTCACGATGATCAACGATTTTTTCCTCCTGGCAGTCATGGTGGGCGTCCTTCTATTTCTCAACTGGCGTCTGGCCTTGGCCGCGCTGTCGGTTCTTCCCTTAATTTTTGTGGTGACCATGGTCTTCCGGCATTACGTTCGCGATGCGAACCGGAACATTCGGACCGCAATCGCGCGGATCAACGCATTCCTGCAAGAATACATTTCCGGAATGAGCGTCGTGCAGATCTTCAACCGCGAGTCCAAAGCCGAAGAGGAATTCGGCCGCCGCAATCGCGACAACATGCTTGCCTGGCGGGACGCCATCCTCGCCTACGCGCTCTTTTATCCCGCAGTGGAAATCTTGAGCGTCGCCGCCATCGCTCTGATCTTCTGGGTAGGGGGTCTGAGAATTTTGTCCGGTCAATTGACGCTGGGGGTTCTTGTAGCCTTCATGCAGTTTGCTCAGCGCTTTTTCCGGCCGATTCAGGACCTCAGCGAAAAATTCAACATTTTGCAGTCGGCCATGGCCGCTTCGGAGCGGATTTTCAAGCTGCTGGATGAGCCGTTGACCATCACTTCCGATCCTAATGCAGCGCGACTCGTCAATCCGCATGGCGAGATTGAATTCCGCAACGTCTGGTTCAGCTACCGCAACGTGCCGGAGCCTGCGGACGAAGACTGGGTGCTGCGCGACGTCTCGTTCCGTGTGGCGCCGGGGCAGTCCTTTGCAATCGTCGGTCACACGGGCGCCGGCAAGACAACCCTCATTTCGCTGCTGCTGCGCTTCTATGACATTCAACGCGGGCAGATACTTCTTGACGGCGTCGATATCCGGCTGCTCGATATGCAAGACTTGCGCAGGCAATTCGGCATTGTCTTGCAGGATCCGTTCCTATTCACAGGCACGATCGAATCGAATATTCGTCTCGGAACGACAGGAATCGACCGTGCAAAGGTTGAACACGCCGTAAACGAAATCGGTCTGGGTGAATTCGTGAACAGTTTGCCAGGTGGAGTAGCCACTGATGTGAACGAGCGTGGGTCGACTTTGTCGTTGGGGCAACGCCAACTCATCAATTTCGCTCGCGCACTGGCGCATAATCCGCGGTTCCTGATTCTGGACGAAGCCACTTCCAGCGTGGACACGAAGACGGAAATTCAAATCCGGGAAGCTCTGGACCGGCTGCTCTCCGGGCGCACGGCACTGGTGATCGCGCATCGCTTGAGCACGATTCAGCATGCCGACCGCATTCTTGTTTTTCACAAGGGTCGGCTGCGCGAACAGGGCGCGCACCAGGAACTTCTGGCGCAGCGTGGCATCTATTACCGGCTCTATCAGCTCCAATACAAGGAGCAGGAACTGCCCGTGCCCATCGATACAAACCGTTCCATGGGGCCAGCATTCCCCTCACCATTGCCGGCAAACGATTGATTGACTTCCTTCGCGCATGACGACGATTCCGCTTCTACTTTCCGCGGGTGAATCCAGTGGGGACATGTACGCTGCGCAGCTCGCGACGGCGTTGAAGCAAAGGCTGGACGTGTCGATTTTCGGCATGGGCGGGCCGCGGATGCGTGCGGCCGGGGTGGAGGTCCTAACGGACTATTCAGAAGTTTCCGTCGTGGGCATTACGGAAATTCTGAGCCACTTTCCCTCGCTGGTTCGCGCGATGCGGCACCTTGTCGCTGAATCAGAACGGCGTAAACCTCCCTTTGCGATACTGACGGACTTTCCCGGCTTCCATCTGCGGCTGGCCAGGAAGTTGCGCCGGCGGGGTGTCTGCAACATTTATTATATTTGCCCGCAATTTTGGGCCTGGCGGCCGTGGCGCGTGCGGGTGGTCCGGAGGCGTTTCGCACAGGCTCTTTGTATTTTCGCTTTCGAAGAGAAATTCTACCGCGATGCGGGGGTACCAGTGAAATTCATCGGACATCCCCTTGTAGGGAACGTCCATGCTTCGCAGAGTCGCGACGCGTTTTGCAGGGAACACGGGTTAGACGCAGCCAAACCCGTGGTCACCATTTTACCGGGCAGCCGACGTGCGGAACTCGCGCAACATTTGCCCGTTCTACGTCAGGCATGCAGCTTGATTCAGCGCGAATTGCCGGTACAGTTTGTCATTGCGGCGGCCCCAGGCGCGAGTGTGGCGGAATTGAGAGAAGGCTGGCCTGCGGGGCTTGCGCTTCGCGCGCTGGAGGGCCGGACCTACAGCGCTCTCGCCGCTGCAGATGCGGCTATCATTTCTAGCGGCACGGCCACGGTGGAAGCCGCTCTGCTCGACGTGCCGATGGTGGTAGTTTACAGAGTCACACCACTGACCGCGCTGCTCGCCAAACCACTCCTGCGCACTCCCTACTTCAGCATGGTCAATTTGATTGCGGAGCGCCGCGTGGTGCCGGAACTGATCCAGCACGATTTCGCGCCGGAACGCGTCGCGAGCGAGGTCTTGAAGCTCCTGCGGGATGCGCGCGCAAGAGACGAACTTCGCGCCGGCCTCGCAGACGTACGGCAGAGACTTGGTCCGCCGGGCGCCGCGGAACGCGCTGCCGATGCGATTGCGGTTCTTCTCAAGGCCTCCCCTGGCAACGCTTTATGACGTCTCTGCTATCCTATATGTGGGTACTGAGTCGAAATTTGTGAAAGGGGTCCGATGACCCTCTGCCGAAAACTTTCTCGCGCGCTTTTTCTTGTTCCGGCGCTCCTAGTCGTCCGCGGCGCTGAACCAGTGCATGCCCAAGGGTTCCGCCCAACTGGGTTTTTGGCCGAGCATTATGATGTCTCCGCCTCCCTGGATCCAATCAGCCAAACCATATCCGCGGTCGCAAAGGTGGACTTCAGGGCAGTGGAAGCATCGAGCAGCGTCCGGGTGGAATTGCATCCGAATTTGAATGTGACCGAGGTGAGGGGCGGCGACGGAAAATCACTTTCCATTGAACGGGACACTCAGAATCCACTGATTGTGACGGTTATGCTGCCTTCCCCGGTTGGGGCGGGGGGCCGCGCGACACTTACCTACACATACGCGGGGATCCTAGCCAACGAAGAGAATAGCCCCGTGCCCGGCGTGCGCATGGCATCGATCAACAAGGAAAATGCGTATTTACTCCTTCCTGCGCGCTGGTTTCCGCTGACCAATTTTCCTTCCAACCGTTACACAGCGACGTTTCGTCTAATTGTGCCGGACACGTTTGCAGTTGCGGGAAGCGGGAAGGCGTCGGCGCCTTCGCCGGTGGCGGCCAAGCCTCCAATGCAGGGCGGGCGCCTCATGTACACGTTTCAGTGCAACAGTGCGGCCCCCCATGGCACGTTTGTGGCCGGGAATTTGCAGCTAAACCCCAAACAGGCCGAGGGGCTGAATGTGGCTGTATATGCTCCGCGTGCCGCATCCGGAAATGCTCAGGACTTTGCCAGTGATGTGGCACGCTCAGCAGTAATTTTCTCCGACATGTTTGGATCCCTGCAGGATACTGATCTCACCGTCATCCAGCTTCCGGACGGCACGGTGCGCGATTTTGCCGCACCCGGCGTTCTTCTGCTGAGCCGGCGAATGTGGGATCCGAAATTCGGCGATCGAACGATCGCGCGCCTGATGGCTTCGCAGTGGTGGGGCAATTCGGTTTTGCCTGCGACGCCTGGAGATGTATGGATCAGCGACGGCCTGGCGCGTTACTCGGAAGCGATGTATGCGGAGCAGAACGCGGGCAAGGAGGCTGGCTTAAAGGCGGTCGACGAGTTTGCCGTGGGCGCGCTGATGTATGACGACGCCGCTCCGATTGCGCAAGCGGCTCGCCTGACGCCATATACCAGCGACTACCGGTCGGTGGTGATGAACAAAGGCGCGATAATTTTTCACATGCTGCGCGCACAGATGGGTGATACAGCATTCAAATCATTGCTTCATACCTTCTATGTAACTTATGAAGGAAAGAACGCGCGCGTCGAGGATTTTGAAAAGCTGGCACAACAACTTGCCCAGGCTGCTGTCAAGCGAGGAGACACTCCCCCAAACTTGCAAACCTTCTTTGCCCAGTGGCTGAACTCCACGGGGGTTCCGGAATTTACCCTGGAGTATGTGGTCTACCGCACACCGCAAGGATTCCGGATCGTCGGCAAGATCAAACAGCCACTGGACACGTTTCAGATGCCCGTGGAGCTGCGCATCGATACGGAAGGAAACCCGGAGCTAAGAACCATCGATGTGACGGGAACGGAATCCGGGTTTACCGTCGAGACGTTCGGCAGGCCGAAGCCCGGCGGAATCAAGATCGATCCGAATAACGTGATCTTGAAGGGCAGTCCCTCGCTGCGGGCGCGGGCTGCCATTGCGCGAGGCGAAGAGATTGCCGAGCAGGGCCGCTATTTTGATGCAGTTGCGCAATATCAAAAAGCGCTTGCCATCCAGCCCGGCCGCCCGCTCGCGAATTTTCGGATGGGCGAGGCTTTCTTCTATCAGAAAAACTATCAGGCGGCGGCGAATGCGTTTCGCGAAGCCCTTCAGGCTGTGCCGGAGCCTCCGGAAAAATGGACTGAGGTGTGGGCTCACATCTATCTTGGGAAGATCTTCGACCTGCTAGGGCAGCGCGCACGCGCCGTCAACGAATACAGCAAAGCGAAGCAAACCAACGATGACACCGGCGGCGCGCAAGAAGAAGCCGAGCGCATGCTTAAAAAGCCCTATTCCGAGGGTGGCACTACAGCGGAAGCGCCTGCAACCGATACGAAGACGCCCGCACCCGCGGCTAGCGCGGCTGCCCCCGCAAGCGATAAACCAGTGCTGAAGAAACCAAGTCCCTGACCAGTCTGACAGCCAGTAATTTTTTAGCAGAGGGAATTACGCGCTTGTCGCGGTCCCGGAAGGCTCTGCCTGAATGCGCTTCCAAGCCCGCTCAAAAATACTGCAGGCGTGTTCGTCGAACAAAACGAAATAAATCTTATCGAGCGAAGTCTCTCCTCTTAAATGTCGCGCAGCCTCCCGAAGCATGATTTCCGCACATTCCTTCAAAGCAAATCCAGCGATGCCAGTCCCCACCGCGGGGAAAGCGATGGATTTAAGACCGCGCTCCGCGGCGATGCGAAGCGAGTGCTCAGTCGAATGGCGCAGGGCCTCGGCCGTGGTTGTACCACCGAGCGCCATGCTCGCCGCGTGAATCACGAAACGCGCCTTGAGCTGGCCGCCGCCGGTGATCGCGGCATAGCCTACAGGAATACTACCTATCGCGTTACACTCGCGCTGGATCTGGTCGCCACCTTTGCGTCGGATTGCCCCGGCGACACCGCCACCGAGAATGAGGTCATTATTGGCGGCGTTAACGATAGCGTCGGTATCCATCTCCGTCAGGTCGCCCTCCCGAATGAAGATTCTATCTTCGATTGAATTGGTCATTTGCGGTTTCCCATCGCTTCCGCCCTCTATAACCCCGCCGAAGAATTATGCTGGGGATAATCGTAGACCCCCCGGCCCGTCTTGCGGCCGAGACGCCCTTCCGTGACGTATCGCTGCAGCAAGGGACTGGGCCGGTATTTTTCGCCAAACATCTGATGGAGATATTCGAGGACACTGAGACATACATCGAGGCCGACCAGATCGACCAGCTCCAGCGGACCCATGGGATGGTTCAGGCCGAGCTTTAGAGCCCGATCGATGTCTTCTGGAGAGGCAATTCCAGCCTCCAGGATCGCAAAAGCTTCATTGCTGATCAGTGCGCTGACGCGGGAAGTGATAAAGCCCGGCGAATCTCGGACGACCACTGCCTCTTTGCCCATACGGCGGCCGACCTCGCGGCACGCCGCCACGGTTTCTTCAGATGTGAAGGGTGTCTTGACGAGTTCGACGAGCCTCATTTTAGGGACGGGATTGAAAAAGTGCATTCCGATGCAGCGTTCGCGATAAACAGTTACGTCGCTCATTTCCGTGATCGACAGAGAAGAGGTGTTGCTCGCAAAAATGGCGTTGGCTTTTGCGAACTTGTCAAAGATGGTGAACAGCTCCAGCTTCAACTCCATTTCTTCCGGCACAGCCTCGATGATTAATTCCGCATCGCGAATGGCGTCTTCCACCTTGCTCGCTGTCGTGAGCTGCTTCATCGCTGCGTCGCGGTTGATCGGTTCCACTTTTCCCTTGGAGACACCCTCGTCGAGAGTTGTACGGATCCATGCAGTGGCCTGCTCGAGCCTGGTCTCTGAAATATCCTCGAGAACAGTGTGGTAGCCGGCCAAGGCGGAAGCGTACGCGATGCCCCGCCCCATCGTGCCCGCGCCAATCACGGCAATCGTCTTCACTTCCATACTGAGTTCTCCATTTCCGCCCAACTCTCAGCGCGGAAATAATCGAGCTGCGTTGTCATACAGGATTTTGCGCTTCACGTCCTCGTTCAACGGCAAGGCATTGAATTTCTCAAGGTTCCCTTTTATTTCCGGGACGCCCGGACCCGGCCAGTCCGTTCCCCACAATACTTTGTCCGCGATTTCTGCGATGCGTGGAAAATATTCAAGTAGTTTCTGCGGCGGAATGCCGGAAATGTCCATGTGCATGTTCTTGTGGCGGCGCACGAGAAAAAACGCTTCGCTCATCCAAAGCGGCCGGCCCCCGTGAGCGAGGATGACCGGGAGGTCTGGGAAATCGACGCACACATCGTCGCACAAGATAGGCTGCGCATGAACATTGCGCGCCCCGGGGAAAATAGAGGTCCCCGTATGAATCATAACCGGTAAGGAGTTCGCTTGCGCGCGCTCGTAGATGGAGGCAAGCGGGCCGTCACCGCTGCGGTAGGCGTTCGGCGAGATAAGCTGGTGCGAGGGATGAAGCTTGAGCGCGCGAATGCCGAGTTTGGCGATGCGGTCGACTTCAGCGCCAGAATCAGCGACAGTGCGCGGATGGACGGAGCCGAAGGCGAGCAAGCGGTCCGGCGCGGCACTGCAATAACTGGCAATCCAATCGTTGACGTCCGGAGTGAAACCCATAATGTCAGGGCTGACGTAATTGATGAGCCCAGCGCGTTCAATGCCCAGCCCATCCAGGAACGTGAGGAAGGCTTTCGGATCCGCGGTGAAGCGTTCGATTTCGACGATGTCCTTGCGCCCGCGCATCATGAGCTCAAGCTGAACGGGCTTGACCATGTGCAGAGGCATTAAGTGGACGTGGATATCAATGATTGGCTGCACGGTCGAATTAATCCTGATACATTTTGGGTCTGCGAAGCAGGTCGATGAAGCTCACTGCAGTAGTTTCTCGAATGCAGCTACGTCATTGCCAAGAATAATCTTGGCTCCCTTAATAACGATCGGCCGGCGAATAAGATTGGGATTCTTGGACATGAACTTGATGGCCGCGGACCGGGAAGGCGGATTGTTCTTCATATTTCGTGTGCGGTAAAGCTCGTTGCGCGGATTGAGGAATTGAATGTAATCGCGATTTCCGATGAGTTTGTCCAGCTCGGCTTCGCTCAAACGCTCCTTGTCTAGATCCCGATATTCCAATTCCGCACCCTGGTTCAGCAAGAGACCTCTTGCTTTGCGACACGTAGTTCAGGCCGGTTTTTGCAGAAACAGTATTTTTGCTTTGTTCAATCCGTCCTCTTGTGCAGAAACGAGAAAAGTTGCGCCTCGCCAGGAACAGAAACCTAGTATCGTGGAACGCGCTGGTCGATTTCGAGGGACCAGCGCTCAATGCCCCCTGCCAGCGACTTCGCACGCTGAACGCCTTGTCCGCGCAGCCATACGGTTACGTCCATACTCCGCATGCCGTGATGACAGTAGCAGACGACATCCTCGTCCACATCAAGCGCTTGAAGATTCGCCGGGATCGAGCCCATCGGGATCAGCTTTGCGCCTTCAATGCGGCACAGCTCGTGTTCCCAAGGCTCGCGGACGTCCACGAGCAGGAAGTTTTCTCCCCGATCGAGTCGCTCCTTCATCTCCGCAGGCGTGATTTCCATTCTATCCGATGTAACCATGCGTATTTGTCCATACCACGTTTTCGACAAGTGTGCCAGTTCGAAAACCATAGAATCGGCACACAAATTAAACGATTGCTATTGGATTGAGCCCTTTGGAGAAATCCACTGTTTCTCAACTGACTGAATTTCATTGACGAGCTTTACATCTTCGTCCTGGGGCAGCATTTCGCGGAGATGCTCTTCGTACTCGCCTGCCGAGAGCAATTCTCCACTGACGCTGTAGGGTTGTTTTGCGAATTCGCCGATGAAGCGGTTGAACTTTATGTCCGGAACATACAGCGGCGTCTGCCCGGGCTGAATATTCTTGTTGATCATTTCCACCAGCTTCCTGCATTCGACGAGATAGAGCTCGCGGCTGTGCTCGTTCATCCGCTCCAGGTTGGCTTCCTGCTTCGCTGTGGGTTCATCGTAGCGGCCTTTGAGTCCCCAGACGTAGAACCAATGTGCTGAACTGGATTTGTCCACGCCGAAAAGATCGAGGCTCACCGGGATCCACTTGTTGATGTATTTCTGGATGATGTTCGTTGGGACTACGCCGGCCTTCACGATACGTTTGACGCCATCCTGGCCAGTACCGAGATGAAAGGACTCTTCCTTCAGCATGGGGATCATGGATTGTGCAAGTGGGGCGAAGCCCGAATAACTCAGCATGGTGAGCTGGTACTTGCCGTCACGATCGACAAAATCTGTATATGTGAAAAAGTCGAGCCAGTTTTTGACGTCCTGATTGAACGCACCTAGAAGGCGTTTCTGATCGAAAGCGCGGCGCTCCAGCATCTTCTGCGCTTCGACGCGCCCGCTGTACCCGAAATGATTCATCAGCAGATAGCACATCTGCCATCCATGGCGCATTTCTTCCGTGACCACGCGGCACAGAGATTGCCGGTCGTGTTCGCTCGGCGCATTCTCAAACAGCCGGCGCTGCTGTTCGACGGAAGCGAATTCCGTGTCCCCCTGATAGACAATGAGGTTAAGCAAGGCATCGCGCATTCGCTGGTCGGGAACCTGGACGAGCTTTTCCCATTTGGAACGGCCCTTGTAAGCTCCGAATTCAATTTCGTTCGAACGCGTGGGCCCGAATTTTGCTTCGAATTCGTAATTCGTGATTTCCGGATAGGCCACACCGATATCCTTCTGCCAGACGCGGAACAAATCCACCCAGTCATCAAAAGTCGTTAAACGTGTTGCCGGCATTATTCCTGTTCCTCCTCAGATTTCTCTCGCATTGCGCTGCTATTTTCCAATTCAGCAGCCCACCCGTATGTGACATTCGAACTCATGGATTACCGGCCCTGAAATGTAGGCGCCCGCTTCTCGAAGAAGGCGCGAATTCCTTCTCCGCAATCCTCCGAAGGAAAACACTTCATTTGCTGCTGCACTTCATTCTCCAGCGCTTCTTCGAGCGCTTTCCGCCCGCTGCCGAAGAGAGCCTGCTTTGTCGCGCGAATTGCAAGTGGTGGGCCCTGGGCGATTTTCTGCGCGAACGCTCTAACTTCACCTTCTAGCCGCTCAACGGGAACAACACGATTGACCAGCCCCAATCGAAACGCCGTCTGCGCATCGATCATGTCGCCCGTGTAAAACAGTTCTGCTGCCCTGGACGGGCCCACGAGCTGAGGAAGAAAGAACGTGCCTCCATAATCCGGAAACAAGCCCACCTTGGCGAAGTTCTGGCCAAAGGTGGCATCTTCCGCCGCGATGCGAAAGTCTGCGGCCAGCGCGATGTTCATACCCGCACCCGCAGCCGGACCGTTGACCGCGGCAATAACGGGTTGCGGCATCGTTCGCATTTTCAGAACCATCTGCATTCCTGAACGGAGCAGCGGCTCGAGCTGGTTGACGTCACCGCTCTCGCGCCCTTTGCGGATGTGACCAAGATCGCCGCCGGCACAAAATGCGCGCCCGGCACCTCTCAAGACGAGAACGCGAATGGATTCATCGAGCGCGATGCGCGCGAGCGCGTCATTCAGAGTGCTGGCCAGTTCGTTGTTCAGCGCGTTCAAACGATCGGGGCGATTCATCGTCAGCACGGCGATCGTGTCGTGGCGCATTTCCAGAACTACGGGCCCGGCTGGAGCTGTCTGTGTTGCATTGCTCATGGATGCCCCCGTCTCAATGCACCTTCTCGTCCCGTTCTTTCTCGATTTTTTTCACGAGCTGTGCGAGCTTTCGAAAATGTTGCAGCTTTTCGCGCGCGCCGTGGGTATTCTGTCCGCTAGTGGACGGGAGCACGTACACACGAGCGCCATATAAGAGTTCTTTTTGCTCACCGTAGCGGCATTTCCTCTGCGCAAACTGTTCGTAAGTCTGCTTGCCATTAAACGCCACCACATGAGGAGCGAACTCTTCCAGCTTCTGAGAAAGCACGATGCGTCCCTCGGCAAAGTCCTGGCGGGTGAGCTCTTCGATGCCTTTCGTGGGCCGCTTGACCAGGTCCGTCAAGCCTACGCCAAACTCGATCACGCGCTTGTCGTCGCGATACTCGAGCGGCTCAGGCACGACGCCACCTTCATAGAGGGCCGGCCAGAATTGGTTGCCGCGGCCTGCATAGTAATGGCCAACGCGAACAGAAGACTCGCTCGGATTACAACCGACAATCACGAGCTTCATTCCCCTTCGCAAATGGTCAGGCAGTGTTTTCATGTGAACAGCTTAACTCGTCCTCGAAACCGCGTCACTTGCCTTTGAAATTGGGGGCACGCTTTTCGACGTAGGCCGCGAGTCCTTCTTTGGCGTCCTCGCTCGTGAAGAGGAGTTGCTGCATTTCCCTCTCAATACCAAGCGCCTCACTAAAACCAACTTCCATGCCGGTCACGACAGACCGCTTGATCCGACCAACGGCGCGCGATGCCTTATTCGGCGGGCAGAATTGCTTCGCATAAGCCATCACCTCGTCCCAAAAGTTCTCGCGGTCATAGATATAGTGAATAAGACCGATCTCGAGTGCCTCCTCAAAACTGAAAGTTCGTCCGGTGGCCATGAGCTCCAGCGCTTTGGCGCGTCCGATTGCCCGGGCGAAACGTTGCGTGCCTCCTGTTCCGGGCAGCACGCCGAGATTTACTTCCGGCAAGCCGATTTTGCCTCCTTCTTTTTTTGCGATGCGAATGTCACACGCGAGGGCAATCTCCAATCCGCCGCCCACGGTGTGACCATTTAGAGCGGCGATCACAAGCTTGGGTGTCTGCTCCAGCCGGCTCAGGGTCTCATTTGCATGCAAACAGAAGTAGTATTTAAACGTTGGGTCTGCCTTGGTGAGCATGGGAATACTCGCGCCAGCGGAGAAAAACTTCTCGCCTGCTCCGCGGATTAAGATGACATGAACATTTTCATCCATTCGCGCCTTCAGAATGGCGGTATCGAGCTGTTGCATCATCTCGTAGGTGTAAGTATTGGCTGGGGGATCATCGATCTCGAATATCGCGATTCCCTCCTCAACCCGGTATTTCACCATCTCTTTTGTTCCCAAAGCTTGAGTAGTTGCCATGCGTTTGTCTCCTGACCTCTAAGTCTCTTAGTGACGAATTGGCGCGCTCAATCTGCCGCACCCTCTTTTTCAAAAGCTTCCAGCCGCCGCGATTCCTCTTCCCGCGAAAGACGAGTGCCGTTGCCCCCGTGGAGCACACCGCGCAAAAAGATGTCACTGATCATCCCTGCCAGCTCTTCGGCGCGCGGATCGACCCTGGGATTGTGCCATTTGTAGACCCAATTCATCATGCCGTACAGACTCAACACAGAAACGCGGGGGTTCAGCGCCGAGACACCCTCTCCACCACCGAGATTGTCAAAGATTTCGCGCGCCAAACCGTAATAGCGCCGCTTGATGGCCGCAATTTTCTTCTTGTAAGGCTCCTCCAAAGCATCCTCTTCGTGCGAGAGCACCCTCATCTCTGCCGGATGCGTGAGGAAGTATTCCAGATGGTTCTGCACAAACAGCCGGAGCCGCTCTTCAGGGTCACCGCTAGAACTCAGCCGGAGCTGAAGGTCCTTCAAGATGTTGGTAAAGGCATGTTTTTGAATAAGATAGAGCAATTTCTGCTTGCTCTCGAAATAGTAGTAGAGCCCTGAAAGCGAAATTCCGGTTGCTCTGCTGATGTCCCTGATGGAGGCAACCCCGAAGCCGCGGTCGGCGAAGATCTGGGCGGAATGAAAGAGAATATGCTGCAGTTTGGCTTCGGAATCGCGCGGAATGGGAAGGCGAGGGGTCATCGTTTGTGTCGAACGTTCGTTCAAGAACTGTAGCCGCCCCGGCGCGCCAAGTCAAGACCGCTTCTTGTGCCGGTGTTCTTCCCTCCCGCGAGAAACGGAGACGATTCCTGAATCCAGAGTATGGGCTTGATCATCAAAAAACTGCTGGAAAGGGTAGGTTGGATGATCCGTGCTACATTAATGACTGGTACAGGCCAAAGACGTTCGTTGGACCGCACGCCAGCCACGTTGAGCATACCAAACCCACACCGTCTCCCCTCGAGCGTCGCGCTCGCTGATGAGCACTTGCTCGTCGCCGCGGCCAAATCAGGTGACGCTGCTGCATTCGAAGAGCTTGTCAACCGCTACGAGCACAAGATATTTCGGCTGACGATGAATATCACGAGGAACCGGGAAGATGCCGAAGATGCCATGCAGGATGCCTTTCTCAAGTCCTACTCCCACCTGAAAAGCTTTCAGGGAGACTCGCGGTTTTACACCTGGCTAGTGCGCATCGCTGCCAACGAAGCGCTGATGCGGCTTCGAAAGCGCCGGCCGAATCAGTTCTCCCTCGATGAACCGGTCGAGGGTGAAGATGACTTTATGCCCCGGGAAATCGAGGCCTGGGATCCCACTCCCGAGCAGCGTTACGCACAAACCGAGATGCAGGAAATATTGAATGACGTCATCGATAAGCTGGAGCCGGACTTCCGGACCGTGTTTGTATTGCGCGACGTGGAAGAACTCTCCACGGAAGAAACGGCGCAGGCGCTGGGGATCTCGGTCCCGGCCGTCAAATCGAGACTTCTGCGGGCTCGTTTAAAGCTTCGTCAAAAATTGAACCAACATTTTCGCAAGGGTGAATCAAATTGAACTGCAAAGGCGTTATCCGTGAGTTGTCCAATTATATCGACGGCGACCTCGATCTAGCCATGAAGCAAGAACTCGAGCGGCATCTCGGGCACTGTGAAGATTGCACGATGATTGTCGACCAGACGAAGAAGACAGTTGAGATTTTCTGCGACTCTGAGCCTGTGGCGCTACCCAGCGACGTGCGCGTGCGTTTGCATAACGCCTTGCACCGCAAAATGCAAGAAAACCTGAGTTAAACGCGCCAGGGGACCCTCAGTTTCCTTCCCAGAGCGGCAAGGGCCGGCCAAGTCCTTTCTCTCTTGCCAATGCGTAAACCTTCATCGCAACCGCCAAGTCCCACGACGCTATCCCATTAGACTTGAACAGTGTGACTTCTCCAGGGCTAGTCCTCCCGGCCGTTTTGGCAGCCACCACGTCCGAGAGCTTTTTTACGCCGGTCCAGCAAACTTCATCACCCTTGAACGCGATGATCAGGTCGCCCGATTCCTGCCGTGACTGTTCGACCGAATCCACCACGATCAGATCAGCGCTTGCCACAGCCTCGTCATCTAGCTCCCTTTTATGTGCATGGTTCGCGCCGATGGCGTTGATATGCACGCCCGCGCCGAGATCAGCGCCGCTCACAACGGGCTGGCTCGCCGTGGTAGCCGTACAAACAATATCTGCGCCCCGCACAGCTTCACCGGCCGACGCAGCGGCAATGACCGGGAAGCCGAGCCGCTGGCTCATTTCCTTGGCGAATTTCTCGCGCCGGTTGGAATCGCGACCGTAGACCCGAGCAGACTCGAGCTTGCGCACCTCAGCAACAGCTTCGAGCTGCGTCCTGGCCTGACCTCCCGAGCCGATGATGGCCGCAATCCGCGCATCCGGGCGCGCGAGATATTTTGTGGCTACCCCGGAGGCAGCTCCTGTGCGCAACTGCCCCATGTAATCGGCTTCGATCAAGGAAACAAGGGCGCCAGTGGCAACTTCATAGAGGGGAACAAGGAATCGTATTTTGCCGCGCATGAATGTGTACTGCTTCATCGCCACGAAACCTGCTTTGAAGTCTGCCGCGGCCATATAGTGGAAGAAGCCACCTGCGGGCAGTTCGAACCGCCGGCGGGGATGAACGATCACTTCGCCGTTCGCCTGCTTGCGCGATATCTCTTCCACCGCTTCGATCGCCATGGACATGGTCAAAACCGATCGCACTTCCGCTTCGCTGATATGAAGCGTCATTGATTCGCACCTCGATCCTCTGCCTACTTTTTCGATGTTCCTCTTGCTGCGGGAACCTTCGCGGATTTCTTGGCGGCATCCTGGCCTTCGCGAATGCGGCGGACAACGGTTTGTTTCAATCGGTAAACGCGCTCTTCTTTCTTCGCATCCATCAGATGGAAGCGAAATTCAGGCTCTCCCGCAGGGCCCTTTCCGACGCGCAAGGGCATTTGCCCACAAAGGTTATTTTCTATGAATGCGGTTTCATATCGCTTCTTCCTGGCGTTCCAGGTGTAAACACGCAGTGCGGTGAAATCGCAGTGCTGACCCTCTGGACCCCGTGCACCCGCCACGAGATATTGCGGCTTGTCTCCCGACGGATCGCTTACCCGGTTCAACTCGAACCAAGCCAGCGTCCTGACATTCCCCGAGGCCATTCCTTCACGCACGGCGTCGGGAGTGTCGAACTCGACAAAACGCGCAATGACCCATCCAGCGATGGGAATGGTTTGATCACCGGGTTGTGTTGTCGTCATCGGTGCGGCTGCTTGCGTCGAAACTTCGCCCGGTGGACGCGTTGCAACGCCTCGCACGAGGAACCAATCTTCCTTCTTAGTTTCTTGCGGCTCGCTCGGCGGCTCCTTCTCGTCACTGACCTGAACCCAATCCGCGACGGCGCGGCCCACAATCTCAACAGGGACACCGCGCCCGAATTGATAGAGGCGCGGTTCCGTGCGTCCCGGTTCGACGCGCAGGTTGGTCTGCACTTTGGTTCGGCCACGGGCCTGGACGGGCAAGCCGTGCGCGTCAGCGAGAAGTTTTGCGCTCCGCTGCCAGAGTGACGGCTCCATGAGGAGACGCCCATCCACCCAGCCAACCTGGCCATCGGCAGTGCCCACCTTGGCGTTGTCGTTGTGACGTGAGAGAACGTCCACGCGATCGCCATAGTGGAGCATGCCGACTTGCTGGCGCACTTGCGCGACACTGTTCCACATCATGACGCTGCGCTCGCTGACGAAAGCTTCGCCAAGCGATTCGTGCTTCGGGCGGAACATCCAGGCAAACAGCGCCACAATCATGAGCAGTGGCACAGCCACCAGAAGCTTGCGCTTCATGTGCAATCCCCAAAAGAGGTTCCAACGGCGCGAATCATTGCATTCAACCCGGGCGCGTCTCCGCCGCCGTTAACCACACCGACCGCGTTGACTTTGCCCATGCGTTGCCGTCACTCTTCGACAAAGATTGTACCCGATTCTTCTCTGCCGCCGGTCCTTCTGACCTGCCATTTCCTTTTCTGCTAAAATGCCGCTGCGTTTTATCCCATTCCTGATCTCTTCCGGAGGAGCTCGATGAAGATTCTCACCTCGCTGCAACCACTGGCGCTCCTCCTTCTTCGTGCGGCTCTCGGTATTATCTTCATCGCGCACGGCTATCCGAAATTGGTCCACGGGGCTGGCATGCAGGGCTTCTTCATCGAACACGGGTTGCCCGGCTATTTCTTGTTCATCGCGGGTGTTCTTGAACTTTTCGGAGGCGGGCTCTTGCTGTTGGGTTTATTCACTCGCGGGGCGGCGCTGCTGTTGGCGATCGAAATGGGCGTAGCGATATGGAAAGTGCACAGCAGCCGCGGGATCCTGGCCGTTCACGAGTACGAGTTTCCACTCGCAATGGCGATGGCTTGCTTCGCTCTGGCAACTATTGGAGCAGGCTTGATCTCTATCGACCACCCACTGTTTGGCAATGGCGGAGGATATTCGCGTAGGCCGCGCAATCCCAAGAATTAGTTGGCCCGAAGAGCATCCTCAGAGGCGCCGGCCGAAATAGAAGCATCCCGACTCAGGCTACTACGTCGTGGCGGTAGCCGATGTATGAGCCACTTGCGCAGGCGCGAGCGGCAGAATGATCCAGAGCACTAAATAGGCGATCAGGCCCGTCCCGCCGCAGAGCACCAGCAGCAACCAAACAACGCGGATGACTGTGGGATCGAGGTCGAAGTAATCCGCAACGCCCGCACAGACGCCGCCTATTTTCTTGTCGGTGCTTGAACGCATAAGCCTTCTGCTGCACACGGGGGCCTGAGCCGTGCCAGGAGCGTTGGTTTCCGTCTGTTTCGCACCACAGTTATAGCAAAACCTGGAGCCCGCCATGATCTCTTTCTGACAATTTGTGCAAGTCATAGTGCCACCCCCACTCAACAGACTTTCGCTGTTTCCTACTCTAAGGATACGAAATGGATTCGCGAAAAGTTTCATTGCGCGCCCAGCCCTTGCCGAAGCCTAGTATTCAAGCAGTTTCTTGACCGCCGCGGTGATGTGCCCGATTTGTGGCAGGATTACGTCTTCCAGTTTGGGCTGATACGCACAGAAAGTATCCATGGCAGCCACCCTCTTCACGGGCGCGTCAAGTTCTTCAAACAACTCTTCTACGATGCGCGCCGCAATTTCCGCTCCATACCCCCAGCTCAACATGTCTTCATAGGCCACGATCACGCGGTGCGTTTTCCGCACTGTGCCGCTGATTGCTTCCCAGTCATACGGCGATAGCGAGCGAAGGTCGATAATCTCAACGGAAATTCCCTCACGCTCGAGCTGCGCCGCGGCCACCTCTGCCCGGCGCACGAGCGCACCAAAAGTAACGATGCTGACATCCGAACCTTCTTTAACCACGCGTGCCTTCCCAAACGGCACCATGTAGTCGGGTCCGGGATACTCGGAACGATTGTACGGCTGCCGATAGAGATGTTTGTGCTCCAAAAACATGACTGGATCATCGCAGCGGATTGCCGTACGCAGAAGGCCGGCGACGTCCAGGGCAGTGGATGGCAGCACCACGCGCAAGCCGGGGCAGTGAGTGAATATGGATTCGCCGCTTTGACTGTGATAAATGCCGCCACCCGTAAGATATCCCCCGATGGCGACGCGGATCACCACGGGACATTTGAACGCTCCGTTCGAACGCCAGCGCATCACGCACAGCTCGTCGCGGATCTGCATCATCGCCGGCCAAATGTAGTCGAAGAACTGAATTTCCGCGACGGGCTTCAGCCCGCGTATCGCCATGCCGATGGCGTTGCCCACAATGCTGGCTTCGGCGAGAGGAGAATTGAACACCCGATCGGGCCCATATTTGCGCTGGAGTCCCGAAGTGGCCTTGAAGACTCCGCCTTTCCCCTTGACTTCCTTGAGATTCTCTTCACGGCTGCAATCGGCGACGTCTTCGCCGAAGATCGTGACGCGCTCGTCGCGGGACATTTCATCCGACAGTGTGGCTGCCACCATCTCGACCATAGTCTTGGGCGCACCGTGAAACTTCGGCTGCGTTTCGAACGCCTCTGTCGTGGGATCAACATCCGGCGAACATACGTTCACGCGAACCGAATCGATCGAGGGTGGTTCTGCGCCTAGCGCCTGGTCGGCTGCTTCGCGAACTTCCAGGTCGACTTCCGCTTCCAGCGCTTCGATTTGCTTCTGATCGAGCAGCGCTTCGCGCACGAGGAAGAGCGCAAATTTCGAGAGAGGGTCGCGGTGTGCTTCACTCTCGCGCTCCGCCGGCGTCTTGTATAGTTTCTCGTCATCGGAGAGCGAGTGCGAGTAGGGCCGCGTCACATGCGCGTGAACGAGTGCTGGTCCGCGCCGCTCGCGGCAATATTCAATGGCTTCCTTGCAGACGGCGTAGCTCTCCAATGGATCTGTGCCGTCGCATTCCGAAACGTGTAATCCGGGGAAGCCGCGCGTCAGCTTGGAAATACTTCCTCCAGCAGTCTGCACTTCGATCGGAACAGAAATGGCGTAACCGTTGTCTTCGACCAGATAAAATAAGGGCAGCTTTCTCCCACAGGCGGTGTTGAGAGACTCCCAGAACTCTCCCTCGCTGGTAGCTCCGTCGCCCGCTGACACATACACGATTTCATCGCGCTCGTAGCGCGCCATCTCTCCACCAGACGCCTTCTTCGCCTGCGCCAGTGCCTTGGGGCGCGATTCGTAATAGACAGTGGCTTCCGCCGCACCCACAGCTTGGACGAACTGCGTCCCGGTGCACGAAGACTTGCTCACAATGTTCAATTTTCGATTGGCCCAATGCGAAGGCATCTGGCGTCCGCCGGAGTTCGGGTCGTCCTTCGCTCCGACCGCTTGTAGAAGCATCTCCAGCGGCGTGACGCCCAGCATCAAGCAAAGCGCACGGTCCCGATAGTAGGAGTAAAGCCAATCGACCCCGGGACGCAGGAGCAAGCCAACCGCTGCGGTCACCGCTTCATGGCCTGCACTGGAAATTTGGAAGTAAATCTTGTTCTGGCGCTTCAACTGGATTTCCCGGTCATCCAGCCGCCGGGAGAGGTACATCGTCCGGTAGATACGAATCAGCGTTTCTCGGTCGAGGCCGTGATACTTCGTGGCGTCAAGCTTGGCTATCTTGACGCGCGTCTGTACCGTCATTCGGTCTGCCCTCGTTGGAGTGGAGGATTTGGCCCTCGCGGGAATCTATTATACCGGATGTCCTTTCGCCGCTGCTATTCCAGGTTTTGAAACTTTTCCTCAATGGAACCAAATCCTGGCTCATCTTGCCGCACCAATTTGGGAGAGGCCCCTTTGAATGGTTCCTCGGACGGAATTCGCTCCACCCAGCGCTGGTGGGAGAGTTTTTCATGACCCGAGAAGTACAGACGGACCAGGAGCTTGACGTCTCCTCTGGCCGCAGCTTCTGAAGACTTCGTCTTGTCCTTGGCTTTCTGCTTTTCGGGCTTAGCCCCCTCTCCATCCCCGGCAGCCTCGCCTCGATCAAACTTGAATTGAAGTTTCTTGTCCAACCGGAACGCCTGCCGCCAACTTTCCAATTTGTGGCGCGCCTGCTGCGCTGTCTCTTCATTTGCGCCGAAATCAAATACAAGGAAAGTATTGTGCATCTGGCGAGTCTGCGACGCGCACGCTGCCAAGTCAAGTCGAGAGGCTGGCGCTAGGCAGTCTGCGGGCCCGTAACATTGTCCCTCTGCGCAGGCGTTGCACCCAAAAATTCAGCAAATTCCCTGCACGGTGGAATATTTTGACGTAATATCGGGTAGTAGCAGACGAACACATTGCGCACCCCGTTCCAAAATCGCCGGCCAATCATCTCCGCTGGTCTTTGCCTGCTCGCGGTTGTACTCCTGTACGCTCCTTTTGCCGCTGCGGCCTGGACCGCTCGCGGGATGGCTTGCTGTGCCGGAGACCACTGCTCTATCCCCCAGCATCACCACCAGAAGGCTCCAGCCGCCCCAGATGTTGCCGAGGATTGCGGTCACAACATGGGCGGACTGCCGGCTTGCACAATGTCTTGCTGCCATCCCAATGATCGACCCCTTGTCGTGCCCATTACATTCTTATTGCCCGCATCGACATCCGTCCACGTACCCGCAACATCAATCCGAACGGGTGCGCAGTTGAAACAACTCGAGCTCCATCGTTCTTCCCAACCGCTCTCCCCGCCTCCTCGCGTCACACCTACGGCCCTGTAAAGGACCGTCCGCTCCTCCCTCGCACTTTGATTAACTCGCGACGCGGCAACTTTGCCGCGCGCATTCCATTCTTCCGAGGAGAAAATTGAATTCCATGCAACGCAGCGCTTTCTTTGTTGTAAGCTCGCTTCTGATTGCAAGCCTTGCTCTCGCCACCGTTTTCGGCACTGTCCGCGGCATTGTCCACGATCCTCAACATCGGCCCGTATCTGACGCTAAAGTCGTGCTAAAGGCAAGAAATTCTGAGTACATTCAAACAACCCAAACAGACGCAAATGGGGAATTCCATTTCGACACCGTCCCGCTGGGCGAGTACACGATAACTGTTTCGCAAGCCAACTTTGCCACCCAGGAACAGTCCTTAACTGTCCTCTCGGGAACGGCTCCAGTTCTCCACTTCGAACTCCAACTCGCCTCTCAGAATCAGTCCATCACCGTTTCCGCAGACGCGGGGCCAGCACAGGGGGAGTCCGTCACTCCAACAACGATCGTTGACCGCAACGAAATTACTCAAACCCCCGGCGCGACACGTTCCAACAGCCTAGCGATGATCACGAATTACATTCCAGGAGCTTACCTCACGCACGACCAACTCCACGTCCGAGGCGGCCACCAGGTGAGCTGGCTTATCGATGGCGTCCCCATCCCCAACACCAATATCGCCAGCAATCTTGGGCCGCAGATCGATCCCAAGGACATTGACACCGTCGAGATGCAGCGTGGCAGCTACTCCGCCGACTTCGGCGATCGCAGCTACGGAGTCTTCGACGTTGCGCCGCGCACCGGCTTCGAACGCAACAATCAGGCCGAGTTAGTTGCAGGCTTCGGTAATTTCTACCAATCGGATGACCAGATTAATTTTGGCGGCCACACCAATCGTTTCGCTTATTACGCCAGCGCCAACGGCAATCGCACCGATCTCGGCCTGCAAACCCCAACTTCCGCTGTCATCCATGATCGCGCGAACGGCTACGGTGGATTCACTTCGTTGATTTACAACGCAGATTCGCACGATCAATTGCGGCTCGTCGCGCAAATCCGACGCGACTTCTACCAAGTGCCTTTTGATCCGAACGATCCACACACGCAAGGAACTTTCCTTCACGACGTGAACCATGAGACCGATTCTTTTGTGACGGTGTCCTGGGTGCGCACGTTCAGCCCAGGATTAATGCTCACGGTCTCATCGTTCTACCACTTCAATAGTGCGAATTACGAAAACAGCCCCTTGGATCTGCCCAGTTCTGCGACAGAAAAGCGCTCGTCAAAGTACGAAGGCGGCCAGGCGGTAATATCTTGGGTCAAGGACCGAAACAACCTCCGAGCTGGTCTCTACAGCTTTGCGCAGCAGGACTACCAACTGTTTGGGTTGATCTTCAACGACAACAGCGCACCGAACCTAGAGCCTCCTGACGTCGAGAAACCTTTGGGCAGCTTGATTGCCGTCTACGTCGAAGACCAGCTGAAGGCGACCTCATGGCTCACGCTGAATGCGGGCGTTCGCCAGACCCACTTTTCCGGTGGGGTGGTCGAAAACACGGCCAGCCCTCGCGTCGGGGCTTCCGTACGAATCCCGAAACTGAAGTGGGTCTTTCGGGGCTTCTACGGTCACTTCTATCAGGCGCCTCCGCTTCTAACGGCGTCCGGCCCGCTTCTGCAATTTGTCACCAACCAGAACCTCGGATTCGCCCCACTCCATGGCGAGCGGGACGAAGAACACCAGTTTGGCGTCACCATTCCGATTCGAGGCTGGACCCTCGACGCGGACAATTTCCTCACTCGCGCGAACAACTTCTTCGACCACAACAACTTGAATAATTCCGACGTTTTCTTTCCCATAACGATTCAGGGAGCTCGGATCAACGGGTGGGAGCTGGCACTGCGCTCACCGCACATCCGCAATCGCGCACAAATCTACCTGACCTATTCGAATCAACTTGCCCAAGGTTTCGGTGATATTAACGGCGGCCTGACCAATTTTTCTTTTGGCAACGGCTTCAAGCTGCTCGACCATGATCAGCGGAACACTTTGCACATCGGCGCACAGTACACGTTGCCATGGCGGAGCTATGCATCGACTGACGTTTACTACGCCTCCGGCTTCTCGAATGGCAACCCAGCCATCCCTGGCGACCATCTCCAGCCGCACACGACGTTCGATCTCTCTGTCGGCAAGAACTTTGGCGAGAACTTTTCCGTAAATGTTCAGGGTATCAACGTCGCCAACCGCCGCGTTCTGCTCGACAACAGCTTTACCTTCGGCGGAACGCATTTCCTCAACCCGCGCGAGATCTTTGTCCAGCTTCGCTACCGCTTTCATTACTGAGCCTCTTGACGCGGTGAGATATGACCACACGGGCATTTCAACAACCCGAGAAATAAAATAGGCAGGTAGCCTTCTCTCGCCTGCTCATCGAAAGTGTCTTAAACTGCATTCTTTAGCGAAGACATGCCGGAAACTACGACACCGAAGTCATGGCTGAACCGAACCGTCCTCGGCGTCGGCTTGACGAGCCTCCTAAGCGACTGGAGCCACGAAACCGCGACATCCGTGCTGCCTGCCTTTCTGGCGGCCATCGGCGCTGGGCCTGCGTGGCTCGGAGTGATCGAAGGCGTCTCCGACGGCCTTTCCAGTTTCGCCAAGCTTGCTTCCGGCCATTTCACCGACCGGCTCAAGCATCGCAAGCCTCTGGCTGTTTTTGGGTATGCCGTCACAGCGCTGGCTACAGCATCTTTTGCGTTTGCGTCGCACGCCTATCAGGTTCTGATTGCCCGCGCGACCGCGTGGCTAGGTCGTGGCGTTCGTTCTCCTGTCAGAAAAGCTCTGCTTGCGGCGGACGCCCCTCCAAACGCCTACGGCCGCGCGTTCGGCTTTGAGCGACTTATGGACACCGTGGGCGCCATCGCCGGTCCGCTCACCGCGCTCTGGCTTCTCGAGCAAACCGGCCATTCCTACAAAAAAGTTTTTCTCTGGACTCTCGTTCCGGGATTGCTCGCCGTAGCGTCCTTCTGGCTTCTCGTGCGCGAGCGGCCCATTGCGTCCCGCCCGGAACAATCCTTCTTCACGGGTCTCACCTCTCTTCCGATTCCCTTCCGGCGCTTTCTCGTGGGCGTCGGCATTTTCGGCGCGGGTGATTTTTCGCACTCCATGCTGATTCTGTACGCTTCGCGCGCGTTGGCCCCTACCCATGGGCTGGCGCGCGCCGCCAGCCTCGCCGTTGCTCTCTACACCTTGCACAATGTCTTCTACGCTGGCTCCGCCTATTTCAGCGGCTGGCTAAGCGACCATGTGCCTCAGCGCAAGGTGGTTCTCGCGTCGGGTTATGCGCTTGCCGGTGTCACCGCAATTCTTCTCTGTACCGGGACACATTCACTGTGGCTGCTTGCCGTCATTTTCGTCATTGCTGGCCTCTACATCGGTACGGAAGAAGCACTCGAAGACTCCATTACCGCCGAAATTGTCCCCCAAGAGCAGCATGGCATGGCCTTTGGCACCCTCGCTGCGGTTAACGCTGTCGGCGATTTCCTTTCGAGCTTGCTGGTTGGTTTCCTCTGGAGCGCCTTCTCCGTGCAAACCGCTTTCGCCGCCTCGGCAATCCTCTTCTTGGCGGGAGCCACCTTCATCCTGCGCCTTCGAACACACGCTTGATTCCCTGTTGCGTCGCATCGCGCGCCGTGCTAGCTTTGGCGAAGAAAAGGCGAATGGGCTGTAGCTCAGGCCTTTAGGCCTGAGGCTTTCGTGGAGGGTTTTCCATGTCCAAATCTCTCGCTGTTCGCGCGTCCTCAATCCCCTTGGAAACTCCAGATTCTTTGCTGGAACGCTCCACAAGCGCGCCTCAGCTGGCGCGCGTTCGTGAAGTGCTCGAAGCCTTCACCTCGCGCGACGCTCATGGAGAAATCCTGACCGCCGTTCGCCACTTCCCCGCGCGCGCCGCGGAATGGGCTGATTTTCCCACGTGGGTCCATCGCGATCTCATCGCTGCCTATGCTGCTAAAGGCATCGGCCAGCTCTACAGCCACCAGGCCGCGGCTGCCGAAGCCGTTCACGCGGGCAGGAACCTGGTTATCGTTACACCCACTGCGTCCGGCAAGACTCTCTGCTACAACCTGCCCGTTCTGAACGCCGTGCTCGAAGACTCCGACACTCGCGCCCTCTATCTCTTCCCCACCAAGGCATTGGCACAAGACCAACTCGCCGAGCTTTACGACTTGAACCAACGGCTCGAAAACCGCTTCGGTGTGTTCACCTACGACGGCGACACTCCCAGTGACGCGCGCAAAGCCATCCGCGAAAAAAGCCACGTCGTCCTCACCAATCCGGACATGCTGCACACGGGAATTTTGCCGCACCATACACGCTGGACCCGGCTTTTCGAGAACCTGCGCTACATCATCCTCGACGAGCTGCATACTTATCGCGGCGTCTTCGGGAGCCACCTCTGCAATGTGCTGCGCCGCTTGCGCCGCATTGCCAAATTCTACGGACGCGATCCGCAGTTCATCTGCTGCTCCGCAACCATCGCCAATCCCGGCGAGCTTGCCTCGCGTCTCCTCCAAGCTGAGGTCGAGGTGCTCAACGCTAATGGGGCGCCAGCAGCGGAAAAAACTTTCGTTTTTTACAATCCGCCGGTGGTGAATCGAGCGCTGGGCATCCGACGCAGCTACATCAATGAAGCTTCACGCGTTTCGCAGGAATTTCTGAGGCATGATTTGCAGACGATCGTATTTGCCAATTCGCGCTTGCACACGGAAATCCTTCTCACTTATTTGCTGCAGGCCAATCCGCAGCCTCCCGGAAAGCCCGAAACGCTCCGGGGCTACCGCGGCGGCTATCTCCCCGGCGAGCGGCGTGAAATCGAGCGTGGCTTGCGCGATGGCCGTATCCGCGGCGTGGTCTCGACGAGCGCCCTCGAACTCGGTATAGATGTCGGCTCGCTGGACGCCGTCGTGATGGCGGGCTATCCCGGCACGATTGCCGCCACCTGGCAACGTGCCGGCCGCGCAGGCCGCCGCAGCGGTAGTTCTTGCGCAGTGCTGGTCGCTTCCTCCGCGCCGCTGGACCAGTTCATCATCCGCCATCCCGACTATTTCTTTGGCAACACGCCCGAACACGCTTTCATCCAGCCCGACAATCTCGAGATCCTCATTAACCATCTGAAGTGCGCCGCCTTCGAGCTGCCGATCTCGCGTGAGGAACGCTTCGGCGAAGCCGACATCCAGGATCTTTGTGCCAGGCTCGCTGAAGCCGGATTTCTCCATCGCGCCGGCGAAAATTACCATTGGACACACGAAGCCTATCCCGCCGACACCATCAGCCTGCGTTCCGTCACGAGCGACAACTTCGTCATCATTGATATCACCGGGGCGCCCAATGTCATTGGCGAGATCGATTTCCCCAGCGCACTTGTCTTCGTCCACGAAAAAGCAATCTATATTCACGGAGGCCAGCAGCACCACGTCGAACATCTCGACTTCAAAGAGCGCAAAGCCTACGTGAAGCAAGTAGATGTCGACTACTACACCGATGCCATCCGCTACACCCAGGTCCGCATCCTCGAAGCCGCCGCCACCTCATCCACAAATAGCAGTGTCATCCTGAGCGAAGCGAAGGATCTCAGCGCTAACCCAGGCACGATGGCACCCGATCACTCCCATTCTCACGGAGACGTCCTCGTCCGCTCGCAAGTCGTCGGATTCAAGAAAATCAAATTCTTCACCAATGAAAACATCGGTGCGGGACAGCTCGAACTTCCCGAAAATGAAATGCACACAACCGCGTATTGGATGACTCTCGGCCGATCCCTGCTGCAATCGCTCCCCTACAGCGTCAGCGAGCGCCAGAGCGGCATGTTCGGTCTTCTCCACGCTCTCGAATCCGTCGCCTCTCTCCTGCTCATGTGCGACCGGCGCGATCTTGGCACCGCCATCGGTGAACGCCCGTTTACCCTGAGGCCGCGGGCGGCGGCCGAAGGGCCTTCACCTAACCGAGAAGAACTTGTCATCCTGAGCGAAGCGAAGGATCTCAACTCGCACACAATCGAGGTGTCTGCCGCTGGTCAACAGGAATTCTTCGAGCCCAACCTCTATCTCTACGATGCCTACCCAGGCGGTATTGGCTTTTCGGAGCCGTTGTTCCGCGCTCACGTCGTATTAGTACAGAAAACGCGCGAACTCATCGTTGACTGTGGGTGCGAGGCTGGTTGCCCTTCTTGTGTCGGGCCGGCTGGCGACCTTGCGCCCCGTGCCAAAGAAGCCGCCCTCGCGATCCTGGAACGCCTAACTGGCCCCGTGGACTACCAGGAGAACCAAACGTGACGCACTGGGACGTCACCGGGAGCGCAGAGAAGTAATGCCCGAAACACTTGATCGATTCTCGCGACTCGCTGCGCTGAAGCCCGCGCGCCCGGCGCCACTTCGTTCCGCGCCGCTTGACCAGCTTGCGGAAGAAGATGCTCTCGCGCAACTCCTCGGCGCCAGCGTAGCAACAAATCGCTATGGCGAGCACCTCGTCGCTCGAAACTGGTATTCGACGCCGGAATTTACCGCGCCATTCCCTTCTGCGTTGGAACTTCTCTCTCGCACTCGGGATGAATCGCTCTCACGCCACACTCGTGCTGCCCTCGAAGATCCGGCCAAATGGCTTTTCCTCGACACGGAAACCACCGGGCTCGCCGGAGGCACTGGCACCTATGCCTTTCTCGTTGGTCTAGCCTGGTGGGATGCCGGTGGCCTGCAGGTGGAACAGTTCTTTATGCGCGATTTCGGTGAAGAGCATTCCCTGCTTCATGAACTGGCGGCGCGCCTCGCCGAACGCCCTGTGCTGGTCACCTTCAATGGTAAATCGTTCGACTGGCCACTCTTGGAAAGCCGTTTCACGATGACGCGCGCCATCGCCACGCCACGATTGGCTGCACACCTGGATCTACTCCATCCCGCGCGAGCACTCTGGAAGCTCCGCCTCGGCTCTGTGCGCCTGGTCGACCTCGAACGCCAAGTGCTCGATGCCCAACGGCTTGGCTGGCGCCGCGAGGATGACATCGCCTCCGCACTCATCCCGCAGTTTTACTTCGACTATCTGCGAGGCGGCTCCCCTGCGCCGCTTCTTGGCGTCGTCCGCCACAATCAGATGGACTTGCGCGGCCTCGCTGCGCTCTACAGCAAGATCAACACTTTTCTCGGCCAAGATAATTGCGTCGGCGATGCAATCGAAAGCCTTGATCTCTTCGGCCTCTCCCGGTTCCTCCACCGCAGGGGAGAATCCGGCCTAGCCCACATGGCCTGCGCCCGGGCCCTTGATCTTGGCCTTCCTGCCGAATTTACTGCTCAGGCCCGCCGCGATCTCGCCTTCCTCGCCAAGCGCCGAGGAGACTACCAGCAGGCTGCGGCACTCTGGCACGAGATT
>Ga0307479_10000123_pt1 | contig 75234 bp, 60 predicted proteins | sample atmos_gasesECM4C_FD_203743 | JGI IMG/M metagenome (GOLD analysis project Ga0307479, IMG submission 203743) | Hardwood forest soil microbial communities from Morgan-Monroe State Forest, Indiana, United States - atmos_gasesECM4C_515 | ecosystem: Environmental > Terrestrial > Soil > Temperate... | reverse complement strand
CGAGGCGCCGCAAGGTTTCTTTTTTGCCGAGGCCCGCATCCACCAGGAGCCGGGTGTGCTCCGTTTCGAGCAATGTGCAATTGCCCGAGCTGCCCGACGCCAGTATCGTCACGCGCAGACTAATACGCTTCCCCCAGTGGAGTGGCGCAGCCGTTAGCCTGTGGGTTTTGCGTCGTGCAACGACCAACCCTCACAGGCTCAAGCCTGGGCCACTTCCGGGCTTACCGCGAACGGCCGGCAAGCTCACGGAATAATGACAAAGTGCATCCGCCGCGTCAATGAGGCAAGTGCCAAGCAAATACAAATAGAACAATCAAATTCGGGCGGCGGAAAAGAGGGTATGTGCAGAGCTACGCCAGCAACTCGCGCGTGGCGCGAAAATCCTTCAGATTACCGAGGACTGTGAGCGTGATGCGGCCGGGATCAAAAAAATCCTGGGCGATGGTGAGAACTTCCTCGCGCGTTACGGCTTCGATGGACCCAAGCATTTCATCGAGCGTGATAAAGCGATTGAGGTACATCACCTGACGTGCCAGGTTCGACATACGCGCGCTTGTGGATTCGAGCGACAGCATCATCGAGCCTTTGAGATGGTCCTTCGCGCGGCGCAATTCCTCGGCGCTAACCCCTTCTTCCCGCGCGCGGCGCAATTCCTCGCAGACGGAACGAATCAGCTTGACGGCTGACTCTCGCGACGTTCCTGCATACACGGAAAGCACACCCGAGTCAGTGTAGGGCGCGAGGTCGCTTTCGATCGCATACGCCAGCCCTTGCCTCTCGCGAATGTTCTGGAACAGCCGCGACGACATCCCGCCACCCAGAATGATGTTCAGCAGCGACGCGGCATAGCGCCGCTCGTGGGCCAGCGGATACGACGGCACGCCCAGCACGATATGCACTTGCTCGAGCTCTCGTTTGTCGCGTTGTTCGACGCAGGCGCGAGTCTCGGGGGCGGCTGCAGCCGAAGGGCTCGGGGAGCGCTCCTCTTCCCCGAATTCGCGGACTACCAGATCCACCAGTTGCGCGTGTTCCAGATTTCCCGCGGCGGTGATCACCACGTGGTTCGGGGCGTACCACATCTCATAAGATTCGAGCACCGCATCGCGAGAAAACTGTGAAACGGTTTCGGGAGTGCCCAGAATCGGCCGCCCCAGCGGATGCCCGTGCCAGAAGTTTTGCGTGAATAGTTCGTGGATCAGATATTCTGGATTGTCCTCTTCCATCTTGATTTCTTCGAGGACCACCTGTTTTTCCTTGACGATGTCCGCATCGTCAAATCGCGGGCGCAGCACGAGATCGGAGAGGACGTCCACAGCCACGGGCAGGTGCTCGTCAAGGACTTTGGCATTGAAGCAGGTCATCTCCTTGGCGGTAAAAGCATCCAGCATCCCGCCTACCGAATCCACCGACTGCGCGATTTCCTCCGCTGTGCGCTTGGTCGTGCCCTTGAACACCATGTGCTCGATGAAATGGGCGATCCCGTTCTGATCGGAGGATTCGGCGCGCGATCCTGTGTCCAGCCAAATGCCCACGGAGACGGACCGCACCTGCGGCATCTTTTCCGTCACCACAACGACGCCGTTGGGAAGCTCCGCTTTTTGAATATCGCGTACCGGTTGAGACATATGTTCTGGCGGGCTGTCCTTCGAACCTCAGGGTGAACAAGCGCAGCCCGGACCCGCACTCTATTGTGGCACACGTTCGATGGCGAAGGCGAACCGGCAAACGCGGTGCTCGCGTAGTTGGACAGGGCGGGCCGACGGAGGAAGGGGACCTTTGACCGGAATTTGCGATACGGCTACGGCTCTTACGCTAATGCAGGCACTAGACGCTCTTGGGTGCCGTGATGCACTTCTTCTTCGGGCGAGAAATCGCGTCCCCAAAACTGCGGGGACGGCGGTGCAAAGCGAACCCCCACGTGGGCTTTTCCATTCGACGCAATTTGCAAGGAGGCGACGCGGCAGCCAGCGGCGCGTCCCGTCGCCATGTTTATGAGCAGGAAAGGATGTTCCCTTGCGATTGCCGCCCTGAGCTCGATAAGGCCGCCGTCTGCGCCGATCTCCAACGTCTCAGTTACTTCGTTGAACGGCTCACCGCAAAAATCGTACCCAAATATGGATACCGGAACTGTGAGGCGAACGCGATTGGTGTTCGGTTGCATCGACTCTTCTCCTCGCCCTTGGGAGCATCCAGCATCAGTCGGCATCTCGGCTTTCTAGCCGATAGCTGCGTATCAAAGCTATCAGTGAAGCACTGGATTTGTTCGCGTAATTCCAGTTAGAAAGAACGGTAATTGTAAATCGTAGAATTGGTGCGGAGCGCTCGATGCCGCGGCAAATCCTTACAGTTCCGTGGCGTCAGCATTCTTTTGGATCGTGGGATGCGGCCCGTTCGTTGGGAATTCGAGTCCCCAAAAGCCGGGCGAAGGCTGAGCAAAATGGACACCGACTTCTGCTTTTCCATTCGATCCTTTTCTGATGGAAACAACGCGACACGAGATCGAATGCCCTGTCGCTATGTTAATCAGTAGAACGGGGTGCTTCTTTGAGACTGGCTCTGCGAGCTCAACGAAGCCGCCTGTTGCCTCGATCATCAGCGTTCGGGTGATTTCCCTAAAGGGAACACCGGAATCATCGTATCCGTAGATGAAGACAGGGACGACAAGGTGTACTCGAGCACTCCCTAATCGCATCGCTGCCGCTTCTCCCCGCCAGGGGGCACCATTTCTTAACGTGTATGTGTAGAGCATCGCTGTTCGTTTGGGCTATAGGTAGAATACCTGATTTCCCTTACATGGTTACATTTAGGGCACTTAGAGCTTGCGCTAGCGCAAAGAGCCCCCGTTTCGAAGGGGCGTCGAGGCGACGTGCTAAAATGTCGAAGAGACCTCGGAGACGCTTCGTGCCTGTCGAACTTCTCGGAAAATCCGCACAAGAATTGACAGAGTTCGTCGTGTCGCTCGGCGAGCGGCCTTACCGCGGTTCGCAGTTGTATCAGGCGCTCTATGCGGAGCGAAAGTTTGATTTCGCCGCGATGACGAGCTTGCCCGCCACGTTTCGCGAGCGCCTCCTGTCGGACGAGGGCGGCCGCATTACACCACCGCGTGTCGAGCAGCGGTTCGTGTCGGCCGACGGCTCCATTCGTTATTTGTGTGCCATCGGCGGCGAAGACGCCAAGCCCGCTCAGATCGAAGCCGTATTTATGCCGCGCGAGGGCCGCCAGACGATTTGCATTTCGACGCAGGCGGGCTGTGCCGTGGACTGTCATTTTTGCCTGACCGCGCAGCTCGGCCTGATTCGCAATCTAACCGCAGGTGAAATCGTGGGGCAGGTTTTGGTTGCGCTCGAGGAAAATCGCGACCAGCTCGCGCCGCAAACGAATGTCGTCCTGATGGGCCAGGGCGAGCCGCTCCTCAATTATGACGCGACGATGGCGGCGGTACGCATCCTGCTCGATCCCAAGGGCGTGGGTCTCGCGCCGCGGCACGTCACGCTGTCAACGAGCGGCATTGTTCCCGGCATCCAAAAGCTGGCGCAGGAAAAGGTGCGGCCGAGCCTGGCCATTTCGCTCAACGCTTCGAGCGACGAGCAGCGCGACGCTCTCATGCCCATCAATCGGAAGTATCCGCTGGATGTTTTGCTTGGCGCTTGCCGGGAATTTCCGCTGCGGCCTCGCGAATATTTCACGTTTGAATATGTCCTGCTGGGCGGCGTGAATGATACGCCCGACGACGCCCGCCGTGTGGTGCGGCTCCTCGCGCACCTGCGCGCTAAGGTGAACCTCATTCCGTGGAATCCGGGGAATTTGCCGTATCGCTCGCCCGCCCCGGAGAGCATCGAGGAGTTTCAGCGCGTCCTGATGGACAAAGGCGTCCCTGCATTCATCCGCTACTCGCGCGGACAGGACGTCTTCGCCGCCTGCGGCCAACTCGCGCTGATGGAATCGCCCAGCCGTTTCGTCGCCTTGCAATAATTTCAAGTCGGGAAGTTTCAGTAGCGCAGGCATCCCGCCGGGGCGGGACCATGTGCGGTCTTTGCAACCGTCGTCGGGCCGAAAACGATCGGCGATACACAAATCCGCACAGCCAAGAGTGCTACTTCGCAATCCGCGGTCGGTGCGTTCGGTGAACGGTTGCGACGCAGTCCAAGTAGCGTTCTTATGGTTTTTCCGCGCGAATTCCAATCACCGCCATTAATCGCCCCGTGTTCGCGCCTTCGCGGCGGTAGCTGAACAGCAGATCAGGGCGGCACTTGGTGCACAAATCGCTCACGGCGATATTCTTTTCCGGCACGCCGGCGTCGATCAGTTGCCACCGATTTGCAGCGTGCAAATCGAGCTGCGCGCGCGGAGGCGGAGGCACGTGTCCCGGAGGCATCATCGTGAGCCACGGCAGCCAGAGCGGCTCCTCGCCGTGCGCCAGTTGGTCGAACGGGCCGTCGAACCAATCCTTGGCGACAGGAAATTGGGCGGCGAAAGCCTGGGCGACTTCGGGACCTACTTCATAACATTCGCGCCCAATCGCCGGACCGAGTGCGGCAACGACATCGCGCGGCCGCGTACCGAATTCCATGCTCATTCGCCCCAGAGTTTTTACCGCGATCCGCGCGAGCGTGCCGCGCCAGCCCGCGTGAATCGCCGCAACAACCCGATGCCGAGCGTCGGCAAGAAGAATCGGTACACAGTCCGCGGTTTGCACACCGAGCAGCAGTCCAGACTCCGCAGTGATCAGCGCGTCCGCTTTGGTAGCCTCTGCACACGGCGCGGATGCCACGTGGATCACGTCAGAATGAAATTGTCGAAGCGTGACGAGGGCCATTGCATCCGCGCCTACCGCATGAGCGAATTTCGCGCGGTTTGCAGACACCCGATCGCGTGCGTCCCAGTCGGTGAAACCCAGGTTCAGCGCGGGCTTTCCGTCCAGGACGCTCGCGCCGCCCGGGCGCGTGCTGAACCCGTGCGCGAGCCAAGCTAGCCTTGTCAATGCGCGTGATTCGATCACTTGCAGCCCGCGCGCCCGGCGAAGTGCCCACGCAGCACTCGCGTCGCGCCGCGCGGATTGCGGCTCGGGCGGGATGCCGGTGCGTCCGGCCGTTCGAGTTTTGAGGGCGCGTGCCATGGAGTGCGTGTGTTCTACTCACCACTGTAACGTAAGGCGCCCGCTTCGGTCGGCGTTTTGTCGGAGCGGTATAATTTTAGGGCGCGACACGGCGCGGTCCTCCTGCGCGGAGAATCCATGATTGTTGGTCTGGGCGTGGACATCACCGAAGTCGACCGCATCGAGGCAGCTATCGCCCGCCACGGCCGTCCGTTTCTTGAACGGTTGTTCACGCCTTCTGAAATCGCCTACTGCGAAAAGCACCGCCACAGCGCCGAACGGTTTGCGGGCCGCTTCGCAGCCAAGGAAGCGGCCATGAAGGCCCTCGGCACAGGGTGGGCACAGGGAGTCCGCTGGCGCGACATCGAAGTCGTGCGCGAGCCAAGCGGCAAGCCCACATTGAAGCTCTCTGGAGCGACGCGCTCGATCGCCGACCGCCTCGGCGTGAAACACATCGCCCTCACCATTACGCACGACGGCAACACCGCCCTCGCCCAGGTCATCTTCGAATCGTAAAGGCGGGAAGCCTGGCCACAAAGGCACAGAGCAAAAACTAAAATCAGGAATCAGGCGAATCTGTGCGACGGGATTCTCCGCGCCCTTTGTGCGCTTTTCTCTGTGTCCTCTCTGTTGAAACGCTTTCGGTTTGGCGTGAAATTGCTAGACAGCAGCACCCGCGAGGTAGCCATCTGTGAGGCCATCAATTCTCACATCGAGTGTTTGGTTGGCTGACCATTGCCCAGAGACGCGCACATCGTGGTAGTTGCCGGAGAGAGCACGCGTCCACTGGCCAGAGTCATTGATTCCTTGGCGGTTGAGTGTGAGCACGCGAAGTTGACCGCCAAGTTGCGCTTTTTGGAATCCGGTTTTCTTTTGTTCGCCAAGCGCGCGCAATTCGCGGGCCCGGCGCGCGATCACAGCTTCCGGCACGTGATGTTTCATCTCCGCTGCCGCGGTTCCCGGCCGGGCGGAAAAGGAAAAGACGTGCAGATACGTGAGCGGAAGCTGTTCAATCAGCGCAAGCGTTGCCTGATGATCGCCTTCGGTCTCGCCGGGAAACCCAGCGATCACATCCGCTCCGATCGCGGCATCGGGCAGCCACTCGCGCACAAGCTCCGCGCGGCGTGCGTAGTGCTCCGCGCGGTACCAGCGATGCATCGCTGCTAGCACACGGTCGGATCCCGACTGCAACGGCATGTGGAAGTGCCGCGCCATCCGCTCGCTCGACGCAAAAATCGCGATCAGATCCTCCGTCACATCCATCGGCTCAATCGAGCTGACGCGCAGCCGCTCGACCGGCGTGTCGTCAAGAATGCGCCGCAAAAGTTCGCCAAGGTCCGCGCGCGGCGCTAGGTCGCGCCCGTAGTTTCCCAGGTCGATCCCGCTCAGGACAATTTCTCGGGCGCCGCGCTCACACAGCTTGCGTATTTCTTCGATCACTCGACCCGGAGCAAGGCTCCGGCTGCGCCCGCGTACCTGCGGGATTACACAATAGGAGCAGCGCTTGTTGCATCCATCCTGAATTTTCAGCACCGGACGCGTGTGGCCGCCCTCGCCGCCTTCGACGGGAGCGACGAGAAGTTCGCGCTGTTCCTGAATGTCGCCGGTCAGAATTTGAGCTGGTCGGTGCGCACTGGAACGTGTCTCGCTCGCGATCATCGACAGCGGAACGAATCCTCTCGGCTCTTGCGGCGCACGGCGCGCCGAAACCGGCGCCATCTCCTCGACCAGTCGCGGAATCTCCGGCTTGTGCGAGTTGCCGACGACCCAGGAAACTCCATCGAGCCCGGCGAGTTCTTCGGGGGCACGCTGCGCGTAGCAACCGGTCACAACGATTCGCGCACTGGGATTTTGCTTGTGAATTGCGCGAATGGCCTGCCGCGCCTGCAAATCCGCCGCAGCCGTGACCGTGCACGTGTTTACAACGACCACGTTGGCCGAATTCGCTTCGCGCGTCGCTGCATAGCCGCGTTCGCGCAATTGCCGCTCGATCGCCGCCGCGTCAGCCTGCGTCGCCCGGCATCCAAATTGTTCGATGAAAAAAGTTGCCATCGCTCCCCGCCCAACCCCGACTCATCTGTGGAAGCCGCGAGTATAACAGGCAAATCGTGGTCATCTCGGCCCTTTGCCGGACTCAACCCAAGCCGGGCTGCCAGTTACCAATGTCAATACCGGGGGTTGTTCGTCCATGTCCGTTCGGGTATCGTCAACGGAAGCGGAGACCAATGGTCGACATCCACTGCCATATTCTGCACGGCCTGGACGACGGCGCGGACACCCTCGAAACTTCAGTACAAATGGCGGAAATGGCCATCGCTGAAGGGGTCACCCATGTGGTCGGGACGCCGCACGCCAATTCCACTTACAAATTCGATCCGGAAATGATCCGCCAGCGCCGGGACGAGCTGCAATCGGCCGTCGGCGACCGGCTGAAGCTGGCCACGGGATGCGATTTTCACTTGAACTTTGAGAATCTGCAGGATCTCGAAAAAAATCAGCAGAAATACACGATCAACCAGAAGAACTACCTGCTCGTTGAGTTCGCCGAATTTTCCATTCCGCCGTCGATGGACGATACGATGCACCGGCTACATCTCGCGGGGCTCTCGCCCATCATCACGCATCCTGAGCGGAACGCGCTCCTGCGCACGAAGCCCGAGCGAATGTACCGCTGGCTGCACCAAGGAGCCTATGTGCAGATCACGGCGCAATCCATCCTGGGGCGGTTCGGTAGCGCCGCGCAGCACCGCGCCGAGCAGTGGCTGGACGAGGACCGGGTGCACTTTGTCGCCAGCGACGCTCACAATATGAAGGGCCGCCCGCTGCAGCTTCGCGACGCTTTCAACGCCGTCGCCGAGCGCCGCGGCGAGGAAGTTGCGCGGTCCCTATTCCGTGACAATCCGCTTGCCGCATTCGAGGGCCGCAGCCTGCCCTACGAACCCGAGCAAGCCGACCCAGACGCCAAGCCGGTTCAATACACGAAGCGCAAACGTTTCCTGTTTTTCTGAGGGTCTGGTAGCACAGACTTCAGTCTGTGGATTTTTCAGTTGAGGGCGCAGAAAACCAAGACTGAACTCTGGGCTACTTACCGCTTCTGTTCCATCATTCCTGCGATCGTGCCCATCAAATCGTACTTGGTGATGATTTCGAAATGTCCGTTGCCCATTCGGACGAACACCGCGGGTTCTTCATGGCTCAGGAGGTACGTAATTCGCTCAACCGGAGACTCGCAAGGGACGGCGGGCAGCGGATCGCTCATAACTTCGCGGATGACCATTTTTCGCAGGTCTTTGCCTTGTAGGGCGAGGTTCAGGATCTGGTCTTCGTAAATGGCGCCGACCGGCTGCTGCCCCTCGAAAACCGGCAATTGCGAAATGTCCTGCGTCTGCATCGTGTGTAGGGCGTGGAACACGGTCTGGTCCGGCCCAGCGACGATCAAGTCGCGCACCTTGCCGCTCCTGTGTTTCGCGTTGACCACGTCTTCCGCGGTCAGCGGCACTTCGGAATCAACGTAGCCGCGCTCGCGCATCCATTCATCGCTGTACACTTTGCTGAGGTAGCGCATCCCGGTGTCCGGCAGGAAAGCAACCACAAACGAGCCCTTCGGGAGCGGCTTCGCCACGCGCAGCGCGCCTGAAACGCAGCCGCCGCCCGAGCCGCCGGTGAAGATCCCCTCTTGCTTCACGAGCCGACGCGCCCAGACGAAGCACTCCTGGTCATTCACCTGGACGACGTCGTCGACCACTTTAAAATCCATAGTGGCGGGGAAAATGTCTTCGCCGATGCCTTCCACGACGTAGGTCTTGGCTTTGCCGACTTTTCCCGTCTTCACGTATTCGTAGTAAAGCGAGCCGATGGGATCGACTCCGATGACTTTTACGTTGGGATCTTTTTCCTTCAAGTAGCGGCCGACGCCGCTGATTGTCCCGCCCGTGCCCATGCCGCAAACGAAATGCGTGATCTTTCCTTCCGAGTCCTCCCATATTTCCGGGCCAGTGGTGTGGTAGTGCGCCTCGGGATTCATCCGGTTTTCATATTGATTGGGATAGAACGAGTTTGGAATTTCGGCGGCAAGCTTCTTTGCCACCGAATAGTAGCTGCGGGGATCGTCCGGCTCGACGGCCGTCGGGCACACGATGACTTCTGCGCCCAGCGCCTTGAGCAGATCAACTTTTTCCTTCGACTGCTTGTCGGTGATGGTGAAGACCAGCTTGTAGCCGCGCACGGCTCCTACAAGCGCGAGGCCAATGCCCGTATTGCCCGAGGTGCCCTCGATAATCGTCCCGCCGGACTTGAGAATGCCGCGCCGCTCGGCGTCGTTGATCATAGAGATGCCGATGCGGTCCTTCACCGATCCGCCCGGGTTCATGTAGTCGACTTTGACGTACACATCGGCGTCGAATCCAGCGGTGAGGCGGTTCAGCCGCACCAGCGGCGTTTTCCCGATGGCCTCTAGGATGTTATTGCAGCGCAACCGGCGACTCCTTGGAAGGCGGCTCGACGAAAAACATTTAACACAGAGAGTGCATTTCAGCCCCGCGAGCTAAGCTTACGGGGATTCTAGAGACGTTGTCTAGTTTCTCAGCGTCCGCAGGTTCGTGTCAGAATATGCGGCGATCAGTCAGGGGGAAACAAAGACAATGAAGCGAATCAATATTTCTACCGGCACACAATGGGAACCCATCGTTGGCTATTCGCGGGCTGTGCGTGTGGGCGATACCGTGCATGTTTCGGGCACGACCGCGACCGGCCCGGACGGAAAAATTGTCGGCGTCGGCGACGCCTATGCGCAGACCGTTCAGATACTCCGCAACATCGAATCGGCGCTGCACAATGCCGGCGCGCGTTTGGAAGACGTGGTCCGCACGCGCATGTACGTCGTCAATATCGCGGAGTGGGAAAAGATTGGCCGTGCGCACGGCGAGGTTTTTGGCAAGATTCGTCCAGCCACGGCGATGATCCAGGTTGTAGCATTCGTAGCACCCGAGATGCTGGTCGAAATCGAAGCCGAAGCCATCGTGGCGTCCCGCCCACCAAAAAGCTCGGGTGCAACTAAACCCAAGCGACGAAAGAAATGAGGGCGCGGGAGGGCATTTCAGCAGTCTTGCCGAACGCCACTCCCGCCTGGTTTTCACCCTTCGTGCCGAATCCGGCACTCAGGGCAAGCGAGTCACGAGCTTAGTACCTCACGCGCACGCGATATTTCAGCACTGACGTTCCATCTTTATCGACGGGCACTTGGAACTGCGCCGCGAACGCCGCGGTCTTCGTGAATTTGTACGACGAGTTGAGCATTTCCCAGTCGCCTCCGATTGGTTCATTCACTTCAACCGTGACGGGCCCTGCTTTGTGATTGCGCAGCGTGATTTCATACTCGAATTCATATAGCCGGTCGCTGAGCTTCTTGTAATCCGTCTGCTTGCGCTCGGCGATGATGTCGAATGCGTTGCCGACGTGCAGGCTGATTTCTTCGTCCTTCGGGGTGTGGTCGATATGGTCTTCGCCGGCAAACAGCGATCCGCCGCGTGAGTCTTGCTGGTAGACGCGGATGGTTCCGGCAGGCAGCGGCATGCCCAGGCCCGCTTTCTCATCGTTCTTAAATTTATAGAAAACCTGTACGGGATCTTTCACCGGCGCTCCGGGCTGCGCAGCGCCGCGGTAGTAATACGATTGCCCGTTCACAATATAAACTTTCCGCAGCGGGAAGCGTGAAGCGTTGAGCAGGCTGATCTGCTTGGATTCCTGATCGAAGATGGACGTTCGGCGATTCAGCGAATAGAGGTGGTATTCGGAAAACGACTCCTGCTGGAAGGGAGCGGGCGCAGCTGCTGCTTTGCTCATAGCTCCCAATGCCCTCATCTCATCCATCCCGTTTTGGGCGACGACGCGGTGAAGATCGCCGGCCACGAGTTGCAACTGGGCATTCTTGAACGCGGTGCCGCTGTGGTTCACCAGCGTGACCCAGCCGTCGAGATCGCCGTTGGCCTCGTCTTTCGCCACGTTCAGGACGTAGTCCGCGCTCCAGGAAAGATTGCCAGTCAGGTAAGACGCTTCCACGCGCTGCCGCCGTGCGCCAGTGTTTTGCAGCGTCCACAACAGCGTTGGCCGCTCGTATAAATTCTCAGGCACTTCGGGGAACCGAATGCTGTCATAGGAAACCCCGGTGACGATTTCGTTGCCGATCTTCCACACGGGTGCACCGTTCAACGAGAGTAGGGTCGCCTTCACGTCTTCGTATTCAGTCGTTCCAGTCGCCATTTTGGCGCGGACGAGCGTGACATCGCGGCCCACGAACTTCTGCAGCAGCTTGCCCGGATCGAGCAGATCGTACTCGTAATTTTGCTCGACGACGTCCAGTTTGTCCGGCTCGGAAAGTGAACGAAAGTGCACCGTCGCAGGATTGATCGAAGCGGCAATGTCCATAAAGCGCAGGTGCGTTTCCCCCGCCGACAAATTGAGCTGCCGAACGTCGCGCACGAGCGAAAGATTCGAGTTGTACACAGTCAGCGCCAGGTCGCTCTGATCCCCGAGCGTGGTGGTCAGGGTACCATCGGCAGCCTGTGGCGCCTGACGTGCGGATTCCGCCGCAACCGACCTGTGGTGGAACGGCAGGAAAACGAGCAGGGCGGCAAAGGCCGCAGCAGTCAGAAACCTAAAAATCGTGACAAATCTCATGAGCAGTCTCCCGTGAAAACAAAGCATGATTTCTTCCTTTACACGCTTAGAACGGGGCTGCTCGAATTTCTTGCAGGGCAATCTACTGCAGGGCCTGCCAGGTCTTGCCGCCATCGGACGTCGCGAACCGGCGTTCATCGCTAGCGGTTACGGTCGCGGATTGGGCATCGCGCGCTGCGATGCCAGTCCAATCAGGTAAATTGCCGGCGTTTCCAGCGGCCTGTGCCGGTGGCGACACGCGATCCCAGCGCTGTCCATCTAACGTGCGTGCGATTGCACCATTGCGGCCCGCCAGCCAGCAGACAGTGTCGGAAACTGCTGTACCGGAGAGCCAATCTTCCTGGGACGGGCTCAGCTGCGCGTGCCAGGTTCGACCCGAATCGCTCGAACGCTCAATCTTGCCACCGCTTGCCGTGCGCCATAGGATCGAGCCCGACGGAGCACTAAACAAAGTCGCGTTCTTCTGGGCTAACCTTGACAAAGCAACCGGCGCATTGCTGCGTCCGTTCACTGGGAGATCGGTGGAAGCCCCGGGCTGAACAGTGCCCCCGACGGTTCCGTTCGTCGTCTCGACCATTGGAGTGGCTTCTGTAACGGTGACGGATTGAGTCGTTTGTTGAGGCGCTGCGGGAGCTGCAGGAGCTACTTTGTCGGTCTTGGCGCGCGCCTCGGGGAGCGGCGCTGATCGCGCGAGCCCCCCCATCACAGGTTTTGTCGGCGAAGGCGGTGGTGGCGGAGGCGCTGGAACGGCTGCAGCCGCCTGAGAACTCAAATCGCCAGCAGATTTTGCATTTGATTGAGGGGAAGCGGCGGACTCGCCTGTGGCTATCTGAGGCTGAACTAGGGGGGGAGCAGGCGGAGGCGGCGGGGCACTTGCCTGCAGGCGGGCCTCGGCTTCATTCGCCGGCCTGCCCGATTCCTCTTTTTTTTGCAGCGCACCGTAATTTGCTATTTGATTTCCTGTGTCGCTCCTAAGTTCATCCCTCGTCGCTGCCGCGCCGCCGGCCGTAACTTTGCTTCGTGAATCGAGCGCCGGACTTTCACTGTTCGGCCGGCTCAAGCGGCCCTTGAGCGCCTGCTTATCTTCGAGCGGGAGACCAGTTGGAAGCTGCTCCCTTGACCCCGACGACGCGGGAGGCGCCAGTTCCTTGGGTGCCTGCGCAATCAGGGTCGTCGCGCGGTGCTCCATGGTTCTCCAGGGCGGGCGCATGGCAAACCAGACCGCGAGAACAGCGGCGACTCCCAGGGCGGGCGCGAGCCAACGCACTCGCCAATCCCATGCCCCTGGCCGAGCCATCTTCGCAGGCTTAGCCGTCGCATCCGTGGGAACGTGGGCCGCCGCAACGAGTTCTCCAAGTCGCGCCACCTCGTTTTCAGCGAGCGGTGTATCGGCCGAAGCGGCGAGCACCCGCAAGATCTTTCTGCACCGCGCGCACGTGGCAAAGTGGCTATCCCACCGCGCGGTCTCGTCCAAGGCGAGCCCGTGGTCGGAATACGCCGCAATGACCTCAGCGTCCGGACACTCGCCCGTACCGCTGGGGTTCATCTTGTGAAGCGCTTCGCCCACGCGCCGGGCAAGCGTTTCTTCACGCCGCCGGTTTTTTGGTTCGTCTCTGCCTTTCGCGTCCATCAAAGTGTCTTCCTAGCCTAGAACGTTTCCATCGAAAAATCTTGCATCGTCACTCCTCAGGAGGTTTCCCGCGTGACTCTGAAGCCGATAGCGCCCGGGAAAGGTCAAACGGCCAGTCCTCTACGGCATATTCGAATGCCAACTCAACTTGAGCGTCATCAAGTGCGGCCTCCGTCTGACGGCCGTTGAACGCAGGCGTTTCGCGCTGCAGCATTTGCGTAACGCTCTCGCGCAGGGCGCGCCGCGTGCGGTCGAGCTGCCGCGAAACGGTCGATTCGTGCTCCCCCAACATGCGGCCAATCTCGGCAAGCGTGAGCTCATCTGTGTAGTAGCAGACCAAGAGCGTGCGTTCGCGCGGAGTCAAATTGGCAAGCGCGGCATGAAGCGCTCGGTCGATGCGCGCGAGGTACATTTCGCGGTGTGGGTCGGGTGGTGCCTCATCTGCGTCATGGCGCTGCCGGGGCAGCTGCGGCTCTTCGTCTTCGGTGTCGAGAGACACTGTCCGGCTGCCCGCCCGAAAGAGATCCACCTGCTTCTGTGCCAGCACCGCGCGCAGCCAGGTGGACAGCTTGCTGCGTCCGTGGAAATACTCGAATAGCGATTTTCGGTGCCCGTCGAGGCTCGCGCGGACGCCGTATAGCTCCGCGTGGAGCGAGTCCGCTAGCTCCGCGGCGCGCGCGTCATCTCCAATTCCTGACGAGCGAAGCATCGCGCTGGCCGCGCCGCGTAGATCCTGCCGGAAACGAGCAATGAAGAATTCCCAGGCCGCCTCGATCCCTTCACTGCATGCGCAGGCCAGCGCCAAGTCCTCAAGGTGAAGCGATTTCAGATAGGCTTCAACCTCCTGGTGACTTGTCTGGGCTTCCCCAAAGCGCTTTACCGCGCTACGCCGCAGACTTTCTCCGAACTTTCTCCTAGATGTCCCCCACCGCGCGCACGAAGCTTGCTCGTAAAGCTCGCCGATGAGGCGGCCGTATTGACCGAGGAACCGGAGCGACGAGAGGGCTGATTCTTGCGCCATAGCAACAGCCGGATACTAGTTTGGATGCATCATAGCCCGTATAGAACTACCAGGGCCAACGATGCACGCAAAAAGTACTTTAGGATCAATACGTTTTCCGCTTGGTGCGATGTAGAATAGCGCCCGATTCGAGAATACCCGGCGGGTCGCAGTTCGCCGCCACGGAAAAGGAATTCTAGGGCGCGAGAACTGACTCGCGAGATCGTCACAAAATACCGGAGGGCAAAGCAATCATGAATCAGCGTCCAGATCAAAACAAAGGTTTCTCCCTTATCGAACTTCTCATCGTCGTGACGATTATCTTAATCATTGCGGCCATCGCGATCCCGAACTTGATGCGCTCCAAAATCCAGGCCAATGAAACGGCGGCCGTCGGCGCGCTGAGAGCCTTGAACGAGAGCACTCTCTTGTATTCGAACACCTACGGCGGATATCCTCACGCCCTCTCCGATATGGGACCAGCAGCAGGTGGCGCAGCCCCCACGTCCACGTCTGCCGATTTGATCGACTCGGTGCTTGCGACCGGCGTCAAGAGCGGCTATCGGTTCGCCTACGCTGCCCTTGCGATCGATCCAGGCGGCAACGTGCAGAGCTATGGGATCACGGCCATGCCTGTAACGCTTGGTTCCACCGGCCAGCGGTCATTCTACACGGATCAAAGCGGCACGATTCGAAGCGCCCCGACCGGCACAGCGGATGCGACCAGCTCTCCGATCGGCTGAGTTTCAGTTTGCGCAACGATTTTCGATCGCGGCTCGTTTGGATTCCTACACGTAAACTCTATCTCCACCCATCCGGGTGAAGTTGCAGCTAGCCAGCGGACCGTCGCAACCCGGTTCGGAACGCCAAGACGTAAATGGTCACTTTCCGAATCGGTAGCGCCAATATTTGTCAGAATTCGACGGCGGCATTGGGTCGCTTGCCTGGTCAGTCACCGAAGTTTTCGCCCTCCGTAAAGCATAAGCCCTGTGTGTTCTTATGATTGCAGCTACCGCAACTGCTCCGGCGTGCGCCCAACTGTTTGGGCCGCGAATTGCACCATCGGTAGCGGCCGCGCATGACAGGCACGAATTCTAATCTTGCAATACGGAGTCGGAGGAGACTACCGATATGAAGAAGCAACAGAAGGGTTTTTCTTTGATTGAGTTGTTGATCGTGGTCGCGATTATTTTGATCATCGCCGCGATCGCCATCCCGAACCTGCTGCGTTCGAAGATGGCCGCCAACGAAGCTTCAGCCGTTGGTTCGATGCGTACGATCAATACGTCGTCGGTGGCCTTTTCCACCACGTATGGCAACTATCCTACGAAGCTGTCCGACCTAGGTCCGTCGACCGCTCCAACTTCGACGGCGGCGGACTTGATTGACTCGGCGCTGGTGACGGGGAGCAAGAGCGGATACACGTTCACGTTCTCGGCTGCTTCGCCGTACCAATCTTACTCACTGCAAGCGAGCCCGACGACACCGGGTGTGACTGGCCAGCGGTATTTCTTCACCGACCAGTCCGGTGTGATCCGCTACAACCTGTCGGCGACTGCAACATCAGCGAACAGCCCGATCAGCTAACCCAACGGATTCTTTCTGCTGTACCGGAAGGATAGAGGGAGGAAGTTTCCGCAGCTTCCTCCCTTTTCTTCTTCCACCAACAATCCCCCGCCTACTCCAGCTCGAAAGACCGCCCCACTGCCGACAGAAGGTCTCCATCCTCAATTGACTCTCACCAGCACGTTTCGCTACGATTCATTTTGACGATCTCCGCGCTCGACCCCGAAGTGAATCCGGGCCGGCTTCTGACACGTCGATCCATGTATACCTGCCGCGAATGCGAAGCTGAGATCAATCAGGCGACCGAAATTTGCCCGCACTGCGGAGCCGACCTGACGGAATCGATTCCAGGGATAGAAAATCCGGAACCGAAGCCACGAATCGGAAAGATTCTCCTGCGCTGGGGCGCCCTGCTGGGAGTGTTGCTGGCGGCAATTTGGAGTTTCCTGTGGTTCGTGGTTCCGGAGCGGCAGGGAGATCCGACGGCCCAAGCAGAGGCCCGTGCCGCCGAGTCGCTGCGAGAAGCCCGCACCGCCCTGGTTGACTATGCCTCGGCCCAAGGTGGAGCTTATCCCCAGCAATTCGAAGCGCTCGGCCAGCGTGTACGCACGGCAGCGCAGCTCGCGCAGAGCGTTAACTACCAAATTCAATACACTCCCGGCCCGGTCGACGGGAATGGAACCATTCGCACTTTTGCCCTCCAGGCTCGTGCGGGAAATTACGGCTTCCGGAGCTTCTATTTGGACGACACTGGACTTCTGCGCGCGACTCGTGAGAACCGCGCCGCGACGGCGCAGGACGCGCTTTATTGAAGGCGCTCACTTCGAAACAACGAAATTGCTTTCGCAAAACCGGCACCCGAGGGGAGTCGCTTCGTTGCAGCTAAGGGACACCGCAGGATTCCCGTTGTTGACACGAGCTTCCGCAGCCAGTAAATAAGAAACCCAAATGTCGCGTGCGGGCAGACTCCCTCAGGAGGACCATATGACGACCCGATCCCCATTCTTGATCGTGTTCGCTGTACTCGCGTCCCTGTCAATTGTCGTGCCCCCGGATGTCGCCGGCCAGGCAGCGCAGCGGGCAGGTCAAATTGCGCGGGTTATCCCGGATGTGGGCATCGAACGAGGTCCCCAGCAGTTGCCCGCGCCAGTGAAGGCGCTGGTCGATTGGAACGACGTTGTGCAAACCGGCGATGGCGGTCGCGCGCGGGTTGCCCTCGACGATGGCTCGCTTCTGAATGTGGGATCGAGCTCGAGCCTGGCTGTGACGCAGCACGATTCGGCTGCCCAGCAAACGCAAATTGAACTAACTTATGGGCGGATGCGCTCTCAGGTTGTCAAGCAATCGAAACCAAATGCGAAATTCGAAGTCCACACCGGCGTCGGGGTTGCGGGAGTGGTGGGCACGGACTTTTTTCTTGGTTACCTGAACGGCCTCTTCCAAATTGTCGTATTCGATGGCCACGTCAGATTCTGCAATCTGGACGGGGTTTGCGTGGATGTATTGAGCGGGCAAACATCGACGATCCGGAACGGCCACCAGGCCCCTGATCCGCCGATTCAGGCCACGCCCACGATACTGACCGAGGCGGTCAACGCAACCACCGTGGGCGCCACATTTGCCGGGACTGTTCCGGTCCACCACATCAGTCCTTGGTGGGTTGTCGGCATCACCACCGTTATAGCTGCTCCGGCCATCGCTGTCCCGCTAGCACTGCGGGGCAGCCATCCCCCGCAAACACCGATACAGCCAGGGTGCAAGCCGCCGTCCTGCGGCTAGGCAAGCGCTGCAACGTGCAAGCAGGCTGACATGCCGGGATGCATGATCGACCGCGTTGCCAATTCCAACTTATTCCCGTCATCTGACGTTTCGCTGGCGACATCCCGCCTCTGGATTGCATCGAAACTTGTTGATTCACTTTGATCGCTCCGCTGCGGGGTTGGAAAGTGGATCGGAACCGGCGCTTTGAGATTCGCGTCCTATAAGCTTAAACTGAAGGTCTTGGCCACTGAGCTCTCTCTCATTCGAATGGAGCCCTTCTGTGAAAATATTCGCACCTGTAGTCCTCGCCTTTTCGATTCCCTTGTGCGCGTCCGCGGCCAATAAGCCGATTGCTCGCCCATCGCACGTCGCTGCACAGCAAACGGCCCAGGCGAAGGCTGCCCCAGTTCTCGTGACGATGGGTGAGGAGCTCGACCGCGAGTTGCCGATTCTGTCCAAGGCGTCGCCGCCGGCGTACTTCATCAGCTACACGCTGACCTCGACGGACCGCTCGGAAGTCATGGGCTCGAACGGCGCGCTGCTTTCGAGCGAAGACAGCCATTCCCGTTGGCTCGAAACTCAGGTGCGTGTAGGAAGCTACGATCTCGACAATACGCATAAGGTTGGAAATTCTCCGGCGAGCCAGGGTGGGTTTGGCACCTCAGTGCCAATCGACGATGCACCCGACGTGCTGCGCCGCGCGATGTGGCTTCAAACGGACAGGCAATACCGCACCGCCTCGGAAGCTCTCATCAAGATCAACACTAGCAAAGAAGTCCAGGCTCAAACGATCGAGGAACACGCGCCCGATTTTGCCCGCGAGCAGTCGCACGTTCAGTACGGGCCAGAGGTTTCGGTTCATCCCGACCGCAAGCCTTGGGAAGAAAAGGTCCGGCTGTACACGCGGGCGTTTCGCGCTTCCCCGCAGATTCTGAATTCCATTGTGACGTTCAGCGCCACGGGCGAAAATCAGTATCAGCTAAACAGCGAGGGCACGCGTCTCCAGTTCGGCCAGGTCCACTACAGGCTGGAATTGTTCATCCAGGGGAAAGCGCCGGACGGCATGGACATCAATCGCTACTACAATTTTGACTGGACAAATCCGTCAGACGCACCCGATGACAAGGCTGTGCTCGCGGAGGGGCAGGTCCTCCGCAAGGAATTGGAATCGCTCGTTGCTGCGCCCCTCGTTGAGCCCTATGCTGGCCCGGCTCTTTTGACCGGCCGCGCGACTGCCGTTTTCTTCCACGAGGTCTTCGGGCACCGCGCCGAGGGTTTCCGGCAGAAGGACATCAACGAAGGCCAGACGTTTGCGCGCAAAGTAGGCGAGGAAATTCTTCCGAAATTTATTTCCATCTACGATGATCCGACCAAGAAAGTCCTCAACAAAGACATCCTGATCGGTTACTACCCGTTCGACGACGAAGGCACGCCGTCCGAGCGCGTCACGCTGGTGGATCATGGCGTGCTGAAAAATTTCGAGATGTCGCGCCAGCCACTGATCGGATTCCCAACCTCGAACGGGCACGGACGGCGCCAGATCGGCGCGCAGCCGGTGTCGCGGCAGGGAAATTTGATTGTGGAGAGCAGCCTCACCGTGTCCAACGCCGAACTGCGCAAAAAGCTGATCGAAGAAATCAAGCGGCAGGGGAAACCCTTCGGGCTGCTCATTGACGACATCGCCGGCGGATTTACGTTTACCGGACGCGGCCAGCCGCAGGCCTTCCAAGTGCAGCCCCTCGTCGTATACAAAGTGTTCGCCGATGGGCGCCGCGATGAGCTGGTGCGTGGCGTGGATATCGTGGGCACACCCCTTGTTTCCCTAACGAAAATTGTTGCCACTGGAGACACAATGGAAGTGTTCAACGGATATTGCGGAGCGGAATCGGGTTCCGTGCCCGTCGCCGCCGCTGCTCCGGCCATTTTGATTTCTGAGATGGAGGTGCAGAAGAAGGAGACCTCTACGGACAAGCCCCCGATCTTGCCGCCTCCGGCGCACGACGAAAAGGCGGCGCGGCCATGAAAAGCGCCACATTCAAATCCATGAGCGCAACGATGAATTCCCTGAAAAATTCTTTGCTGACATTTGTCGCGATTGCTGTTTTTTTTCTCGTATTGGCTGGGCAAGTTGTCGCGTCGCCTCCGCGGCATCCCTCACCGTCGCCTCAGCAATCCGCCGCGATCGACTCAGACAAGACGCTCTCTGCGATGCAGGACGAGCTCGACCGCGCCCGCACCCGGCTCGAGCTGAAAATACCGGACACGACCGAGCCGGTGCGTCCTTACTTCATCCAATACCGCATTCTTGACATCGAGATGCGCACGATCGTCGCGGAATTTGGCGCCCTGGTTTCCTCGACTCATGGGCGCAACCGCATCATGAGCGTCGACGTCCGTGCCGGGAACTACAATCTCGATAGCTCGAACTTCATCACCGACGAAGGTTTCAGCGGTTTCCTCGGCTCTACGGGCACTGTCGGGATCGATCGAGACTACGACTCCTTGCGCCAGGACCTCTGGCTGGCCACGGACCAGTCGTTCAAGGCTGCCGTCGAGAACGTCTCAAAAAAACAAGCATTCATGACGCGGCTGGCCAAGGCGCCCAGCATTCCCGACTTTTCCGCTGCGACGCCCACAGTTTCGGTCGAGCCGCTCCGCGATGCCGACTGGACGACCCGTAACTGGGAAGATGAGGCGCGGGCTGTGTCCGCCGCCATGCGCCAGTTTCCCCAGCTCAACAGCTCGCGCGTCGCCTACCATCTGATTTACACGACGAGTTATCTCCTGAATACGGACGGCACGAAGATTCGCGCGAACCACAGCCTCGCCGCTATCGAGGCGAGTCTTGAGACGGAGTCCGAGGACGGCATGGGGCTGCACAATTTCATCTCTGTCTACCGGCAACGGCCCGACCAACTCCCTGCGGCGGACGCTGTTCGAAAGGATCTGGAAAAGGCCGGCGAGGACTTGATCACCCTTCGCGTATCGCCGCCCGCGTCCGATTACGATGGTCCGGTACTGTTCGAAGCGCCTGCGGCCGGCTCGTTGCTCGCGCAAATGCTGGGGCCGTCCCTGTCCGGAGCTCGCCCTCCTCTGGCGATGCAGACCGCGTTCGACCAACTGATGGAGCGTCTGGGCGGGCGCAGCGAGTGGACCGGCAAGCTCGGCTCGCGCGTCCTACCGGGTACCGTTTCCGTGGTGGACGACCCGACCGCCAAGCAGTTTGGCGGCAAGGATCTGCTGGGAGCGTACGAGGTCGACCAGGAGGGCGTGAAGGCGCAGAAGGTGCAGCTCGTGGAAAACGGTTTGTTGCTGAATTTTCTGATGTCTCGCCGCCCGGGGCCTGACCTCGATCATTCGAACGGCCACGGCCGCGCGGCGTTCTTGGGTGATCCGCGTCCGATGATCAGCAATCTTTTCTTCAGTTCGTCAGCGGGAGTGTCTCCGGACGAGCTCAAGAAGAAATTCCTGGACGAGTGCAAACAGAACGGCAACAAGTGGTGCCTCATCGTGCGCGCCATGGACAATCCCGTTCTTGGCGTGCGCGAGCAGGAAGACCTTTCTGACATCGTGATGGGTGAGGCGTCCGGCGCTGCTACGGGCGACCGTCTGCCACTGCTTGTCTACCGCGTGAACGTAAATGACGGTCAGGAATCGCTCATTCGCGGCGCGCGCCTCACGGGGCTGACGCTGCGCGCTGTGCGCAACATTGCGGCGCTCGGAAACGACCTGACGGCGTTCAATTTCATGCAGAGCCAGCAGGCGGGCTTTGCCGGAACAGCGCTCGCAGCTTTCGGCGCAGCCGACTCCGGAGTGCCTGCCAGCGTGATCGCGCCGTCGCTCGTCCTGGATGACGTGGAAGTCCACGGCGCGCGCGGCGAGCCCGAGCGGCTACCAATCGTCCCTCCGCCTCCCATCAATTGAAACTGCTCCCACGAAGTGCGGGATAGGCGTCTGCACATCGTATAATCCTCGTTGAGGATTTTCTCCATCGCGCATTCTCCAACCTCGGTCAAGCAGATGGCGGCGCTTGGATCCATCGGCTCTGCGCTGATCCTTGTGGGTCTAAAGGTGTTCTTAGCAGCCGCCACCGGAAGCCTGGGTGTGCTCTCCGAGGCGCTCCATTCGGGGCTCGATCTGATTGCGGCGATCTTGACTTGGCTCTCCGTGCGCATTGCAGACAGGCCTGCCGACTCCGGCCACACCTACGGCCACGGAAAATTTGAGAATTTCTCCGCTTTTGTCGAGACGGGACTGCTCCTCGCGACTTCCGTGTACATCATCGTGGAGGCCTTCGCGCGCCTGCTCTTCAAGCGAGTGCATTTGCAGCCGAGCGCGCTGGCCATGGGGATTCTCGTCATCGCCATGGGGATCGATATCGTTCGCTCTCGCGCCCTCGCTCGTGTCGCGCGCGAATATCCGAGCGAAGCCCTGGAGGCCGATGCGCTTCATTTTTCAACCGACGTTTGGAGCACGCTGGTCGTGATTCTCGGAATGGGCGCAGTGTGGATCGGCCAGCGCTCGGGAGTCGCGTGGCTGCAGGAGGCCGATCCAATCGCGGCGCTCGCGGTCGCGGCGATCGTGATTTGGGTGGGCTCGCGTCTTGGGAAGCGCACGCTCGACGCGCTGCTCGACGTTGCACCTGCCGGCCTGCAAGAGCGCGTCACGGACGCGGTGCAGGGACTTGAGGGCGTCATTTCGACCGAGCGGGTCCGCGTGCGCCGCGCTGGAAACAAGCACTTCGTGGACGTCACCATCAGCGTTCCCCGGTCCGCGAGCTTCGAGCGCGTGCACGCCATTTCCGATGCCGTCGAGCGGCGCGTCGGCGAGATTGTTCCCGCCGACGTGATGGTGCATATGGAGCCGCGCGCCGCCGCAGGAGAGCACCTGTTTGACGCCATTCGCGTGATCGCCGCCCGGCGCGGGCTCGCCGTGCACGAAATTTCCGCCGATCAGCTCGACGGGCATCTCTTCATCGAGATGCATATGGAGGTGCCCGAGCAATTGAGCCTGCGCGACGCGCATCGCCGCGCTACCGAGCTCGAGGAGGAAATTCGCACGCTTCCGGGCGTCGCTGCGTCGGTCGATGGCGCCAAGCCGCGGGTGAACATCCATATCGAGCCGCTTGGCACGCACATCGCTTCGGTCGACGGCCAACGCAGCGAAATGTCCACGCTAGGCCGCGACATCGAAAGCTACATCAACACGCTCCCACGCGAATTTCACGAGCTGGTCGACTGCCACGAAGTCCACGTGCGCCAGGTCGAGCACAAGATCCTCGTGTCCTGCCACGTCACCATGGACGGCAGCCTGCCCATCACCCAAATCCACGACGTCACCGGCGCCCTGGAAGATCGCGTGAAGGAAAAATTCCCGCAAATCGCCCGCATCACGATTCACCCCGAACCGGTCGAGGAACGGTAGAAAAATCGTTAGTGGAGGAGTTCTTGGGGGGCAGGAGGGTGGGGTAGCACAGACTTCAGTCTGTGGCTTTTTTCAAATCCTGACCGCACCTGCCAACACCACAGACTGAAGTCTGTGCTACTTCAGATCAAAACCCTGGTGCGCCGGAAGCCGCGGCGCGAGCCTCTGCCGACTCAGGTGAGGGGCGTACGCCGAGGTGGAGCCGTTCGATCCAACCCTGCGCGACCGACATGATCCCGGTGTAGAGGAAACCCCAGACAAAGAGGAAGAGGAACGGGGCAGTGGCGTAGTTCTCGTTCTGGATGGAGTACACGACCGTCAAGGCAAAGTACAGGCCAAGACTAATTTCGAGATACGGCATCAGGCCGGCGCGATTGCGATAGAGCTTTGATCTCCAGGTGCCGGTCTGACCTTCGATCTTGAATTTGGGAGTGCGTGTAAATTCCGATTTCACCCCGAAAATCGCTTCGAGAACGGCCTTGGCGTTGCGCACAGAAAGCCCTATGCCTACCGCCATGACGAACGGTAAGTAAAGGATCGAGCGCTTCCACGTCTTGGGATAAAGCACGCGCTGCGAGACGAGATAAAAGCCGGAGATCGAGCAGCTCGACGCGACGAAAAGCGGCAAGTCGATGAACAGCATCTGGAACCAGCCCTGATAGAAGCGCACAATCATCGCGGGCAGAAGCAGCGTCGAGAGTATGACCATGAACGGATAGCTGATGTTGGCCGTCAGGTGAAACGCGGCTTCCGCTTTGATTGCCGACGGCTGGTTCGACCGCAGCACGCGCGGCAATATCTTGATCGCGGTTTGCATCAGGCCCTTGGCCCAGCGCGCCTGCTGCGCCTTGAACGCGTTCATCTCCACGGGCAGCTCGGACGCGCACTCGATATCCGGCAGGTAGAGGAATTTCCAGCCGCGAAGCTGTGCGCGGTAGGAAAGATCGGTGTCTTCGGTGAGCGTGTCGTGCTGCCAGCCGCCGGCATCGTCGATCACGCACCTGCGCCACACGCCTGCGGTGCCGTTGAAATTGAAGAAGCTGCCGCTGCGCGAGCGCGCGCCGTGTTCCATAACGAAGTGGCCGTCCAGCAGGATGGTTTCCACTTCGGTCAGCGCCGAGTAATGACGGTTCAAATACGTCCACCGCCCCTGAACCATGCCGATCTTGGGATCGGTGAAGTACGGCAGCGTCAGACGCAGAAAATCCGGTGACGGAAGAAAATCGGCGTCGAAGATGGCGACGAATTCGCCCTGGGCGGATTCGAGCCCGGCGGCGAGCGCTCCGGCCTTGTATCCCATGCGGTCCGTGCGATGCAAGTAGTGGATCGCCAAGCCTAGCGCCTGGTAGCGCTCGACGCACGCGCGGGCGACCTGGCGTGTCTCGTCCGTCGAATCGTCAAGCACCTGAATGTCGAGCGACTCGCGCGGATAATCAAAGCGCGCGACCGCGTCCACGAGGCGCTCGATCACGTAGCGCTCGTTATAGATCGGAAGCTGTATGGTAACCTTGGGCCACGCCGTCGCTGCGGGAGGCGGGCCAGGGACGTTTTCGCGGTTCTTGAAAAACGAAAACACCAGGTAATAGCGGTGCAACCCGTACGCCGCCAGTATGAGCAGCACGAGAAAGTACGGAATCATGATCGCGAGATCGAACGTGTTGAGCTGGTAGAGCCCGCGAAAAGGATTGCGGTTCGGGTCGGTAAACTTGGACCAATAGGTGGAAAACGGATTCTGCGCCACCGCGGCCGCCAAGCCCAGAAAATGTGCGGAAAAACTCAAAACGGACAGCCCCCCTCGCAAAGCATCAGCCCGCGAACATTTCTATCTCGAGCGGATCAAACTTGAACGCGTTTACGCGTCGCCCGTCAAGAATCCGCCCGCAACTTCTAATCGCCTTGATCTCGGTCGTCGCACTTGAAGCGATCTTTGCCGCGATGGCGCGCCTCGGAGATCTCTCCGTGCACATCCCCGAGTTCATAGCCCTGGCGCTCGGCGGCGGCATCTTATACTGCGTCGCTCTATACGCGCTTGAGCATACACGAGATAGCCGGGCGGTGCTTTGGGTCGTCCTGCTGGGCGCGCTCGCCTTTCGCCTGACTCTCTTTCCGCACTCGCCGTCGCTCTCGAGCGATCTGTACCGTTACCGCTGGGACGGCCACGTCCAGGCCGCGAGCTGGAATCCCTACGCTGTCGCGCCTGACGACCCGCGTCTTGCGCCGCTGCGCGATCCTGGGTGGTATGGCATTCCGGCGCCGGAAATTCCGACGATGTACCCGCCGCTCGCTGAGCTGGTGTTTCGCGCGACTTGGCGCGTCTTGCCGGACCCGGTCGGTTTCAAACTGCCGCTTTTGCTCGCCGATCTCGCCGTCGCGGCCATGCTTGCCGGGTGGATCCGTTCGACTGGGGGACGGAACTACCAGGCCGCGATCTATGCCTGGAATCCGCTGGTCGTGGTCGAATTCGCATCGAGCGGCCACAACGACGCGCTTGCCATTGCCGCTGTCGTCGCTTCGCTGCTGATTATACGGCGCTCGGCTGCCTTGTCAACGCTGACGCTCACGGCCGGAGCACTCTGCAAGGCTTTCCCAGTATTGTTGTTACCGCTGGCCTTTTTTCGGGCCGGGTGGCCGCGGCATGTGCGTGCCTGGCTTGCTGTGGGGGGCTGCGCGGTACTGGTGGCGGTGTTTGTGTGGCCTTATCGCCACGGCTGGCGCGAATTCCTGGGGATGCTGGCGTTCTACCAGGGCGTTTTCCGTAACTACCACTCAAGCATCTACCCGGTTCTGCTGTGGCTGACCGGTTCGCACGAAGTTGCCGCAGGAATTGGCGAGGGCGTCGTCGTCGGACTGGCCGTTTGGCTCGCAGTGCGCCGTGCGGAGCCCGTCCGCGCTGCATTCTTGCTGGTCGGGACCGTGCTGCTCTTTGCCCCGAATGGCTACTCCTGGTATTTCACTTGGATTGTGCCGCTATTGTGTTTCTATCCGAGCCCGGCCTGGCTGCTGCTCACGATTCTGGAATTTCTGTCATACAAAATTTTCATCAACTATCGCGCGCTCGGCGTGTGGCAGTTCGATCCATTCTTTCAGTGGCTTTGCTACGCGCCGTTTTACGCGGTACTCGGCTGGGAATTCCTTCGCAGGAAACGAAAACTAGAGGTTAATGGATAGCGTGACATCGGGGCGCGGGCCGGGAGGCAGAGGCATCTTTGACCGGTCTACCGGGCGGTAGAGAGTGTCGCGCTCGACGGGGACGCGGCCTGCTTCGCGGATCAGGCGTTCCAGCTCGGCGCGCGGCGTAAACTCGGCGGTCTTGGCGCCGGCGTCGTGGTAGATCTTTTCCTCGACCACCGTGCCGTCGAGGTCGTCCGCTCCGAATCGCAGTGCGATCTGGGCGATGCTCGGCGTGAGCATGATCCAATACGCTTTGATGTGGTCAAAGTTGTCGAGCAGCAGGCGCGAAATCGCGATGGATTTTAGGTCGTGATAGCCGGTCGGCGGCGGCAGGTGCGCGAGGCCGGTATTGGCGGGGTGAAACGCGAGCGGAATGAACGCGGAGAAGCCGTGCGTCTCATCCTGCAACTCGCGCAGCAAGAGTATATGCTCGACGCGCTCCTCTTCGCTCTCGACGTGGCCGTAGAGCATCGTGGCGTTCGAGCGCAGGCCGAGCTCGTGCGCGGTGCGCGCGATGTTGAGCCACTGCTGGCCGCTGACTTTGTGGTCGCAGATGATTTTCCGCACGCGCGGATTGAAAATTTCTGCGCCACCGCCGGGCAGGGAATCCAAGCCCGCTTCCTTGAGCGCGAGGAGCGTGTCCCGAATCGAGCGCTTCGAGATGCGAGAAAAGTAACCTACCTCGACCATTGTGAAGGCCTTCAGGTGCACCGACGGGCAGCGCTTCTTCAGGCCGCGGATCAGGTCGAGGAAATATTCAAACGGCAGGTCGGGATGCAGGCCGCCGACCATGTGAAGCTCCGTGGCACCCTCACGGACACCCTGTTCCGCGCGTTGATAGATCTCCTCGAGGGCGTAGGTGTAGGCGCCGGGCGCGTTCGGATCGCGGCCGAAGGCGCACAGCTTGCAGTGCGCAACACAGACGTTCGTGGGATTGATATGGCGATTGACGTTGAAGAAGCACGTGTTCCCGTGCATCTTCTCGCGCACAAAATTGGCGAGCCAGCCCAAGGCGAGCAGATCGGGCGAACGGTAAAGCGCGATGCCGTCCTCAGCGCTTAGGCGTTCGCCCGCGAGCACCTTGTCAGCGATGGGTTTCAGCCGCTCGTCGTTAATGCGAAGTTCGCTCATCGTCCTAGCTGCGATTTCAAATCGTGGGAAGTACCACAAACTTTAGTCTGTGGTTTTCTGCCGGGGCGGCAGGGCCCGATGTGGGCTGCGAACCCCCACAGACTGAAGTCTGTGCTACTAAGGGTGCGCAACCGCCACGGCCGCTCCCCAGAACAGCAGAAACAACAAGCTAATATAACCGTTCACGGTAAAAAACGCAGCATTCATCCGGGTCAAATCGTTCGGCGAAACGAGCGAATGCTCGTAGGCGAGCAGCCCCGCCACAACCACAATTCCGGCCCACGCCGGCCACGGCAAATGGAAGCTCCAGGCGAGCCACGCGAGCAGCGCGATCATCAGCACATGCATAGCGCGCGCAATCCCGAGCGCCCGGGCAACGCCAAATCGCTTCGGCACGGAAAACAGGTTCGCCGTTTTGTCGTACTCGATGTCCTGACAGGCGTACAGCACGTCAAAGCCGCCGACCCATAGCGTCACCGCCGCGCACAGAATCAGCATTCTCGCGTCGAGCGACCCGGCGATAGCGATCCACGCCGCCGCCGGCGACATTCCCAGGCAAAATCCCAGCACTAGGTGCGACCACGATGTGAACCGCTTCGTGTAGGAATAGAGAAACAAAATAGCCAGTGCGGCCGGCGACAGTTTGAGCGCAAGAGGATTCAGCCGCCACGCCGCAATGACGAGCACTGCGGCAGACGCGGCGGCGAAGAGCCACGCAAACTGCACCGTGAGCGCTCCCCTTGCGAGCGCGCGTGTGCGGGTGCGCGGATTTTCGCGGTCGTACCGCAAGTCGATGATGCGATTTGTGGTCATGGCAAAAGAGCGCGCGCCAACCATCGCGACGATGATCCAAGCCAGTTGCTGCCAGGAGGGCCAACCTGCCTGCACGTGAAAAGCCGCTACGGCGGGCAAACCCGCTGCCGTGCCTGCGTTGGCCGCGTAGCGCGCCGCGAGCAAGGCTCCCGTTAGCGCAAACGGCAGCGCAAACACGGAGTGCTCGAATTTGATCATCTCAAGAATCGTGCGGATACGATTCGGATTCACTCGTGGACCCCGAAAGAATTAACACAGAGGACACAGAGAGCGCAGAGGTCACAGAGGAAAACCAAAGATGGATTGGTCATACTGGTTGTGGCATGCAAGAAAAAATGTTCCTCTCCAAATTCTCCGTGTCTCTCAATTCTCAGTAGCCTCTGTGTTGCAGCTTTTCTCTTCGCCTTCGTCTGCAAAACGCCCTGTGCTCTCCCTCAAGCCTCGTGGGCTTTGCTCTTGCTCTGTCCTTCCCAGCGGTACATCCGCTCCTGCGCGAGTCCCATCTGCGCCAGCACACGGCAGACATACTGCGTGACGAGATCGTCGATCGTCTTCGGCTGATGGTAGTACGAAGGAATCGCCGGCATGATGACCGCGCCCGCCTGCTGCGCCCGCAGCATGTTTTCGAGGTGAATCCTGCTGAAGGGTGTATCGCGCACGCAGAGCACCAGCTTGCGGCCTTCCTTCAGGCAAACGTCCGCCGCCCGCGCAATCAAATCGTCGCTCGTCCCCGCAGCGATGGTCGCAAGCGTGCCCATCGAGCAGGGGATCACAACCATCGCGTCCACCGCGTAGCTGCCCGAGGCGATCGATGCCCCCACATCCTTGTTCGGCAGTACCTCCGTCTTCACGGCGCGCCTGCCGATCAAGAGAGACGGCAATTTTTGCGCATCGTTCGTGGCAATGCCCAATTCGTGCGCAAGAAGGCGAGTCCCCGTGTCGGTGACCACGAGGTGAATCCGGCCGACACGCGCATCGGCTTCCAGCATCTGCAGCACCGCCTGCGCCAGCACCGCACCGGAAGCTCCCGTGACACCCACAACGATCGTTTTGTGTTCCGTCTCAGCCATAGTTTCAGTGGGAATTGGCAGTCTAGTCAGCGCCTAGCGCCAAAGTCAAGAAACACGCGCATAAAGTGCAACTCAGCTCGCGACCTGATTCACGTGAAGGGTGTGGCGCCAATTTGGCCCAGATGATGGAGGAGGTGAGCCAAATAGTCCTCGGCGATGAATCGCAGCGACACGGGTTCGTTCTCGCCGATTCGGCATTGAGCGTCGAGCTGGGACGGGGGCAGGTGCGCGATGACGTGAGCGAGATACAGATTGTAATTCTTCCAGAGCGCAACCAGGAGAGGCCAAGGAGCGCTTTCAACGGCTTGCACGCGCACGCAGCCGTCTTGGTCATAGCCCGGAAACACAAGAGATACCTGCAACGCCGCCCGCACAAATCGCTGGTGGTTGTTGGAAGCGGAGTCGATGAGATGTCCGATGACTTGCTTGCGCGACCAGCCGCCCTTCAAGATGGGTTTGTTGCTTTCGACTTCGGTAACCTGCCGAAGAATTGGCTCGGCTGACTCAACCACACGAGACAGTTTTTCTCCCAGTTCCTTCATCGCGCCTCCATCTTGTTCTTAGCCTCTGCGCCGCCGTCTGGCCGGAGCAACACTTTCATGATCCCAGATTTTTGCGCGTAGCGAATCGCTTTCGCCGCGTCCTTCAGCGAGAAAACGCGCGAAATCAGGGGCCGCGGGTCTACGCGCCGCATGCTCAGCAGAGCCAATGCGCGCGGGAACGGCCCGCAGCGCGAGCCGATCACTGTCAGCTCCTTGACGGCAATTGGCCAAGTCTCGACATCAGCGGCACCGTGAAATGTGGACTTCAGCATGATTGTTCCACGTGGAACAGTAATGTCTTGCGCTAGCCTTAAACCCGACGGCGAGCCTGTCGCTTCAACCGTCAGAGTAAACCGATTCGGACGGAGCCCTCGCCGGGACGAAGCGTTCGCTGCCTGGATGTCTGCGACTCGGGCAAGGCGTAGTTTGTTTTCGTGCTTGCCGATCATCACGACGCGCAAGCCCGCCACCCGCAGTACGCGCGCGACGAGCTGCGCAAGTTTGCCGTCACCGATGACGGCAGCCTCGCGATGCGCACGAACGCCCACTTGTTCAAGAATCTGGCAGGCCGCGGCCAGGGGCTCCGTGAAGACTGCTGCGTCATCCGGAATGTTCGATGGCACGCGATGCAAATTCACGATGGGCAGAGCGAGGTATTCAGCGAAAGCGCCGTCGTGGCCGAGGATTCCCAGCACGCGGCGACGCGCGCAATGTGTAGGGATGCCGCGGCGGCAAAAGTCGCATCGGTTGCGAATTCCTAACCCTGCGCACGCTAGATTGATTTCCCCGACGACGCGCTGACCGACCCACGCCTGATCGAACTCACTCCCGATGCGGGCCACATCGCCTACAAATTCGTGCCCCAGCGTGCCGCGAAAATTGTGGTACCCGCGCAGAATTTCAATGTCGGTGTTGCAGATCCCCGCAAGCCGCACTCGCACGAGCGCCCAGCCCGGCCTCAGCCGCGGCACCGGCTTCTGGACGACGGCAACGCGATTCCTGCGAGCAACAGCGGCAAGCATAGGGAAACATTGGAGCACAGGCAGTCGCGCGCGGCAAAGTAGCACAGGCCTTCAGCCTGTGGGTTTTGATGGCGGGCGCGATCGGCCATGCTTGAAATAAAAACCACAGACTGAAGTCTGTGCTACTAAAAACGAAGGGCACGGCGGACCGTGCCCTTCTGTGGACTTTCATTCGAACGATTTGCTCAGCTGCAGCCCGAGGTGCCGCCGCAGTTCTCGCACTTGTAGCAGGCGCCGTTGGGTGTCATGAGCATGCCGCACTCGGAGCACGTCGGAGCGCCGTCAAACAGGGGGCGCGATTCGCGAGCGCTCATTGTTAGCGACCCTCCGCCGCCTGGTGCGGGTTCGTCGTCGGCAGTCGGCACAGCCCCAGGAAGAGCGGCGGGCGTTGCCGTGGCACTCAAGGCAGACCCGGCGTCACCGTTGCGAGTGAGGTAATCGGGAGAAATGAACCGGCCACCGAGCCATCGTGCGATGTAGTCGAGCACGGACTTGGCGTACGGAATTGCAGGATGTCCAGTGTAGCCGGCGGGTTCGAAACGGGTGTTGATGAATTTATCCACGAGCGCCTTGAGCGGCACACCGTATTGCAAGCCAATCGACACGGAAAGTGCGAAGCCGTCCATAAAGCCGGAGAGCGTCGAGCCCTCCTTGGCCATCTTGATGAAGATTTCGCCGGGCTCTCCCGTTTCGTACATGCCGACCGTGATGTAGCCTTCGTGTCCACCAATCGAAAACTTGTGTGTGATGGACTGGCGCTCGCTCGGCATCTTGCGACGGATCGACCGGACGAAAAGCTCACGCTGCTCGGCCACAGGCGAGGGAGCTTCGGCTGGTTTCGTCGCGGCGGCCGGCTGCGTCTGCTGCGCAGTGTCTTTCTTATCGCCAGCGGCTGACAGCGGCTGCGAGCCTTTCGAATTGTCGCGATAAATCGCCACGGCCTTGAGGCCTAGCTTCCACGATTCGATGTACGCCTGCATGATGTCTTCGATCGTGGATTCCTCGGGCATGTTAATCGTCTTGCTGATCGCGCCCGAGAGGAACGGCTGCGCCGCCGCCATCATTTTCAGGTGGCCGCGCCAGGCGATGGAGCGCCCGCCTGCTGTGGCCAGTGAACAATCAAAAACGGCGAGATGCTCGGGCTTAAATCCACGCGCCCCTTCGATCTTGCCATTGCGGTCCACGTAGGAAACGATCTCCGAAGTTTCCTCGGGAGAGTAGCCTAGCTTCATCAGCGCCGCGGGGACAGTGTTATTCACTATCTTAATAACGCCGCCGCCCACAAGTTTCTTGTACTTTACCAGCGCGAGGTCCGGTTCGATGCCAGTCGTGTCGCAATCCATCATGAAGCCGATGGTGCCGGTGGGCGCGAGCACGGTGACCTGCGAATTCTTATAGCCGTATTTTTCGCCGAAAGCGAGCGCGGTGTCCCAGGCGTTCTGTGCCGCGCCGAGCAGCGACGGCTGCACGTTTTCCGGCTTGATCGGGCGCAGCGAGTCGCGGTGCATACGAATCACGTCGAGCATTGGCTCGCGATTGACCGCATATCCTGAGAACGGTCCCAAGCGCTCGGCGATGCGCGAGGTTTGCGCGTAGGCTTCGCCGCACATGAGCGCAGTAACCGCGCTCGCCATGTCACGCCCTCCGTCTGAGTCATACGGCAGGGCCATGGACATGAGCAGCGCGCCGAGGTTGGCATAGCCCAAGCCCAGCGGACGGAAATTGTGCGAATTCTCGGTGATCTTCGGAGTCGGATAGCTGGCGTTATCCACCAGAATTTCTTGCGCCGTGACGGTGATGTCGACGGCATGGCGGAAGGCGTCCACGTCAAACGTGCCGTTCGGATTGAGGTACTTCATTAAGTTGAGCGATGCGAGGTTGCAGGCCGTGTCGTCGAGGAACATGTATTCCGAACACGGATTCGACGCGTTGATCCGCGCAGTCGTCTTGCACGTGTGCCAGCGGTTCACGGTTGTGTCGTACTGCATGCCGGGATCGCCGCACTGCCATGCGGACTCCGCCATGCGGTGCAGCAAATCACGCGCGCTGAATTTGTCGACGGGATTTCCGTCGTTGACGTTCCGAGTCCACCAATCGCGATCGTCCTCAACCGCCTGCATGAATTCGTCGGTGACGCGAACCGAGTGGTTCGCATTTTGGAAGAAGACCGAGGAGTACGCCTCGCCGTCGATAGCGGAGTCGTAACCTTGTGTGATCAACGTCTGCGCCTTGCGCTCCTCTTTCGTTTTGGACTCGATGAACTCGACGATGTCCGGATGATCCGCATTCAGGATCACCATCTTGGCAGCGCGGCGGGTCTTGCCGCCGGACTTGATAACGCCGGCAAAAGCGTCAAAGCCCTTCATGAAACTAACTGGACCAGAGGCGATGCCCCCGCCCGAGAGAACTTCGCGGCTGCCGCGCAATGTCGAGAAATTCGTCCCCGTGCCCGAGCCCCACTTGAACAGCATGCCCTCGGTTTTGGCCAGGTTCATGATCGATTCCATATTGTCCTGGACCGAGTTGATGAAGCACGCCGAGCACTGCGGCTTGGGTTGCACCCCGACGTTGAACCAGACGGGCGAATTGAAGGCCATCTTCTGCTCGACGAGCAGGTGCGTCAGCTCGTCGCGAAATGTGTCGCGCGCCGCGGGTCCGGCGAAGTAGCCGCCCTTTTCGCCCCAGCCGACGATCGTACGAACGACGCGGCCGATGAGCTGGCGGACCGAGCTTTCGCGCTCGGGCGTGTTGAGTTTGCCGTGGAAGTATTTCGAGGCGACGATATTGGTCGCCGTCTGCGACCAGCCCTTGGGAACTTCCACGTTTTCCTGGCGAAAGATTGTCTTGCCCTTTTCGTTGCTGATTTGCGCCACGCGATGTTCCCATTCCATCGCGTCAAACGGCGCAGTGCGGCCGTCTGTGAAATATCGTTCGAACTCCAGGCCGGTGCGGACTTCGACATCAGCGGGCGTCGTCGCCCTGGGTTGGAGAGCCGTTTTTTCGTTCAGAGCCATTCTCGTATGAGCCATCATCGCCTCCGCGCAGGTGGGCTCCCCCGCGCAGAGGGGAACCCTTATATTTTACTCCCGGACGCCAATCCGGGAGAATGCGGCTGCCTGATTCTCAGCAGGCGCGCCGCTCAATCCAAGCTTGAATGCCAAATCCTCGAAACTACCATCTTCGTAGACTTCGTTTTCGTTAGGCCTCGGCACTACTTAAAACCCTGAAAGGTTCGTAGCTGCGAAAAAATCAAAAAGTCCCCCTTTGCGCATCGTCAGGGCCGCTTGAGGGCCTCCATGCGTTGCGCGATCCCTCGCCGGCAGCGCTGGGAGCGCCGGAGACGGGGAGTGGAAGGGAGCCTCCTCGATGTCTAGTTGAGATGCGGCAGGTTGCGTCAATCGACTCGGCGGTTTTCCCGGGGTGATCGGGTCCGATCCGCTTGTCGAATCACGTCCCCTGAGTCCGAGGGCGGACTGTAGCCAAGAGCGAAAAATCTGTCAAGAGGAAATACGCGTTGGAACACAAAATGTTGTGAGTCCGTGTTCAAATCGTCTATCCCTAGTGGTCGTGTTTCAGTACACCACAAGGCCAGTCCGCAACGCTTTTGGAGCAGAAAGATGCCCGCGACGCTGTTCAAACCGCACGCGTGTGAATATCGATTTCCGACACCAAAGTTCGATGGACCGGGCACTTGTCCGCGATCTCCAGCAGCTTGACTCGCTGTTCGTTGGTCAGCGAGCCGGCAAAATGAATGTCCTGCTCGATCCGATCGAGCATTCCTTCCCGGATTTCGCACTCGACGCAATCGGCGGCGTGGATCTTTGAGTGCCTCAGAGTGACTCGCACCTCTTCAAGCGGCCAGCCTTTGCGCCGAGCGTACATTCCCACTGTCATCGATGTACACGCGCCCAAAGCTGCGAGCAACAAGTCGTAGGGCGATGGTCCCACATCCGTCCCGCCTGCGGAGGCCGGTTCGTCTGAATGGAGCCGGTGCCGGCCAGCGAGAATCTCTTGCGTGAATCCAGAAGCGCGGCCATGGACGACGACAGTCCCGGCGTCATCAGGCCCTACTGTCTTCGCCGTTTCGTGACGCGCGTCGTCCATGTCCGCCTCCTGTCGATTCGCGCCTCACGCCGACGCTCGCTGGCTGCGCTGCACGAACGCAATCAGCTCGGTGTTGAACTAATCCTTGGGCTGATCGAAATTCGCGCGAGAGGAATGCAGCAAATCGGACGTGCGATTGTACCACCCTACCTTTAACCTCCAGCCTGGAGCCCTCAACATCGAAAGTTGCTGCGCGCGCACCACGGTGCCATAATTCCGCGTCAACACGAGAGACGCTTCCGGGTGCGGGCTGTACTTGCTTACCCTGAGTTTCGAAGGGCAGCCCGCTGGAAACAAGACCGAAGGCTCTTCAGGGGGAAGCATGGGAGTGCGAGACAGTTGGATTGAGAAGCGGCTGGCGGAGATAGCGGCAAACGGCACGCCTGCCTCGAGCCATGGCAACGGCAACGGGTCAAACAGCGGCGAAGGGCGCAACGTGTCGCAGATGCACTATGCGCGGCAGGGCGTGATCACCGAAGAGATGGCCTACGTAGCGCGGCGCGAGAAGCTCGAGCCGGAGCTAGTGCGCAGCGAAGTGGCGCGCGGGCGCGCCATCATTCCCGCAAACATTCATCACCGATCGCTCGAGCCGATGGGAATCGGCGTGGCGTTCAAGTGCAAGATCAACGCGAACATTGGGAATTCGGCGACGACTTCGAATATCGATGAAGAGCTGAAGAAGCTGCATCACTCGGTGCACTACGGCTCGGACACGGTGATGGACCTGTCGACGGGCGGGGACATTCCCACGATACGAAGAGCGATCATCGAAGCGTCGCCGGTGCCGATCGGGACGGTGCCGATTTACGAAGCAGTGTCGCGGGTGAAGCGCACGGAAGATTTGAGCATCGCGTTGATGCTGGAAGTGATCGAGGAGCAGGCGGAGCAGGGCGTGGACTACATGACCATCCACGCGGGCGTGCTGCGGGAATTCGTGCCACTGGTGCGGAACCGGATCACGGGGATTGTGAGCCGCGGGGGCGCGCTTTTGGCGCACTGGATGAACACGCACCAGAAAGAGAATTTTCTGTATGAGCATTTCGATGCGATCTGCAAGATTTTCAAGAAGCACGACGTGAGTTTTTCGTTGGGGGATGGCTTGCGGCCGGGGTGCCTTGCGGACGCGAGCGACGCGGCGCAGTTCGCTGAACTCAAAGTGCTAGGCGAGTTGACGAAAAAGGCGTGGGAACACGACGTGCAGGTGATGATCGAAGGTCCGGGGCACATCCCAATGGACCAGATCGAGTTGCAGGTGAAGAAGGAGATGGAACTGTGTCACGAAGCGCCGTTCTACACGCTGGGGCCTTTGGTAATTGACATCGCTCCAGGGTACGACCACATCACCAGCGCAATCGGAGCGGCGATGATCGGTTGGCACGGCGCGTCGATGCTGTGCTACGTGACGCCGAAGGAGCACTTGGGGCTGCCGAACGCGGAAGACGTGAAGCAGGGCGTGATCGCCTACAAGATCGCAGCGCACGCAGCGGACGTGGCGCGCCACCGTCCGGGAGCGCGGGACCGGGATGACGCACTGTCGTACGCGCGATTCCTGTTTGACTGGAACAAGCAGTTTGAGTTGTCGCTCGATCCAGGAACGGCGCGCGCGATGCACGATGAGACTTTGCCGGATGATTTTTACAAGGAAGCGAAGTTCTGCTCGATGTGCGGCCCGAAATTCTGCTCGATGAACATGACGCAGCTGGCAGAAGCCGCCGGCGGCCAGGACCAAGCCGAACGCCAGCAAAAATTCGTCGAGCTGCTCGCCAGGATCGAGAAGTAAGTAGCACAGACTTCAGTCTGTGGATTTTCCTTACTTCAACAAAAACCAAAACCGACAGGCTAAAGCCCTGTCCTACTAAACCTATCTTCCTGGATCCAAATCCCTCATTACGACGTGCAGCACTTGCATCGTGCGTCGCGCGTCGCGTTCGGAAATGTTTTCGGGCGGCGTGCCATCGCTACCGGTGAGTTCTCGATAGTGCCGGGCAACATCCGGCAGCCGGGCGCACCCGCCGCGAATGAGGCCCGCACTTTCGGCCACTGCCAGGCGAGTCTCAAACGGCCAATCCGCGATCTTTCCGGCGGGCATGCCGTCGCCGCCCAGTGAACTGATCCCCTTCTGTTCCAGCGCGTCTGTTACGATGGCTTCCAGGATTCCGCAAGCATTCACCAGCGCCAAACCAAAATTCCCTCGATCGAGCGCCTGCCGGCTGTCGATGAACGCCTGCTCGACGACCGGCCGCAGCTCACGGTTGTGAACGAACTCAAACCGACGCGGAGGCGGTGCTTCCGGCGCGGCAGCAGTTGCGAGCCCTGCACCGAGTTGACCGAGCGAGGTAACGGCTAGCTCGAGGACGCTGACGAGCCGCGTGATGATCTCGGCGGCCGCGACCGCATCAACGACGTGACCTGCCGTGGAGCGAACGAGAAAAGCCTCGCTAAAAGCTTTGGCTAGCCAATGGGCCTTGCTGCCCCCGGACAATTGGTTAATGGTCACGCCGATGTCCTGCTGCCAAGTGCGGTATGCCGCCAGCGTAGAACTGTTCGAGGGATCGACTTCCAATATTTTGCGAAGTTCGACGCCACGCCTGATCAGGCGATCGATGTGGGGAAGGTAGGTGTCAATCTGCGCGCGGAGATTTTCGTCCATATTTTCTAGGCGGGCTGCCCTTCGAAACTCAGGTAAGCAAGTACAGCCCACACCCGGGTTCTAGGCGAGTTGCATGCCGGGACCCACGCTATTTGCCGGGGATAGCTTCTTCTGTCGGCTCCGCGGGCGGCTCCAGATCCGCAATTTGATCGATGTGCTTGTTCATCGCCTGCGCGGCGGCGTCAGGGTCGCGGCGGCGAAGTGCAGCCACGACCGCCTCATGTCCATCGACCGACCGTGCCGGGCGGCCTTTTTGCCTGAGGGACTGCGCGCGCGATTCGACAAGCAGGTCGTTCAAGATGGCCATAATGCTGACGACTACACGATTCCGCGTGCTCCGCGCCAGCGTGGCATGGAAAGCGGAGTCCTCCACGATCGCTGAGCGGCCAGTCTTCAGCTTTTCCCGCTGAGCATCGACGAGGCGTTGCAGATCTTCGAAGTCTTCCTCAGTGGCACGCAACGCGGCAAATCGAGCCACCGCAGGCTCGAACATCCGACGCACGTCGAGGAGTTCATCGCGCAAATCGTGCCGGTAGTTCATTACCGAGGCGAGCGGCGCCACCAGGCGCTCGACGGTCAGTTCGCGAGGAAAAGTACCCTGGCCGTGGCGGGCCTCGAGCAAGCCGATCATCTCCAAGATGCGCAGGGCGTCGCGGATCGAGCCGCGGCTAACCCCAAACCGTTCAGCAAGAACGCGTTCCGCTGGTAGGGGCTGGCCCGGCGGGAAAGACCCGTCCAGGATCAGGACCCGGATGCGGTCAGCGACCTCCTCAGGGATGCGGGTTTTCTTGATCGGCTGGATGACGGCGGTTTCACCGTCACGATGCTGCAAGAAGCGCTTGACAGGCCTAGGCATGGATGTTAGTCTTTCAAGTGGTTCGACCACTGGATGAGTATATCACATGCCCTCCCAGGAAGAACTGCTAAACTTCACGGTCCCAGGCTCTCCTCGTGAGGTCTCCCGGGCGGTACAAGAATGCGCCGCCGGACAGGGTAGCCTCTCCGCGATCGTGGTCCCTTGGGAGAGTGATGGATCCACTGTGACAATTGCTGTGACCTCGACCCAGGGCGAGGGCTTCGCCCTCCAGCACACGGATTTGGGAACCGTTCGCCTGACTGAAGCCCACGGTGATATGACTCGCGTGGAGATCATAGCGCACCATCCGGATCATGGTGAAAAGAAGAATCTAGCAGCGCACTTCGTTCGATTCGCCAATCACGTCCAAACGCGATTCCAGGTGGCCTCTTGAGCGAAACATCTCCAGCGAGCCTCACGGCTGGCCTCACTCTACGTGTAGCGGAGGCGCGCGTTGAGGATGTGGGACATGCGATCGCGCGACTTGCGCCCGCCGATCTATCACGTATCGGCGCCAAATCCGGCGACATCGTTAAGATTACCGGGACCACCACCACCGTTGCCCGCGCTGAACTCTCCGACGAACTCCACGAAGGGCTGATTCAGATCGACGGCACTGCGCGCAGCAACTGCGGCGCGGGGCTGCAGGAACAAGTAAAGGTGGCCGTAGCTGAGCACTCGCAAGCGGTAGCGGTTCGACTAACTCCGCTGTGGGTGGGCGCCGCGCCAGCCATTATTGCTATCGAGCGAATGGTCGAAGACCTCGCAGGCGTTCCCGTCATACAAGGCGGAGTCGTCCGCGTCCCGACTTTTGCGAAGGCGGTGAACTACCAGGTCGTCCGAACAATCCCGTCGGGACCTGTGGTCATCGGACCTCGCACCGACATTCGAGTGGTTGAGGGCGAGCAGACTGCAACACGTGCCCCGGCCGTTTCTTACGAGGACATTGGAGGGCTGGAGCGCGAGGTGGCCCGCGTCCGCGAAATGGTTGAGCTGCCGCTGAAGCACTCGCGCATTTTCGAACGCCTGGGCATTCTGGCGCCAAAGGGCGTCTTGTTGTATGGCCCGCCCGGCACGGGCAAAACCCTTCTTGCCCGCGCTGTTGCCGCCGAGAGCCGCGTGCACTTCATTCACCTTAACGGCCCGGAAATCATGCGGAAGTTTTACGGCGAGAGCGAAGCCAAGCTGCGAGAGGTTTTCGAGGAAGCTGCGCGCCGCGCCCCAGCAATTCTTTTCATCGACGAGATTGACGCCGTCGCTCCGAAACGCGCCGAAGTGGCTGGCGAAGTGGAAAAACGAGTCGTTGCGCAGCTTCTGAGCCTCATGGACGGATTTGTTTCTCGCGGCCAGGTCATTGTGATTGGCGCCACCAACATTCCCGAAGTTCTGGACCCGGCGCTGCGGCGCCCCGGGCGATTCGATCGCGAAATTGAAATCGGCGTGCCGAACACGCAGGCTCGTCTGCAAATCCTCAAGATTCACACGCGGGCAATGCCGCTCGCCCCGGACGTGAACCTCGAGGAAATTGCGGAACATTCTCATGGGTTCGTGGGCGCCGATCTCGAGGCGCTGTGCCAGGAAGTGGGCATGATTGCCCTGCGCAGATTCCTGGCTTCCACGCCGCTGGATACGGAGGGCGGGGCGCCAGCCGATCTGGGAACGCTGCACGTTACACGCGAAGATTTTCTTGCCGGCGTTCGGGAAGTCGAGCCTAGCGCGACCCGAGAGTTTTTCATCGAGAAGAGCACGTCCACGTTTGCCGATCTTGGCGGTCTCACCGAACTGAAGCGATTGCTCAACGCCGTCGTGGAACATTCGCACATGCGCGACGACATCTACGATCAGGTGGGACTCGCGCCGCCCCGTGGCATTCTCCTGACTGGACCGTCGGGCACTGGAAAAACAGCGCTGGCGCGAGCGCTCTCTGGCGAGAAGCAAATTCCGCTGATCGCCATTGACGGCCCGCAACTCTATTCGAAATGGCTGGGCGAATCGGAACGGGCGCTGCGCGAAGTGTTCAAAAAGGCGCGGCGGGCGGCACCTTGCATCCTGTTCTTTGACACCATCGACGCACTCGCACCGAAATTCGGCGCCGATCAATTCGGCACGGACATTTATCAGCGCATTCTCAGCCAGCTTCTTCGCGAAATTGATAACCTGCGCGACGTGAAGGGAGTGCTTCTCGTGGCAGCGACCAACCGGCCGGAGCGGGTTGAACCTGCCCTCCTGCGCAGCGGGCGGTTTGATTATATCCTTCCGCTATCGAAACCCGGCACCGCAGATCGCGCGGAAATTCTGCGGCTCTGTTGCCGTCGCGTTCCTCTTGCTCCGGACGTGGATCTCGAGGCGATGGCCGCTCAGATGGAGGGCTCAACGGGCGCCGACATCGAAAGCTTGTGCAAGAAAGCGACGCTTCTGGCAATAGCGAATTTTCAAGGCGGTGCGCAGGGAGCGGCCTTCATTGTGCGCCGCTGTGATTTTCAATCCATTCTGGATTCACATCGCGGCAGACCCATTTCACTCAGGAGTTCCGGCGCCACGGTCGGAACAACCGACGATTTCGCCGTGGCACGCATCCATCTCGAGACAGACGAGGAAAGATCATGAGCTACACAGAGCTTACCGTGTGGACGCGCGGCATCATCATGGATAAAGAAGGCCGCGACATCGTCAATTCGGTTGCCGCTTCCGCCCGCAACGAAGGGAAGTTCGCGCAGGCGATGGAAAACTACGTCGACAACCCAGACCGCACCAATGCCCCTACCCGCAAGTATTGTCGCGTGAGTAATGCGGAAATCGAAAACGCGCTGACCTACGAAAACGAGCATCCGAACATCGTTGTCCTGGTCGAAGGAACCATGGTGAAGGGCTGGGATTACATGCGAGGGATGCCTCCTGGCGGCACGCTCATCATCAACACGCATTACACGCCCGAGTACATGATTCGCTTTGTGCCCGGCTCCGAGCGGCTGTCGCAGCTCGTTTGCGTCGACGCCGCAAAGCTCGCCGACCACAAGTGGCTGTACTACCGCTTGGGCGAACTCGGTCTCGATCGTCTCTCGACCGAAGGAGCCGCTGAGCGCAGCAAAGCGGTTGCGCCCGACATCGCCGCTCCGCTGATTGCGGCGGTGGTCAAGACCACGGGCATCGTCAAGATGGAAACGATTGAACCCATGATTGCAAACAAGGCGGCGTTCCGCGCGGCGCTGAACGAGCTGCACATCATGCCGCTGAAGCCGGTAGCTGCATAGATTCGTTAATACCGAACTAAAGAGGATCAGATTATGTCGACGAAAGGTACGCACATTCCTGAATGGCTCCAGGTGCCGTTTGCCGGGATCACACCGGCTCCGTCCCAGGAGAAAGGGCAGGACCTGTTCCCGACCGGCAATTGGCGGGCGATCCGTCCCGTCTACCGGGACAAGATGCCGCCGTGCAACAACGCTTGCGGCACGAACGAAAAGATTCAGGGCTACCTCGACCTGGTGAAGCGCGGCAAGTATCTCGATGCCTACGCGCTCATCAAGGAAGACATGCCCTTCCCGTCGGTCACCGGGCGCGTGTGCTACCACCCGTGCGAGCAGGCCTGCAATCGCGGCCAGTATGATGAAGCCATTTCGATCCGCGCCGTCGAGCGGTTCCTGGGCGATCTCGGGCAGGCGCTGGCGCGCGACGTGGTCAAGGCCGGCCCGCGCAACGGGAAGAAGGTTGCTGTCGTAGGCTCCGGTCCGGCTGGTCACAGCGCTGCGTACCAGCTCGCGCGCATGGGCTACGAAGTGACCATCCTCGAAAAGTCTCCGAAAGCGGGCGGCCTGAACCGCGGCGGCATTCCCGACTGGGTTTTGCCGCAGGATGTACTGGATCGCGAAATCGAGCGTTTGGTCGAGCTGGGCATCACGATTAAGACGAACACCGAAGTCGGAAAAGATGTAACACTGGACGATTTGAAAAAGAATTATGACGCCGCGGTGTTCGCCGTTGGGCTCACCGAGCCCAACAGCGTACGCGCTGAGGGCGAAAACAAGGCGGGCGCGCTGTACGGTCTTCCATTCCTCCGAGATATTGGCATGGGCACGTCCAAGGTGAAGCTTGGTCCTCGCGTGGCTGTGATCGGCGGCGGAAACACCGCAATCGACTGCGCGCGCGAAGCGCTGCGCCAAGGCGCGGTCGAAGTAACGATGATCACCGTCGAAGCAAATCCCAAAGAGATGCCGGCTGTTCCGGAAGATCTGCACGACATGCTCGAAGAAGGTGTCGAGCTGATCCACGGCAAAGCTATGACCGCGGTCCTGGGCAATGGCAAGGTCGAAGCCCTGCAATTGCATCCGGCGCGGTTCACCGGCGCGATCAACGCTTCGCCGATCGCAATCGATCGCGAGGCGCCCGCCGAGCGTTTCGTCGTGGACAATGTGATCATCGCGGTGGGCCAGCACGCTTCGCTTGGCTGGCTGCCTGCGGAGTACAAGACCGAACGCGGCACGATCAAGATCGACGAGTTTGGGCGGATCGGCAACTCCAACTTTTTCGCGGCAGGTGACGTAGTGCAGCTCGGTTCCGGCCAGGCGCTGATGGTTGTGAACGCCGTTGGCGACGGGAAGCGCGTGGCATTCAACGTGGACAAGGTACTTCGCGGCGTTCCGCTTGAGCCGCGCTCCGTTGGTATCGACATCATTACCGACCTCGGTCGTATGAACATGACATACTTCCCGCACTTCGGCCGCGTCAAGCAGGCCATGCTCGCACCGGCATCGCGGCGCCGCACACAGCAGGAAGTCATTCTCTCGTACTCGGAGGAGCAGGCGATGGCGGAAGCAAGCCGTTGCTTCAGCTGCGGCACTTGCAACGCGTGCGACAACTGCTACCTGGTTTGCCCGGAGCCGTGCATTGCGCGTTCGTCACGCTCGAATGGGCTTTACAAAATTCTGGTGGACTACTGCAAGGGCTGCCGTGTTTGCATTGAAGAGTGCCCAACCGGCTGCCTCGAAGGCGTACCGGAGCTCGACTTCGACACGGGCGTTGTGCGAATGGACACGGCATTTGCGATTTCACCGGGGTTGCATGGACGGCAGGCGGAAGAATTGGCGCATCTGGGCGATCGTCCGGCAAAACAGATATAGCAGCAAGTTTCAGTCTAAAAAATCAGTGCGCCCGCCAGACGGCGGAACGCTGCGGAGTGAGCGATGGCAACGGCACTAGAGGGCAAGAGGAAGACGGTTCGGATCAACGGCTGCGTGGCGTCGGCACAGGCGGCCAAATACGCCGATGTCGACGTAATCACGGCGTATCCCATCCGGCCATACACGGCGACGATGATGGCCCTGGCGCAGATGGTCGCCAACGGTGAGCTCGACGCCGAATACATCGTGGCCGATAGCGAGCACTCGCAGCTGAGCATCGCGCACGGCGCATCGTCGAGCGGCGCGCGCGTGTTCACCGGAAGCTCGGGAGTCGGAGTGCAGTACGCTTACGAACTCTACTCGCCCATTTCGGGCAGCCGCATGCCGGTGCAGATGATGATCGCCGACCGCACGCTCGATCCTCCGGGCGATTTCGGTTCCGAACACACTGATGCGCTCTCGACGCGCGACATGGGGTGGCTCATGGGCTGGGCGTGCGACGCGCAGGAAGCGTTCGACAATCACTTGATGGGCTACCGGATCGGCGAAGATCCGCGTGTTTTGATGCCGCAAATGGTCTGCCAGGACGGTTTCTTCGTTTCGCACATTACGTGCGACGTCGAACTGCCCGATGCCGGCCAGATGAAGGAATTCCTTCCGCCCTACAAGCATCCGTATCCGCTCGACCCGCGGCATCCGGTGTCGCACGGCCCGCAGATCATGCCCGAGCAAGGCCCGCCGCTTCAGCTCGAACGCGCGCGAGCGATGGAAGGATCAATGCCGGTCATTGAAGAAGTTCACGAGGACTTCGCGCGAATTTTCGGACGCCGTTACGACCCCTGGGTCGAGGAATTCATGACCGACGACGCCGACGTCGTGTTTTTCCTGCAGGGTGGCCACGCGGTGACGGCGCGTTACGCCATCCGGCACCTGCGCGATCGCGGCGCCAAAGTCGGCATGGCACGGCTGCGGACGATCCGTCCGTATCCGACCGAGCGCGTCCAGGAAGTTTTGAGTAAGTTCAAAGTGGTAGGCGTCGTCGAGACGAACATGGGCATGGGCAGCGTCAGCAGCGGCGGATCGCTCTACGCGGAGGTTTGTGCCGCGCTCTACGAAGCCCCGAAGCGCCCGCTGGTTGTGTCGTTCATGGCCGGGATGGGCGGCGAAGCCATCGTCCTCAAGGAATTCTACTGGATGACCCAGAAGATGCTCGAAGCACAGAAGCGCGGCAAAATCGAAAAGCGCACGCATTGGGTCGGGTTCGAAGAGTAGCGGAATTTTGCGAATTGGCCTGAAGCTCGCTGGGCGTGCATTGCGGCGCCGGGCTTCAGGAAAAACCATCGGGAGGAACCGTTATGCCAGTCGTTGAAATCGAGCGCCAGATCCTGCCACTGTTCGGCAGCCCCAACCAAGGGGCGCGCTTCTACAATCCTGAGCTTCCGGCGAGCGAGCCGTTCGTCCCGGGGCACCGCACCTGCGCCGGTTGTGGGCCGTCCATCCAGTACCGGATGACGAGCAAAGCCGCTGGCGACAACACGATCCTGGTCGGGCCGACTGGTTGCATGTACGTCGCGAACAGCTCCTATTTGTGCACGCCATACAACATTCCCTGGGCGCACACGCAGATTGGCAGCGCGGGCAGCTTCACTGCGGGAATTGCCGCGGCCTATGAAGCGCTGATCCGCAAGGGCAAGTGGAAGGGGCAGTTCCCGAATATTATTTGCGAGGCGGGCGACGGTAGCGCGTCCGACATCGGGATCGGCTCGATCTCCGGCGCGCTCTATCGGAACCACGACTGCCTGATCATCTGCTACGACAACGAGCAGTACGCAAACACCGGCATTCAGGCGTCTTCGCGCACGCCGTACGGCGGCATGACAACGTTCTCGCCTCCCGGGCCGAAAGTTCCTGAGGCGAAGACGCTGTTCCCCAAAGATCTCGCTCGGATGATGGCGGCTGGGCATCCGCATTGCTACGTGGCGACAGCGAGCGTGGGCTACCCCATAGACCTGATGAACAAGGTGCGCAAAGGGCTGAACCACAAAGGCGCTGCTTTCCTGATGGTTTACACACCGTGCCAGAAAGGCTTTGTGTACGAGACGCCACGCTCGATCGATCTTGGCCGGCTCGTCGTGGAGTGCGGGCTTTACCCGATCTGGGAATGGGACCACGAAAAGCGTGAATATGACTACAGCTTCCGTCCGGCGAATATGCGTCCTGTGGCGGAATACCTGAAGCTGCAAGGGCGGTTCGGCCATCTGCACGCCGAGCACGTCGCCACGTTGCAAAAGTTTGCCAATCAGCAATGGCAGATGATGGGCGTCCAGCTTCCGGAGGCGCTGATCCGGGCGGCGGACGCGAAAAACGTGGCGGACATGGCGGCCGCGGAAGCGGCATCCGCCTTGGCGGAGACGATATGAGCACCGAAATCACTGCGAAACAATCACGGCCGGTAGCGGGCGGCTACGTCGTCAGCGAAGGCAAAAAGCGCGGGGCGACCCGCGAGGTCCGGGACGAGGCCGCCCACGACAAGTACTACACCGTCCTGCGCGTGCACGGCGGCGACGCGAACCTCACCGACAATTGGCACACGAACGAAGTCTTGAGCCACACGCGCAACAATTTCGAGGGCTACACCTTCGCCATGCGCACGCTCGAAGCTTGGGGAGCCGTCGTCCACAACGACCACCGCGCGTATTACACCGCCGGAGGGCGAGTGTGGACGCTCGACATCGAGCCGTGCGCGGGCAAGAAGCCGCGCCTGCCCGGCAACTACGGCACCAAGTAGGGTTTTAGTAGCACGGACTTCAGTCTGTGGGTTTCCATTTGATCTTGCTTGGCGTGCGTTTTGTGAGCACGCGATCGAACCCCCACAGACTAAAGTCTGTGCCACACGAAGTTTAGACCAGTTGAACTCGACGCCAGTTCGTGAGATAAGTTCCGCCATTCGCGTGCGGCGCGTCCTGCTCATCGACGACACCCCGGAGATTGCCGAGCTTTTGACGTTTGCGCTGCGGGATCACGGCTTTGAGGTTTTCGCCAGCGGCTACACTGTGTCCGTCAACGAATTGGTTGCGCAGCACAACCCGGAAGCGCTAGTCTTCGACTGTTCCATCTTCAATATGAGCGAGTCTCTTTTCGACGCGGTCCGCGACGACCCGAATCACGCCAGCCTTCCTATTGTCATCATTAGTGACACACCGGAAATTGCGGACGAGAGCCTGCGCTCGCGCGACGCGAAAAATGTTTTGCTGATCCCGAAGCCATTCACCGGCGCGCAGGTCGCAAGAGCCCTTTCCGAATTGCTTAAGTAGCACAGGCACTCTTGCCTGGGTTTTGTGCAACGGTAAGTTGATCTGGCAGAACGCGCGGGCTACAAAACCACACAGCCAAGAGTGGCTGTGCTACTCGACTCCTTCAAAATGGGTAGCGCGGCGCGGTTATTGGGGATAAAGAGAGAAGATGTCTTCCTGGAGCATGGATAACTGGCGTTACATCGAGCGCCAGTCCGTCACCGACCCGAAAGGGCGCCAGTGGTCTGTCGCGCTGATGGACATCCTGGGCCAGGAAGGCGACCCCGAAATGCCGAGCAAGCTCCTCGAACTTCAGTATTCCTCCGGGCGCTATTTCACGCTGATCTATTCGGCGAGCGGCGCCCTGCAGTGGGAGCGCGGCCACGAGTCCCTCCCCGAAGCGACCGGAGTCTACGAGCGCCTGATCGCCGCCGTCATGGACGGCCGCCTCGACCCTGCGCAACCCGTGTTTCGCGAAGATTTGGAAGATTGATGACGCAAAGAACAGTGGACTGGTGGGGCGAAATCGCGCTACCTACCCCCGGCCTTCTGCACTAGCTTCCTGCGATAGCATCGAGTAACCAGAGCACTCACCTCACGGGGGTCCAGGGTCGTTAGGCGTATCTCTCTGGGTTGTCTCATCTCGTGAGTTTGGTTGTCCACGTACAGCCCAATCGCGGCGCAGAAAATGTCAGAGAGTACGCTCTGCAAATCGGTCCCGCTAAGGAGCCCAGTTTCACCAGGGGTAGGTTCTTGGATCATTCCTGTTTGGCGAAAACTGGATATTATTGGATCGTGGCACGACACAGGGATCAGTAAACTGAACTTGAATGGCCCCACTTCACTTACAACAACGTTTGCAGCGCATTGATGTTCTCCACCAGCCTGCGATGTGACAGACACGTCGTAAATCCGGAGGCGTTGCTTTGTACTCATACATCCTCACTTGACGCCCGATTGTATGTCATCGAACGTGACATATATACCAGCCTTATCTCTACTCTACTATTCCCACATGATATTCCCAAGCAGCGGTTGTATAGTAGCCCGTGATTCGCGGCGGGATCGGTGAACCGCGCTGAGGGTGATAGATGAGATGATTAAGCTCTATTGTTGTGGCGAAGATTACCACGCAGAGGAACAGCACCTTGGTCGTCGTATCAGGTGCACAAGATGTGGCCGGATTCTGGTCATAGAGGAGGCTGGCCCCATTTCCACATCGTCATCGCGACAGCCCACTAAGCACTCGGCTATCCCGAATTCGGGTTCTCCGGCCATCGTCTCCTGGCTAACGCGGCTTAGAAGGCGTAAATCTGCATCGCTCTTGCTCGCACTCGCTGGAATAACGCTGACTGGCTTAGCGCTGCGGCTTGCTGTAGTAGAATTCAGAAATCCAAAAGAACAAGCGAAAGTTGTGGGCCAGCCGAAGCCCTTAGCCACCGGCACCCCTAGAGTGAGAGACATCGAGCCAACCGGCATCGGCCAACTGGGCAAACTTGAGTTTCCCGCGCGCATACCCTTTTCCCTGCCAACCGGAACCTGGGTCATTAGACCGCGCGGCATCGGAGGAAAAGGCTCCCTACGGATCGAGAACGGAACCGGACTCGATGCTGCGGTCAAGCTTGTCACCTCAACTCTTCCTCGCAAAACCATTTGGATGCTTTACGTCCGTTCAAAGGAAGCGAAGGCGATAGACGGGGTTCGCGTTGGTAGCTACTTGCTCCGTTTTGCCCTAGGAATGGACTGGGACATCGCGACTAGGAAATTCTTCCAGAACCAGCAGTTCTACGAGGCGGGCGGACAGCTCGAGTTCAGTGAAACTGAAACGGAGTCATCTTCGGGGGAGCTAGGCATCAAATACACCGAAATCGAAATTAGCCTTAACGAAGTGCCGTTCGGAAACCTCCAAAGAGCGCCCATCAACGAGACCGTGTTCGATGAAGGAGATCCGGCAGAATGAAGTTATCGGGCGGAACAAAGCCCGGGTTCGCCGCCTGTCTCAAGGGACCTTGAGCACTTCAGGAAATGCATCTACGGCGCGGCCCATTGCGCGGGCAAGGCTCAGCTTCGCAATGTTGTACGCGAATACGCCGTTGATGTAATCAAATTCGGCGTTCGTAACTTCCTGTTGCGCCTGCACGTAGGTCACGTTGTCGACGACTCCCACATCCACTTTCTGCTTCGTGAGTTCGAGTGCTTCCTTGTTTACGTCGACATTTTTCTGCGCGACTTCCACCTGGCTCGCCGCGGCTTGCAGATCGAGGTAGGCGTCGCGCACGTCGCTTTCGATCTGGCCTTTCAGGTCCTCGTATTCGGAGCGGCGTTGGGCCAGCGCGGCGTCAGATTGCTGGATGTCTCCCTCGGCTTTCCCGCCCTGCCAGAGCGGAATCTTCAGGGTTGCGGTGGCTGTGTAAGTGGTTGCCAGTTGGGCTGGGTTGGTGCCAATGCCGCCGTAGTCCGCGGTCACTCCGAGCGAAGGGTAGCGCTCGGCGCGTGCTGCGCCCCGCGCGCGCTCGGCGGCGCGCACCTGAGCGTCGGCAGCCTTCAAATCCGCGCGATGCTGCAAGGCCTGGCTCAGCGCTTCTTCAACGCTGCTCTGAGCAGCGGGCGAAAATGGCACGTCGTCGGTGATGTCGTAGTGATCGTTTGCCCGCAACCCGATCATGCGCGCGAGAGCGATCTTCTGCTTCGCCAAGTCGTTTTGCAGCGAGACGAGTCGCTGCTGATGCGTGAGCACCTGGACCTCGTTTCGGTCGGCATCCACTTTCGCGATGAGTCCTTGGGCAAGCTGCTGCACGCTCTGTTGGTACACGGCATTCGCGCTGTCGAGCTGACCTTGCTCCGATGCCGCGCGAGCTTTCGCCGCGATCGCTTGCAGATAAGTGCTGCCAACCGCGAGGACGATCAGTTCCCGGGCGTCCTGCGTCAAATAGCGATCCGCGCTCGCCAGACTGCTTGCCGCGCGATAGTTGTTGATCGCCGCGTAATCAAACACGTTTTGCGATAGACGCGCGCGAATATCCATGTAGTTGAATGGGCCAATCACATTCGGGATTGCAAAGCCTGGGAAGCTGAACTTGAAACCAAATGCCCGAAGGTCGGTCGTCTGGACATTTTCCGTTACCGAGCCGTTGAGGTTCGGTAGCAGGTAGCTCCGTGCGGATTTGCTGATTCCTTCCGATTGCCGCAGGGTCTGCGTCGCACCCGTTTGGCCGAGGTTGTATGCAAGACCTCGGTCGATCGCGTCCCGCAGGCCAAGCTTCCCATCGAAGGGTTTGGCGCCCGCGCCTGGCGTGCTTCCCGCATAAGTGCCCTGCACCTGCACATTGGGGCTCAGCGTGTTGACAGTTGCGGTCGTGCTCGGCGCGGGCTGCTCCGAAGTTTTCGCTGAGCCGTTCGTCGGCGTCGAGCGTCCGGAGAGTGGAAGCTGCGTGGCCTGCGTACCTTGCGACGAGCCGGTCGGCTGGCTGAATTGCGCAAATGCCGGCACGACAAATATCAGCGTTGTTGCGAGCGCCGCGCACCAGCCGCATGAGCGCGCGATCCTGAGCTTCGTAGAAATTCGATCTGCAATTTTCTTGAGCATGAACCTTCCTTGGACGGGCTTAGCTAAGCTGCTTTCGGAATCGCCAGATGCTCAGCGCCACGAGCACGAGGGTGAACGCCGCAAGCGCGAGGAAATTAGGCCACAGCGTGCCGACTCCGCTCCCTTTCAGCATGGCCCCGCGCGAGATTTGGCCGAAGTGCTGAATGGGATTGAACTGCGCGATGGGCTGCAGCCACTTCGGCATCGCTTCCACGGGTGTGAAGGCTCCGGAGAGCGAAGTCAGCGGCGGATTCACAAAAAAGAGAGTGAGCTGCGCCTGCCGCGCGGACTTCGTGAACGTGGCGATGAAGGTTCCGATGCTGATTCCGCACAAGAGGCAAAGAACTGCCGCGCCGATGACCAGGAGAATATCCCCGCGGAACGGAATACCAAACACGACGCGCATGATTGCCAGCGCCCACAGGCCCATCATGAAGAGCAAAGTAAAAAGCGGAAGGAGCTTCGCGACGATGATCTGCGTCGTGGACGCGGGCGACATCAGCAACTGTTCCAGCGTCCCAGCCTCGCGTTCCTTGACGATGGCCGCCGACGAGATCAGCGAGCCGTTCAGAATCAGCAACACGCCGAGAACGCCCGTCACGATAAACCACGTTGACTCGAGGCCCGGATTGTAGAGGTAGGCGGGATGCAGTTGGACCATGCCCCGCCGGCTTACCTCGGGCGAGGCGATCTGCTGGAACTGCGCGTGAATTCCCTCGCCCAAGAGCGTCTGGTTGTAGCTCGCAATCACGCCTTCTGCGTATCCTTGTCCGATCGTCGCGGTGTTGGAGTTCATGGCGTTCAAAATGACCTGCACCGTGGCGGGGCGGCCACGCTGCAGGTCGCGCGCATAATCGAAAGGAATGATGAGTCCAGCGTCCAAATTTCCATCGGCAATTTGCTTGCCCAATTCGTCCACTGAGAGATAGGTGCCGGCTGCCTGAAAGCTCTTGCTCTCCGTCATTGTGGCGACCAGTTCGCGGCTTTCCGGAGTCCTGCTGTCATCCACCACGCCGAGCCTTAGGTTCGATACGGTCGCGTTCAGCGCAAATCCGAACAGGAGCAACTGCAACGTCGGAGGCAGGATAAGAGACATCGCCAGCCGGCGGTCCCTTAAAATCTGGCGAAACTCCTTGAGGATCAAAGCCCTCATGCGATAGCCGAATAGCGCTCGAATCTTTTTCATGGCCTAGTCCTTCAACTGCATGCGGCGCAAGTTGCGCCACGCAACAAAATAAAAAAACGCCCCGATTGCGCCGATTACGACTACCCGGAGCCACACCGACGGCCACCCGCCTCCGGCGAGGAGCGCGTCGCGAACTACCTCTATGTAATAACGGCCCCACACGAGATTGGAGATCCACCGAATGGATGCGGGGATATTTTGAAGAGGGAAGAGCAAGCCCGAAAACATGTACACCAGAAGGAATCCGGTCAGCGCCACCGCTTGCATCGCCGCGGCCTGATTCGGTACCTTGGAGCCGATGAAGTTCCCGAAAGTCGCGACACAAAAAAAGTACAGAATTGTCGCAACGAGAAATGGTGTGGGATCACCGGCAAAATGCAGACCGAATCCCCAAAAGAGAATCGCCATCAGGATGGCGGCCTGCCCGAAAGCAACCAGCATGAACGCCGCGATCTTGCCCAACAGAAATTCGTGCGCGGAAATATTCGAGACATAAACTTGCAGGATCGTCTTTTGCTCGCCCTCTTTTGCCATCGCCAGAGTGGCGAGCAGCGGCGGGAAGATCGACATTGCCATCACGTAAATTCCCGGGCCGTAAAACTTCTGTGAAGAGCGGCTGGGGTTGTACCACAAGCGAATCGCAGCGGTCACCGGCTGCGGGCGTGTTGCTCCCGCATTTTCCGCGTTAAACGCGCGAACGATTCGCGCCGCATCACCCGAAACGATTTGCGCCGTATTTCCGTCCGAGGCGTCGATCAGAATCTGCACGGTGCCGTCTTCGCCGCGCGCGAGGTTGTGTCCAAAGTCAACGGGAATGATCAGAGCGCCTCGCGCCTTTCGGTTCGTAAAAGCCTGCTCGGGATTCCTATCCGTGGGCCAAGAGACGACGTGGAAACTAAGCGACTGACGAAAGGCATCGGTTAGCCTCTGCGAGGCCTGCGATTGGTCGAGATCCTGCACGATGATGGGCATGTCCTTGACGGTCAGCGAAATCGCTGTTGTCTGGAGCAGCAGCAGGACCACGGGGAGCAAGAGAGCCAGCGCAACCGCAAGACGGTCGCGCAAGAGTTGAATCAGTTCTTTTTTGGCCTGCGCCAGGATTCGCCGCATGGTGTCTCTCCCTACTCTTCCGCGCCCACTTTGCCCCGCTCGCGTGCTTGTTCGACCACGCTGATAAACACGTCTTCCAGCGAAAAACGGCCTTCGCGCGCGCCAAGAACGTGGATGCCCTGCGCTTCGAGCCGCTCTGTATTTTCGCGAATCCCTGCGTCCGCGTCGCTATCGGTGATGATGTGGAGGCGCCTGCCAAACAGTGCCACGCGCCAATGGGGCAGTTCAGCTTTCAGGAGATCGGCCGCGCGCTGCGGCTCGTCTACGCGCAATTCGAGCAGATGGCCGTGTTGCCGCGCTTTGATTTCGCTCGGCGTTCCTTCAACAAGGAGTTCCCCCGCCACCATCAGCCCGAGGCGATTGCATTGTTCCGCTTCTTCGAGGTAGTGGGTCGTGACCAAAACGGCCGTGCCGGCGTCGGCGAGGCGATTGATCATCGTCCAAAATGCGCGGCGCGCGAGTGGATCGACGCCCGATGTCGGCTCGTCGAGAAAGACAATGCTGGGCTCGTGCATGATCGCGCTGCCGAAAGCCACACGCTGCTTCCAGCCTCCAGGCAAGCTACTTGTGACGAGTTGTTCCTTGCCGACGAGCCCAGAAAACTCGAATACCCAGCGCTCCTTTTCCTCGAGTTCGCCGGCCGGAACGCCGTAGACGCCTCCGAAGAAATCGAGGTTTTCCGCAATCGTCAGGTCGTCGTAGAGCGAGAACTTCTGCGACATGTAGCCGATCTGCTGCCGGATTTCCGTCGATCGGAGCGCCCCTTGTTCGCCGGCGAGCTGCATCTTTCCCGTCGTCGCCTCGAGCAAGCCGCACAGCATTTTGATTGTGGTGGTTTTTCCCGCGCCGTTCGCGCCCAAGAGACCGTAAATTTCTCCGTAGCGCACCTGTAGGCTCACACCGTTCACAGCCGTAAAAGTCCCGAACTGCTTCTTCAGATTTTGCGCGTCAATGGCAAGTTGGCCGCGCTTCGCCCGGTGGTCGCGTCGCGCAGGAAACGGCGTGTCCCGCATCTCTTGACTGAGGGAACGCAGCCTGGCGACAAACGTGTTTTCGAGCGTCGGCTCGTCCACGCGAGCGCTGTCGATAGCGATCCCTTCTGCGCGCAATTTTGCTTCCACCTTTTTAAGTGCGGCGTCGAGCGAGGGCGACAGCAAATCGAGGCGATCACCAAATCGCTGCACGTCGGAGATATCGCTCTCGAATTCGGCCGCTTGGCTTAAGACGCGAAGAGATCTGCGCAGATCGGGCGTGCGTAACTCGATGCGTTTCGCGCCCAGACTCGCGCGAAATTCGTCGGGCGTGCCGATTTGCTGAATTTCGCCAAGGTGAATGAACGCGATGCGATGGCAGCGCTCCGCTTCATCGAGATAAGGCGTCGCGACCAGCACGGTAAGGCCCTGCCCGGCAAGGTGAGCGAGCGTGTCCCAGAACTCGCGCCGCGACACGGGATCGACGCCGGTCGTGGGCTCATCGAGCAGCAACACATCCGGCTCCGAAACCAGGGCACACACGAGCGCCAGCTTCTGCTTCATGCCGCCGCTCAGCTGGCCCGCGAGGCGATTCGCGAAGCGGTCCATGTCGAACATCCGCAAATAGCGGTCGCCGCGCGCAGTGATCTCCTCAGGCGGAACGTGCCGCAATTCGCCGATGTAGCGGATGTTTTCCGCGACGCTTAGGTCGAGATATAGGCTGAACGCCTGCGTGAGGTAGCCGGTTCGCGCTCGCGCCTCGCGCGCCGGCTTGCCAAAAATCTCCGCTGAACCTCTCGTGGCTTCCATAACTCCCGCGAGAATTTGAAACGTTGTGGTCTTGCCCGCGCCGTCGGCGCCGATGAGCCCAAAGATTTCGCCGCGCTGCACCGAAAAGGAAATTCCACGTACAGCTTCGAGCGTACCGTAGCGTTTGCGGAGATCGCGAACATCGATCGCAGGCCCGGCAAACGCGGTATCGTGCGGGCGGACTTCCTCGCCGTGGATGGCAGCAGTGTTCATGATTAGCGCTTGTGCTTGGGCCAGGTGGTTCCGGTGGTCAGGATTTCACCGTCGGCGGGCATCCCAGGTTTCGCGTAGCCAATGCCTTGAGTGAGTTGCACCTTCACGCCGACGACTTGCTTGACGCGATCGTCGCGGAAGTAAGTGTTTTCAGGCGTGAACGTCGCCTGCGGATCGATTCGGAGAACGTAGCCGTCCAGCGCTTTGTTTGGGTCCGAGTCCAAGAAGACATGCGCCGGCTGGCCGATTTTCACCTTGCCGATTTCGCCTTCGGGGATGAAGCCGCGCAGGTACACCTTCGAGAGGTCGAGCAGCGTAATGATTGCCGTACCCGCCTGCACTACTTCCCCCGGTTCAGCAGCGCGTGTGATCACCGTGCCTGCGAATGGAGCAACGACGGTCAAATCGGCACGATCCGCCTCCGCCTGCGCGAGCTGCGCCTGCGCTTGCGCGGTCTCCGCCTTCGTTGCCGTGATCTGCGATTGCTGCTGTGCGATCTGCCCTTGTGCGCCGATCACTTGTGAATCGCGAATTTTCGGATTGTCCAGGTTTGCTTGAGCCACCGCGAGCGCGCCCCGAGCCGATTCCACCTTGCGCTGCGACGCGGCGACCACCGCGGCCTGCTGGTCGGCTTGCACCTCGTACTGAAGTCCCTGCTGTTCCGAGGCGGCGCCGGTTTTCGCAAGACGCGTGTAGGCGTCGCGGTTGAATTCGGCTAGGCGAAGAGCGGCTTGTTGCTGCTTGAGGTCTGCCTCCGCTGCCGTCAAGTCCGCCTGCGCCTGCCGAACGCGGCCTTCTGCGTCCATCGTTGACTGGCCCGCCTGCAGTTGGTACTGGCGCAGCTGTTCCTGGAGGACGGAGATTTGATCGCGTGCAGCCTGCGATTTTGCCTGCGCATCGGCGAGCGCAGCCCGCGCCTGATCCTCCTTCGCGCGCACCTGCGCATCGTCAAGACGCGCGATAATCTGGCCTGCGGCCACCGTATCGCCCTCACGCACGGTCACTTCGAGAATTTTTCCACTCGTCTTCGGCGCCACAGCGGAATCGTCGCCTTCAATGCGTCCGCTGAGCGCCACGATGCTCCCCGGCAAGCTCGGCGTGGCGAAAAATATCTTCCAGATCAGCAGCGCGACGATCACCAGCGAAACGATGAGGAAAATCCTGATGACGCGCGATCGCGGCGTCTTGCCGTCGGACGGCGCTGGCGCGGAGGAAGGACGCGGCTGCGGAGCCTTTTGCTCAGCGCGTGGCGGCGCCTGAGTCATTGTGTTGGTTTTTGATGCATCCATGGCTCTTTCCGTGCCCCACTTTCTTCAAGTAAGCGAATGAGAAATCCGCGATATGGTCCGCGATGCGGTCGAGTTGTTCTGGCGTGAGCTTCAGTTCCGGCTGCAACCTCGAGAGCACGGGCCGCGAGAACGTGTAAAAAAGAATTTGTCCAACGATGCTGTTCACGGAGAGCCGCGTGGTTTCGTGGTCGGCCGGCAAACCGAGAATTTCGCCCACCGCTTTGCGCACCCGGTTATAGATCGGCCGCATGCCTTCGTCCACGACGCGCGCCATCGCCGGCGTTGGATGCGAGAATTCGTGCATCACTAGGCGAAACCCCCAGTCGGGATGCGCTCCGCCGCACAGGCTCATGAGGCGCGCGCGGATCACGCCGCGGATGGTTTCTTCTGGGGACAGGCTGGTATCCAGAGCCGCGCGCATCACTGCCGTCTGAGTTGCGCGGACGGACTCCCGCAGCACCTCGGTGTAAAGGCCCATCTTGTCACCGAAGGTGTAATTCACCGCTGCGACGTTCGCGCCGGCGCGCCGGCAGATTTCCCGGATCGTCGCGTCGCGGTATCCGCGCTCGGCAAAGACGTGGCCGGCTGCTTCGATGAGCTTGTCCCGCGTGAGAGCCAGAGTCTTGCGTTTCGGCTGGCGCTGCGCTGGCACTGAAGCTCGATTTAGAACGGCATGTGCCATATCAAACACATGTTTAAAACATCTGTTTTATTTTGTCAAGAGAAAAGAAAAAGTGGGGCGGCGCGTTGATCAGCCGCCCGCGATGCGTGTTTGCCCGCTTCGAAGAAAATGGGGCGTCGATGTTCGGGGTTGGGTCTCCCCTGTGAACTAAAAACTACTTAACTCGAAGATCGTGAAGATGGAGCGCTTTGCTCCTTCGCTCTCAGATGTTAGAATGACGCCGTTAGCAGGCTGGATCGAGCGATTCGGCCGTCGCAACATAGGCCCGTAGCTCAGTTGGTTAGAGCGCTACCTTGACACGGCGGTTGGGCACGTTTCGGCAAGTCTCGGTACTGCAATTAAATAGGTGCTCTCCTAATCATTTGCCTTGGGTTTGGCGTTTCTCTTACGTTCGCTGATTTTCTCTGGTTTTTGTTCGGACCCCGGCCTTTTCTGGCGAACTGCACTTGAGACGCGCAGCAGCCTGGTCGGCCGAGGTCGCCTAGGCCTTCTTTGTACCGTGGTGAAGGTCGGTGCTTTCGGGGCTACAGAATCGCCACAGATTAGAAGAACTTTCCGTTCAACAACGTGATCCGAGTCGCTCCAGTATCCAGGCCACCACCCCGACAAAAGCCACAATTAACTGCAGGAGCATCGATCCATATTCGGTCAGGAGCGCCCGGGCTCCCAGTGGTAGTGAGTGTACTTTGTGAACGCAATCGTTCGTAGCAATGGTGGCAAATGAGCCTGATCTGATTTTCGATTCGTTCTTTTCGTTCCATTCGCCTTGTTCTTGAAAAAGGAATCGCATAGCGCACCTCGCATCCGGCCACTTGTCTCTGCGTCGATCTCGCCTGAAAACCAAAGCTGTGCAGGCTTTGACACAAGATGCTCGCAAAACATAGGTAGTGAACCCGCTCCCGTAGCCGTCTCATTCCACCTGCAGGTTTTCCGGTTCAGGATCCCGGCATCGTCCACGGCTGCGCCTTCTTCCCGACGACTCGAGTGATGGCTTAGCTAACCAGCCTGGAGCGTTACCGAGTAGTGGTGATGATCGATCGACCGAGACCAGAGCCTTGAATGGGCAACGGTCCGGAGTTGCTCCACTTGCTGAGGACGGCTCTGCCGGTCCCGCCGGCCTCCCGCGCGGCGGAAATCGCGCCTCAACTGAGCTGACCGCCTTTCGGGTCGTTGCCCTGTTGGAATGAATGCCGCTGGCCGAGCTTCGGTAAGACAAGGAAGGCCCCCAATATGTCTTGGACGATTTCGGGCGTGCTCTAGTGGGACTTGTATCAAGCCTTCGGTAGCCTATATCCCAGTTCGACCTGTGACATTGGTTAGGAGTGTGCTGTCGCCGAATTGTGAGATAAGGAGCGTTCATCGTAGCTGTCCTTCCAACAAGGCGGGCTGCGTTTTTCGAACCGATGCTGTGCCTTCCCGTCCCGAAAGCCCTGGACAGCTCGCAAGGGGGCTTATGAAATCAAGCTAGACGAATACCGAGCGGTAGTGGTCAAGTCCGATGGGCTCACGCAGCACGGCGAGCGTGAAGAATTTTTCTTCCTAGTGTCACAAAAATCGCCCTCTCGATTGTTCTTAGGACATAAAATGCAGCCCATACAGTCTTTTGAGAGGGATTCCGTGGTCCCGGGGGGCCTGTGCGACTTGGCATAGCGACTCAAGGCAACGGAGTTGTGAGCGTAGATCTGCGCGCTCGCACGGGTGTGTTTGCCCAGGAAGGTCAGCGAACCCTGAAGCTCCAAGAACAGGTCACCAGGCTGTTTACCGAGTTAAGGGTGCCCGCCTACCGCTATCTGCTTTGTTTGGGCCTGGTGCAGCTGAAGCGGAAGAGATCACCCAAGAGACTTTTCTCAGGCTTTACCGGCATCTCCACTCCGGGGGAGGAGAAGTTAACCTGCGCGGGTGGGTGTTTCGTGTTGCGCACAATCTCGGAATCAATGAGCTTAAGCGACGCCGGCACGTTGTGAGTGTCAGTCTGGAGCAATGGAGCGAAGTCGTTAAACCGGAGACCGCCAAGAGTGCCACTCCTGAAGAGCTTTTTCAGCGCAGGGAGAAGATCACGCGAATACACGCCGCCATTGCTACGCTGTCGGAGCAGCAAAAGGAATGCCTTTACTTGCGCGCTGAGGGTTTTCGCTATCGCGAGATTGCGGATGTCCTCGGCGTGACTGTATCTACCGTGGCCGAGTCGTTGCGTCGCGCCGTCAGGAAGTTGAGTAAGGAGCCTCATGCGTAAGCGCAGTCACAGCCGAAATGACATTCAGGCGGACAATAAAGGTTCCGGAAAGAACCCTCATCTTTCTGATGAGCAAATTTTGCTTGCCCTCGACGGTGAACTGTCCTCGCGCGAAGCCGCAAAAGTGAATATGCATTTAGAGGCGTGCTGGTCTTGCAGAGCGCGTAGCCAGCAAATTGAGAGCGCGATCGCGGACATTGTCGAATATCGTGACAGTTTGATCAGGCCCTATTTTCCGGTTCCCCCTGGAGGGCTCGAGGAGTTTTCTACCCGCCTTCAGAAGTTGGCACGTACTGTCGGTCACTCTCCGTTGAAGAGCCGCATCATCGGACCGCTACGGGTGATGCAGGCTTTCTTACAAGACCTGGTCCCACGTCATGCGTGGATTAGCGCCCTCGTTCTCGCAAGCTTCGTTATTCTTCTGTTTACACGCCTATGGCAGGCGCCAAGAGTGTCTGCTAGTCAGCTTCTCGAAAATTCACGAGCTTTTGAGGTCCGCCAATTAGGCAGCGTCGCCAAGCCAATCGTGTTCCAGAAACTTCACATTCGAATCGGCACTAAAGCTGTCACTCGAACTATCTACCGCGACTCAGTGAGAATGCGACAGGTTGATCATGTAGACGCATCTGGCGACGCCCCGCCAAACCAAACGCTAAACCACTCGGGTGAGATCGGTCACGCTGCAGAATCCGAGTTACGGGGAACTTTTCTTGCTTTGCACATGAATTGGCAGGATCCTCTATCAGCTGCGAGTTATAGCTCTTGGCGCGACAGCCTTCCTGCTGGAGGGCAAGACGAAGTCACGACAGCAGATAACCGACGGTTTCTCATTCTGAAGACAACTCCTTCCCAAGGCGCGATCAGCGAGGCGCGTATTACGTTTCGGGCCGCAGACTTTCATCCTGTCGAAGAAGAGGTACGTCTGCAGGACGCTCGCGAAGTGGAAATCAGGGAGATGGCTTGGGACGTGCTACCCATGGAGGCAGTCAACCCGGCTATCTTCTCGCAAGAGCAAGAGGAAGTTAGGCATGCCGAGTCCCAGCGGCCCGTGAGTTTATTCACGCCGGCCCAAGGACCATCCGACAGTCAACTTGCCGAGGCGGAACTGCAGGCGCGGGTGGCGATGCACGTGGCCGGAGCCGATCTTGGCGAGCCCATTGAATTGGGGCGAAGCACAGCAGGCTCCAACCAACGTTCGGTGATAGTGAGGGGAATAGTCAGCTCTCTGGGCCGAGAGAATGACCTTCTCGCAGCGTTCCGTGGCATCCCTCACCTTGAATTTCGTTTGCAAACTCTGGAAGAAGCTAAAGCTCAAGAGAATCCACACGGAACTGAGGTGCAGGACCCAAATCAGCGGACTGCCCCGGACGGACCGCCCGAAGTGCCAACGCGCGTCACGGTTGTGAATCAGCCGGTGTTCGAGTCGCAATTGGAAAAAAGCTATCCCAGGCCGGAGGATCGCATTGCGTTCGTTAACCGAGTCGTAGAGCTAGCTCAAGACGCCCTGGCTGAGGCGTGGGCGTTACGGCGACTCAGCGACCGCTACGACGCCGATGCTGTTGCTGAGCTTAGTCTCGGATCGCGACAGACACTCGAGCTCCTTATTCGCGACCACGTGTCATTGCTGCGTCAGCACGTTAACACGGCTCAAGACCTGATTGCCCCCTTTCTCCCAGGACCCCGCAGTGCGCCCGATCAGCCTGAATCGGCGTTTCCAGAAATCGGTGATTGGCGCGATTCTGTCGCAGCAGCTTTTACAGGAACACAGCGGATATGCGACAGCGTTGTTGTGTTATTTGCAGGGTCACGTGCGGCAGAGCCCGAAACTGCTGCGCCTGTCGCTGACGACTTGCAGAGAGCCCTCGCTCGACTGCAGGTTCAATTAAGGGCGCTATACGAAAACATAAGTGAACCCATAGTTCCCATGCAGAGGTCCGCTTCACCTAACCTGCGATAGGGAGACCGAACAGGGACGAGTTGAACACAAAACGGCCCATGTGAGCGGCAGGCCGCCAAGGTATGCGCTGTGAGAGAACCACAATAAAAGGAGAACAAGAGCGATGAAAAATCGCCCGCGCCCGAACCCCGACGTCCGGTCCCTTTCGGCCACAACGGGTGTTCTCACCAGTACTGTACTGGTTTTTATCTCTACCTTTATTGTGCACCTTGCAATTCCTCAAACTGCGTTTGCTCAGTCAGCTCAACTCTCGGGCGTAATTACTGACCCGAGTGGAGGACGCATAGCCAATGCCAGCGTAACAGTCCTTAATAAGGACACTGGCATCGAGCGGCAAGCGGACTCGAACCAGGATGGATACTATGCGGTACCCCTACTGCAGATTGGGAAATACATGGTCACGGTTAAGGCCGCTGGATTCGCGACCCAAGTCCAATCAAGTGTTACGCTTGACGTCGGCCAGCAACTGGTACTCAATTTCAGTCTAAAGGTAGGGAATATCGCTCAGACCGTTGAGGTAACGGAGGAGGCTCCGACGGTCGAACTCGCTTCGTCTAGTCTCGATGCCCAGGTAACATCAACTGCCGTTCGCGAGTTGCCTCTCAACGGCAGGAGTTGGACAGATCTAGCGCTTTTGCAGCCCGGTGTGACCGCCATCCAAACCCAGGTTTCGTTCGCTGTGGGCGCGGACCGAGGAAATCGCGGATTCGGAGCGCAGGCCAGCATCTCTGGTGCCCGCCCACAACAGAATAACTACCGCCTCGATGGAATTAGCTTGAACGACTATGCGAACGGAGCACCCGGCAGTGTACTCGGGGGGGATCTGGGCGTCGACGCGATCGAGGAATTCTCAGTCTCAACGAGTAACTACTCCGCCGAGTATGGCAGGACCTCGGGAGGCGTGGTCAGTGCCAGCACCCGTTCAGGCACAAACCAGTTCCACGGCTCTGCGTATGAGTTCATCCGAAATAGTGCGCTGGATGCCCGGAATTTTTTTGATGGAGCCACTATCCCGCCATTTAGGCGCAATCAGTTCGGGGCTTCCTTCGGAGGGCCGATCCGGAAGGACCAGACCTTCATCTTTGGCGATTATGAAGGACTGCGCCAGTCGAAGGGAATCACGTCAGTTTCGATCGTGCCCTCGGCGGACGCGCGCAACGGCATTCTCCATAATCCTGATGGCTCGACCTGTACAATCGGTATTCCTAGAGCGCCAGGGACGTTGTCGCCAACCGATCCAGGGTGCGCGTATACGAACTCCGCGGGGACCGTTGGAGTTGACCCCTCGGTGCAAAAATATCTGCCATTCTATCCGCTTCCCAATAGGGGGCTCACTCCAGACGGTAACGGCGATACAGGAGTTTTTGGGTTCGCCGCACAGCAGGTCGTTAACGAGAACTATTTTACGATTCGAGTGGACCACCGAATCTCGTCGAAGCATCAGGTCTCGGGAACATACCTGTACGACAAAACTCCATACTCATCTCCGGACGGGTTAGATAACGTGTTGCTGGGTTCTCGTACTTTCAGGCAGGTTGCAATCCTGGAGTCGGCTGACACTTTTAACCCTAACGTAATTAATTCTGTCCGCTTCGGCTTCAACCGCGCGGTCGTGGACAACGACCAGAGTATTCAGGCCATAAACCCCCTAGCAGCGGACCCAACTCTTGCCGCTGTGCCTGGACGAAATGCTACTCAAGTCTCGGTGACGGGACTGGGTCAGTTTACCGGCGGCGTCGGAGCGCCGGCCACTTATCTTTATCGATGGAATTCTTTTCAGGTCTACGACGACCTCTTCGTTACGCGCGGCACGCATTCGCTCAAATTTGGCGTCGCTATTGAACGCATGCAGCTCAATCAGCTGGCACTCTCTGGGCCGAGTGGAACCTTCTTCTTTGGGTCATTGCAGAATTTTCTTACTAACACGCCGAAGCATTTCGATTCTGGTTTTCCAAACACCTTGACACCGCGGGGCCTCCGACAGAGTTTGGTCGGCCTTTACGCTCAGGATGATTGGCGGCTTCGCCCTAATCTAACGGTGAACCTGGGCCTTCGATATGAAATGTCAACCGTGCCAACTGAAGTTCAGGGAAAGCTCGCGACGCTCATTAACATCACGGATCCCACTCCCCATTTGGGCAGCCCCTTTTTTGCAAATCCAACGCTTCGCAACTTCGAACCTCGGGTGGGTTTCGCTTGGGATCCTTTCCGAGACAGCAAGACAGCGGTGCGTGGAGGTTTTGGCGTATTCGATGTACTGCCCTTGATCGATGAGTTCGTGCTCCTGACGAATCAAGCTTATCCTTTCTACCAGGTGGGCACGGCCACCAATTTGAAACCCGGCACATTCTTTGCGGCGGCATTTCCGCTTCTGGGGCCGACATCGTTTCGTGAGACTTACATCGAACCCAAGCCCCATCGGAATTATGTGATGCAGTGGAACTTGAACGTTCAAAGGGCGATCACCAGCGACCTGTCGGGGATGATCGCGTATGTAGGCTCTCGCGGTGTTCATCAGCCGTTCCGCTCCGACGACATTGATATCGTAGCTCCGACGCTTACTAGTGCAGGCTACCTCTGGCCTTCCCCAATAGGTACCTTCGCGACGATCAACCCCAACTTCGGTTCCATCAAGGGGCTGATGTGGGGTGGAGGTTCTGAATTCCATGCTTTGGAAGCGCAGCTAACGAAGAATGTTGCCCACGGCTTGCACGTCCAGGGTTCGTTTACGTGGGGCAAAAGTATAGACACCAGCTCAACGACGATGGTCGGTGACGCTTTTTCGAACTCCATCGCGAGTCTTCACTGGTTCGATTTAAGACTTAGCCGAGCTCTGTCAGATTTCAACATTACGCGCACACTGGTGATCAACGGAACGTGGCAAGTGCCCGAACGAAAGTCGCTTTCTGGAGCTACCGCGTTCATTGTGAACGGCTGGCAACTGGGGGCGATTTACAAGGCTAACGACGGCGTGCCATTTACGGCGACATTCGGAACTGATGGCGACCCGCTGGGTCTAAACAGCAGCGATCCTTGGGATTTTCCAAACCGATTGACAGGACCGGGTTGCACATCACTTACGAATCCAGGAAATCCGAACCACTACATTAAGACAGAGTGTTTCGCCTTGCCCGCAGCTCCAACACCGGCCTTTTGGCAGGCTAACTGCGATACGGTCTCCCCGATTTACGGCCCGAATGGTGCCACTGAGCCATACCCGGCGTGTTTCAATCTCCGTGGCAATGCAGGCCGCAACATCCTGATTGGACCCGGAATATCGAATCTTGATTTCTCTGTTTTTAAGAACAATCGTGTCCGCCACATCTCTGAGAACCTGAACGTGCAATTCCGAGCGGAGTTTTTTAACATCCTTAACCGCCCGAACTTTGCGGTGCCGGTCACTCCCGATAACGTTACGATTTTTGATTCGACTGGCGTCCCAGTTCCAGGCGCAGGCTTGCTGACCTCTACCTCGACTACAGCACGGGAGATGCAGTTTGCTCTGAAATTTGTTTGGTAAGCGAGACATGGCAAACTCCTGGCATTCGTCTCCTTGTTGTGGTGCGGCAAGTCAGCAGAGGTAAAACAGACTGAAAGGGTAAATACTGATGAAAACGCAATTGGTGCTTTTGGTAGCGATATTGATGCTGTTCGTTATGCAATTAAGGTCTGGAGCCGCTTCACCACTGAAACTGGTGCGGACGATACCAATGCCCGGTGTGGCCGGACGTTTTGATTTCTTTGGTATCGACGTGAAGGGTCAACGCCTATTTGTTACGCCCCTCGACCACAAGTCGGTTGAGGTGTACGACCTGAAAGCGGGGAAGTTGCTTCACAGCATCACGGGCATAGCGAAGGCGCATGCTGTTTTGTATCGCGGAGACAAAGACAAGATATTCGTCACGGATGGCCCGGCAGGCTCCATAAAGATTTACAAGGGGAAGGGCTATGAACTCGTCAAGACGATAGAGCCGCTCGCGGAACCGGATGGAATCCTCTTTGACGGCACGACTCGATACCTCTACGTAATAACAGGTGGGGAGGGCGCCAAACTCGACTATTCTTTGATTGCCGTCATAGACACGGATCGAGCTGAGCATGTCGCGGACATTCGTGTCGAAGGGAACACGATGGAGCAAATGGGGTTAGAAAAATCAAGTTCACGGCTGTTTGTTGCCAACCGGGAGAAGAACCGGATAGAAATCCTTGACCGCCAGAAACGCTCTGTCGTTGGAAACTGGCCACTGACGCTTTGCACTGTGCCTGTTGGGCTGGCGATGGACGAAGCGAACCATCGCATCTTTGTTGGTTGTCGAAGCGAAACGATGGTAGTTGTCGATTCCATGTCTGGAAGAGAGATTACCAGCCTTCCGCTTAGCAAAGGCATCGACGGGATGGTCTTTGATCCCACAACGAAACGGATCTACTCGGAGGCCAACAGCGGCGCAATTGACGTGTACGAGGAGACTGACCCCGATCATTACCGGTCTATGGGAACAACTCCAATCGGCACACCGGCCAAGCCCGGACTGTTCGTGCCTGAACTGAGCCGCTATTTTGTCGCTGTTCCGCAACACGACAACATGGACGCTGCGGTTTTTGAATACAAAGTTCAATAGGGTTGATGGAGATTCGAAAACATTGAAGGAGGAGCCTACATGAAGCTATCGCACACTCGTCTGGTGGGGACAGTTTCTTTTTTTCTTTCGTTCGGCTTGTCCCTTGCGCTGGGAACGGATGCTCGTCCCAAACCGCCAGGACCCGGTTACCATTTGCTTAAAACGGTTCCCTTGCCGTCAGCTCCAGGTGAGACCGAGTACTTCGATTACATCACGGTTGACGCCGACGCGCGTCGCGTTTATGTGACTCACGGCACCGAAGTGGTAGTTCTCAATGCCGACGATGACACGGTAGTTGGGAAGATTCAGGGTTTGAAGAAATGCCATGGCGTCGTGATCGTGAAGTCGCTCGGAAAGGGATTCATCACGGATGGCGACGGCCAGAGCGTCGTCGTCTTTGACACCAAAACGTTGAAAACAACGAGCGAGATCAAGACCAGTCAGCCGGACACCGATTCCCTGATCTACGAGCCATTCACAAAGCACATTTTTACCTTCAATGGCGACAGCCACAACACTACCGTCATTGACCCGGCAAAGGGGACTGTGATCACGAACGTTGACCTCGTCGGCGCTGTTGAATTCCCAGCCGTAGACGGCAAAGGCATGGTTTACGACAACAACGAAGAAAAGAACGATATTGTAGCCATCGACGCACGAACGAACACGATCAAGAATCGGTGGCCGGGAGCGCCAGCGGGGCAGCTGGTGGCCATGGCCATGGACCAAAAGAATCGGCGGCTCTTCTCCTCTGGCCGTAACCCACAGTTCCTGATCATGGTGGACGCGGACACTGGCAAAATACTCCAATCGCTCCCGATCAGTGCAGGAGTGGACGCCAACGTATTCGAGCCTTCAACCGGGCTTCTGTTTGTGTCCACGCGCGAAGGCATGATCCACGTCTACCACGAAGACTCACCGGATAAGCTGAGTGAGGTTGAGACGGTGAAGACAGAGTATGGCGCAAAGACCATGCAGATCGATCCGAAGACGCACAAGTTGTTCTTGTCGACTTCGGATTTCGACCCGCCCGCAGCTCCGACCGAGAAGCAGCCGCATCCGCTGCCACGGGCGAAGCAGGCGAACTTTCGGATCCTCGTCTACGGACGGTGAGTTGCACGTTGAAGGAAAATAGCTTCACCGATGGCTCTGCCAGCGCCGAACTGGAACTATCTAATGGGACCCATGCAGACTTCAGGCAGGTGATGCTGCAGATTTGCTGCGCAACTCGTTAAACGGGAGGTTCTCATGAAGGTTGCGTGCCTGGGACGTTTTGCGCTTTGTGTGTTTCTTCTACTGCTCGGCAACCTCACTGTTGCTTTTCCCCAGGAGGGTGGCTACCACTTGCTCAAGAAAATCCCGCTCAGCGCAGCACCGGGTGGCCGGGAGTATTTTGACTACATCACTGTCGACGCTACCACCCGTCGCGTCTACTTGTCACACGGTACGGAGGTCAAGGTGGTCGATGCCGACAGCGGGGCCCTGGTGGGCACTGTTTCCGGTTTGAAACAAAACCATGGCATCGCCATTGTCAACGAACTTGGCAAGGGATTCATAAGCGACGGTGGTGCCGACAGGGTCGTGATTTTCGACCTAAGGACTCTGAAAATCACCGGCGAGGTCAAGACCGGCGGTAACCCAGACTATATTCTTTATGATGCCACGTCAAAGTATGTCTTCGCCTTCAATGGCCTCAGCAAAGACTCGACAGTCATCGACTCCACGAACGGGACCGTAGTCAGGACCCTCCCCATGGGCGGCCGTCCGGAGCAAGCTGTCGCGGATGGCAGAGGGATGATTTATGACAATATCAGTGACACGAACGAAGTGGCGGTGCTTGATTCCCGAACGCTGACGATCAAAGCGCGATGGCCCGTCGGGCCGGCCGGACAGCCCGTCTCTATCGCGATGGACCGGGAGCATCGAAGGCTGTTTATCGGAGCTCGCAACCCCACGTTGCTGGCAGTTATGAATGCGGACAGCGGAAGACTGATTCAGACACTTAAGATAGGCGACCATGTGGACGCGAACGCCTATGATCCCGTAGTGGGCCAGGTGTTTGCAGCAACGCGCGAGGGCACGACGCATGTCTTCCACGAAGACTCGCCCGATAAGTTCAGCGTGGTCGAGACTATCAAGACTGAGTTCGGGGCCAAAACAATGGGACTCGATCCAAAGACGCACAATCTTTATCTGGACACGTCGGATTTTGCCCCACTTCCGGCTCCGACCGAGGAGCAACCCCATCCGCAGCCTACCGCTGTTCTGGGAACGTTTCGGCTGCTGATTTACGGTCGCTGAATACATTTACAGCGTAAAATCCGCATACAATCGAGGGCCACCTAAAGCGCCGGAAGCCACTCGTCTTTGCCTACGCAATGTTGCCTTGACTCGGAGTTTGTTCTCCCGACAGGCGTTGCCGGGGCGCTCTCGCCAACACGGTACATTGCGATGAATTAGTTTCGCGTGCTGTCACAAAAAGCACCGTCCTGATTGTTATAGCAGTAGCAACACTAAGCCAAGAGAGTCAAGCCTCATAAAGATGGACCGAAAGGTTCCATAATTGTGAGAAACCCAGACACCGGCCACAAAGCGGGGCTTCGTGCGTTTGACCGTGCGTGCGAGGCACAGGTGCCAGCGGATTTACCGGACATGCGAAACAAGTTCAACGTGATCGACGAGGTCTGATGGCTTGCGCAAAGGCGCAGCGGCGGGCCGTCGTTGGCTACACTCCGGGCACAGCCAACGAGGAGGACGGAAGAACCAAACCAAAAAAGTGAACATTTATAACCAGCTAACAAATGGGACATTTGAAAGAGCGTTGACGCCGGGGGGACTCCTTGACTGTTCACTCTTCGTTGCGGATGTTCCTGCCGTGGGCCAAGGACCTTCTGTATCGTTCGCACGAGACAGGGCTGCAATCATTCGGGTGGCGACACGAGAATACGTTCGCGGAGAGAAAAATGAAAAGATCGATTGCGGTCCTTTTGCCTGTGCTCGTTCTATTCGCGCTTGAGGCACGGTCACAGGTGCCCGGGCCGCTGAAGCTGATCCAAGATATTCGTTTGCCGGGGCTCCACGATGGCGATTTCGACCACTTCGTCGTGGACCTTCCGGGTCAGCGTTTATTTCTTGCCGCAGAGGATAATTCGGCGCTTGAAACAATCGATCTGCGCAGCAACAACGTGATCCACACCACCAACGGTCTCACCCAGCCACATTCCATGGCTTATAACGCTGAGTTGAAGAAGCTCTTCGTCGCTGATGAGACTGAACTGAAAATCTACGATGCTACCGCGTATAAGCTCTTGGGGACGATCCCGATGAAGGCTCACGCCGACGCCAGCATCTATGATCCTGCCACTAAATTATACTATGTCGGTAACGGCGGCAAACGGGATAAAGAAGACTACATCTTGATCAGCGTCGTGGATACAACCAGTAATAGAAAGGTAGCCGATATCAGGCTCAATGTCGGCCGCGTAGAGGGGATGGCGATTGAAAAATCAGGGTCGCGTTTGTTTGTCAATCTGACGGACAACGACGCTGTGGCGGTGATTGACCGAGAGAAACGAACCGTGACTACAACCTGGTCTGTTGCGCAGGAAGGTCGTGGGAACGCGCCGATGGCGTTTAACGAACCCGATCATCGCCTGTTTGTTGTTACTCGCGACCCCGGGAGAGTCGTCGTACTGGATTCGGACACCGGAAAGATAGTGACCAGCGAACCCTACGCGGGCATGGCTGACGACGCGGTTTACGATGCGAAGTCTGGGCGCCTTTACGTTGCGGGGGTTCCTTTCATTAGTGTGTTCCAAAAGCGCACCGCTGACCGTTATGACCTCCTGGGGCAGGTTCCAACGGCTTTTCACGCCATGACGGCGATTCTTGTGCCCGAAGTAAATCGATACTATCTAGCGGTTAATCACCACGGAGATACGGACGCGGAGGTTCAGGTTTACAGCGTTGTGCCGTAAGTGGAATTCCTCGCGACAGCGGAGGGCTCCGATGAAAGGGCGTTCAGTCGGCTGGAAGAGGTCATCCGTGCGTTGTCTGGCACTGATTGCGTGGGGGCTGGGAATGGTCATGCCCATTCCGCTGCCGGCCCAGGTGGTCGGAGGAACGCTCTCCGGCACAGTATCCGACCAGTCTGGCGGAGTTGTTCCTCAAGCTGGGATCTCTATCAAGAACGTCGCTACCGGTATCACGCGCACTAGCACGACAAGTGCAGCCGGATTCTACTCGGTTCCGAATTTGTTGCCGGGAAGCTACGAGATCACGGCTTCAGCCATGGGATTTTCCACTGAGGTGCAAAAAGGCATCACGCTGACGGTCGGGGAGCAGCAAGTACTCAATTTCACCTTGCGGGTTGGTCAAGCGAGCCAAACAGTTGTGGTCACAACCGAAGCTCCCAACGTGGAATTGGCCAGCTCGAGTATCAGCGCAGTTGTGAATTCGACGACGGTTCGGGAGTTGCCACTCAATGGGCGGAGCTGGACAGACTTGGCAACGCTTCAACCGGGCGTCGTTCCCGTCCAAACCCAAGCGTCACTCTCCACCTCCGGCTCTGCACGGGGGCATCGAGGTTACGGAGAACAAATCGCCATCGCTGGCGCTCGCCCACTGCAGAATAATTACAGGCTTGACGGGATCAGCATCAATGATTACTCCAACAGTGCCCCTGGAAGCGTGCTAGGCGGCGATTTGGGAGTGGATGCGGTCGAGGAGTTTTCCGTCTTGACGAGCAACTACACCGCTGAGTACGGCAGGACGTCAGGAGGAGTGGTAAATGCCATCACCCGATCCGGAACGAATCAGTTCCATGGGGGGGGCTACGAGTTTCTGCGCAATAGTGCACTCGACGCTCGAAACTTCTTCGATGGTCCGCAGATTCCACCTTTCCGTCGCAACCAGTTCGGAGTCGACGCCGGCGGGCCGATCCGTAAGGATAAGGTGTTTGTTTTCGCCGATTATGAGGGAATCCGCCAATCTTTGGGCGTGACGAATGTGGACACGGTTCCCTCAGCCGCGGCCCGCAGCGGAACCCTCTGCTCGGCACCTGATACTATGCCTGCTTGCGTTCCGACATCCATAACTGTGGACCCTTCGGCCCAGAAGTATCTTCCCTTGTGGTCTTTACCTAATGCCGGCATTAGGCCGGGTTCGAACGGAGACATAGGTCTTTTCACGGTGGCCGGCCAACAAGTTGTCACCGAAAACTTCGGGACCATCCGGGTCGACGACAAACTGTCGGACAAAGATACTTTCGTTGTGACGTACCTCGGTGACATCACTCCGTATAGCACTCCCGATGCGCTCAACGACGCGCTGTTGAATTCTGAAACCAATCGCCAGATCGCTACGCTCGAAGAAACGCACGTCTTCAGCCCCCTCCTGGTGAATTCCGCCCGCTTCGGCTTCAGCCGGGACGCAGCCGCGGTCAATGCGACCGTCTCAGCTATCAATCCCGTGGCGAATGATCCCTCGCTGTCAGTTTTACCCGGGACATCTACCACTCGGGTTGATGTGTCGGGCCTTACGAACTTCCTCGGTGGTCCGCGTAATGGTGACCATTTCTTCTGGAATTCGTTCCAGGGATATGACGACGCCTCTTGGACCCATGGAACCCACTCCGTGAAATTCGGAGGGGCGGTCGAGCGCATGCAGCTCAATATCTACAATCCCACCGACAACAATGGCACCTTCACATTCGGCGCGCTATCCGATTTCCTCACTAATAACCCTAAGAGGTTTAGCTTGGCTTTCCAGAATACTTTGTCGGCGCGGGGAATTCGAGAAACGCTAATGGGTTTCTACGTCCAGGATGATTGGCGCGCCCGGCCAAATCTGACGCTGAACATAGGGTTGCGTTGGGAAATGGCCACAGTCATGACCGAGGTCCAGGGAAAACTCACGAACCTGATCAACATCACCGACCCAACGCCCCATCTGGGTTCACCTTTCTATTCAAATCCCTCGCTTCGCAACTTTGACCCGCGGGTGGGATTTGCCTGGGACCCCTTCGGGAATGGAAAGACTGCAGTGCGCGGTGGTTTCGGGGCATTTGATATACTGATCCTCCCTAACCAGCAAGATATCATGATCGGCGGAGCTGTCCCGTTCTACGAAGACGGGTTCGCCAACAAGCTTCCGCAAGGCTCATTCTACACAGGGGCGGTTTCGCTAATCGGGCCCCAATCCAGCTCTTTTCAGGCGAATTACGTTGAACAGGATCCCCACCGGAGTTACGTTATGCAGTGGAACCTCAATGTGCAGCGCGAACTCACTCCGAATCTGGTCGCAATGGTGGGTTACGTAGGTTCACGCGGCGTTCACGAGCCATTCCACCTTAATGACATGGACATCGTGTACCCTACGAGGACTTCTCAAGGGTACCTTTTCCCCTCACCCGTGGCCAGTGGAGCAACGCTAAATCCGAACTTCGGCACCATCGAAGGGATCTTTTATGGCGCTAGCTCCTTCTACGATGCCTTGGAAGTAGGAGTGCAAAAGAAGATGAGCCACGGCGTCCAGCTCCAAGGCTCCTTCACTTGGGGCAAAGCCATCGACACGGGCTCAGGGACCACAGCAGGCGACGAATACACGAACGGGCTCTCGAGCTTGCCTTGGTACGATTTGAAATCAATACGCGGCGTCTCGGACTTCAACATTGGTCGGACGCTAGTGATCAATGGCGTCTGGCAGGTTCCCTCCCCCAAATCGTTGTCGGGGCCCGCAACATGGGTCACGAATGGATGGGAGTTGGGCGCTATCTACAAGGTGAGTGACGGCACGCCCTTTACTGCTACATTCGGAACGGACGGAGATCCACAGGGACTGAACAGCAGCGATCCGTGGGCGTTTCCCAATCGTCTGACGGGCCCGGGATGCAATTCGCTTGTCAATCCAGGGAATCCCAACAACTACATCAAAACCCAGTGCTTCGCAATCCCGTCCGCGCCCAATATGGCCTTTTGGACTGCGAACTGCGACCCAAACCCGCCTGGAACAAATGGAGTGCCCTTTCCGGAGTGCTTCAATCTGCGAGGCAATGCAGGTCGCAACATCTTGACCGGACCGGGGCTGTCGAACCTGGATTTCTCCCTCTTCAAGAACAACTACATTAAGCGAATTTCGGAGAATTTCAATGCGCAGTTTCGGGCGGAGATTTTTAACATCCTGAATCGCGCCAACTTCGCTGTGCCGGTGACGCCCAACAATACGGACATCTTCGATTCCTCTGGGGCTCCGACTGGAGTTGCGGGTTTGCTGACTTCAACTACGAGCACGGCGAGGGAGATCCAGTTCGCCCTGAAAGTGACATGGTAGTTCGGCTGTTCTTAAAACCAGCTTCGGAATTTCACACAAAGGAGTGACCGCAATGCAAAGACTTGCTTTTACGATCTTGGTGACACTTTGTTTAGTCGGCCTGGTTAAAGCGCAGGGGAGCGCGGGGAATACGGCGGAGCCGGATGAACAAGTTAAGAAGGAGATGCTGAAATACGAAAACGATCTGGTCGACGCACTTCGGAAAGGCGGGTCGGTCGCTGCAGATTTTCTGAATCGTGTTGATGCCGACGACGAAGTCTTGGTTTCAAATGGAAGAATGTCCTCCAAAGCTAGCCTTGTGGATGGCTGGAGATCCGGGGACCACAAACAGCTCTCAGTCGACCACCACGATTTTAGTGTGCACGTTTATGGAAACACTGCCGTGGTGACTTTCAGCGGCAACAACACCACAGACAATAAAGGCAAAATCTCTCACTCCTCCTATATAGATACGGATGTTCTCGTCAAGCAGAATGGCGTGTGGCGACGGGTAGTACACGACGTGAATACCCTGCCGACCAGTGAGCCATGAGCCAATAAGAGAAGATATTATAAGTGTCGACGCCGGAGAAGGGGGCTTCAATGTCTGCAGGCCCGGAAGCTTGCGCGGGTTTCGCCCGTCCGAGCGCGGCCCCCGCTTTACACCAAGTGGCATGAAACTTGTGCCATTCAGCGGGTAGCTGAATCTGCCGCTCGCGGCGATCCGGATTGAGTTATCTTCGGTGAGCCCACTCTCTCGTCAAGGCACGGGTCGTGCCGTCTCTTTTCTCCGGAAGTGACTTTGGAAAATAGATTGTAGATTTGCGCCTGGCTAGGATGCAAAAGCGGAAAGTTAGCATGAAAGGTAAAAGTGAAAATGTACTACTTCGTGCTCCTGACGATCATCGGCGCGACGTCCGGTGGGCTTACCGGTGCGACCCCTGCGACGGGTAGCTACCACCTACTTAAGAAAATTCCTTTGGGCGAAGCGCCGGGCGGACTTGAGAATTTTGACTATCTGGTAGTCGATGCTCCAGCACGACGTGTTTACGTGACGCACGCTTCCGAGGTTAGGGTGTTCGATGCGGATACGTTTGCCGAGGTGGGCAAGATTTCTGGTATGAAAAAAACCCACGGGATCGCGTTGGTCCAGGAAGTTGGGAAAGGCTATATCACTGACGGTGAAGCCGATGAGGTGCTGATTTTCGATATTAAAACCTTGAAAGTCACCGGGAGGATTAAGGGGCTTGTTCAGGCCGACAACATCGTCTACGATCCAGAATCGCAGCACGTGTTTTGCTTCAACGGTGACGTTGACAACAACAAAGACAAGAGCTTCAACATCATCGATCCGAAGACCGACACCTTGATCAAAACGGTGCAATTGCCTGGGCCTCCTGAGGCCTCTGTCGCGGATGGCAAGGGAACGATTTACGACAACAATGTGGGCACGAACGAGGTGGTCGTAATCGATTCTAGGAGACTTACGATCAAAGCAAAATGGCCGGTCGCGCCAGGCGGAGAGCCGGTAGCTATGGCGATGGATCGACAACACCGGCGGCTATTCAGCTCAGGCCACAATCCGCCGACGCTGGTGGTCATCAACGCTGACAACGGAGAGGTTCTCCAGTCGCTACCCATCAGTGATGGAGCGGACTCCTCTGCGTTTGATCCGGCGACGGGTGTGGTCTATGTGTCGACGAAGGCAGGCAAGGTTCATATATTCCACGAGGACTCACCGGATAGCTTTAGCGAGATTGAGACAGTCAGCACCGAGTTCGGGGCCAAAACGATGGCACTCGATCCTCAGACGAAAAACATCTTCTTAACTACGTCAGATTTTGGTCCCCCTCCGCCACCCACGCCAGAGCATCCTCACCCGAACCCGGCTCAGATTCTGGGGACATGCCGGCTGCTGGTTTACGGAAAATGAGCACGGAGAGAAATTGGATTGCGCAGTGCGGTGACGACGCACCTAGGGCATTCGGATTGAATTTAGCAACGAAGGCGGTGCCGTTAACAGTGTTGCCCTATCGTGGTTTGGAATGCACCCGTCGCCATGGGGAAATTCGTTGACGCGGCGGTTGGGATGATTTCCGCAAAGCTCGATTCCTGAACTAAGTACGCACCTTTCCAATTACTTGCCCGGACGTTCGTTCTTCTCCCGGGTTTGCTGGTTTTCACCAGTTTTTGTTCCTCACAGGACCCTAATCGGGCTCCGACTCTGGGGTGAACCCCTTTCGTGGCACAAATTTTAGGGCACAGCTTCCGTTTTTGTAAGAGTGTTCTTGCATCTTCTAGCAGGAGAAGGGGTCTGGGGAAGGGGACGGCATTTGAGTCCCCGTCCCCA
>Ga0307479_10000122_pt1 | contig 75339 bp, 58 predicted proteins | sample atmos_gasesECM4C_FD_203743 | JGI IMG/M metagenome (GOLD analysis project Ga0307479, IMG submission 203743) | Hardwood forest soil microbial communities from Morgan-Monroe State Forest, Indiana, United States - atmos_gasesECM4C_515 | ecosystem: Environmental > Terrestrial > Soil > Temperate... | reverse complement strand
TGGCGACTTGATTCTTGCGCTGGATATCGACGATCTCCGGCCCGATGCGCTGCAGTTCATGGGCCGTGCGACTCACCTCGTCGTATGCGCGGCCGGGCGTGAGGTCGTGACCCAAGACACCTTTCCAATAAGTCTCTTGGCCATAATGAATCGAGTGCCAGTGCCAATACTCGACCATGTTCGCGCCTGAAGAGGCATGCGTATACACGTCCAAACGAAACTGGCCGTCGTAGGGCGGAAATTGTCCTTTGGAATCCCATCCAATGGCTTCAGCGTTCGTCTCCGTGATCAGGTAGTTCGTCTGCTTGAGCGAACGCACATAGTCACCGACGTAGGAAGACGCCTCGCCGTCAAACTGGTCCTGCGTTCCGTGATACGGATTCGCCGCGGCGATATCGAGGGTCTTGACGACGTCGCCCTCGTTTACTTCCGGCCTCGGCGGCCCGGCAAAGTCATGCGTCACGAATTGATCGGGGCGCTTGTATTCGTTGACGATAGCCGCCTGCCACGCCAGAAAGTCCGTGGTCATCCATTGCGAATAGCGCTCCCATTCGAGCTTCCACCCCGGGTTAAGGATCCCATCGCGCGGAGGCAACTCCGACCAATCGTTCAACCGCTGTCCCCAGTAGTTCAGCCCCCAAACTTTATTGAGCGTATCTGTCGTTTTGAATCTTGATTTCAGGTATTCCTCGAATCCAACCTGGACGTCATGGTTTGCGGCGCCGGCCGAGGAAGTTTCATTGTCGATCTGGTAGCCAATGATCGCCGGATTGTTCTTGTAATGCTCCAGAATCTTTCGGATCACACGTTCGCAATAAAATCTGTACGTCGGGTTCGAAAGATCGGTGTTCTGGCGGTAGCCATAATAAAGGTACTGTCCGCCAAAACGCGTCACGACGATTTCCGGGTGCTCCTTATACATCCATGCGGGAATGGAATAGGTTGGAGTTCCCAGAATGATTCGAATCCCGGCGGCGTGAAGTTTATCGACAACGCGGTCCATCCAAGCATACTCAAATTTGCCGTCCGCAGGCTCCCAGAGACCCCAACTGGATTCGCCGATCCGCACGACGCTGATGCCCGCCTTCTGCATCAGTTGCACATCCGGATCGAGTCGGTCGTAGGGCATGTATTCCGGGTAATACGCGACGCCATACAGCACCGTATCCATGCCATCGGCACGGAAAGCTTCGCGAGCTTGGGCTCTCCCCGCAAGGGCGATGCAGAGTAGGCCAAAGAAAATAATTCCTCCTCGCAGGAGCCACGAGAATGCAATGCGATTCCGTTGACTGAAAATCATGAGCGCCCCTTTCCCGGATTCATCGCCGTTGAATCGCGCAAAACAAAACTGGTCTTGAGGACGTATTCGGTTCCCTTGGAATTCGGAGTCTCGCGTTGCACGTCGTGCAGCAGCGCTTGAAACGCCAGGCGCCCAAGTTCCGTCTGCGACATCTCGATGGTCGTCAGCGGCGGCAGAATATATTTAGACAGGTGGATATTGTCGAACCCAATCACCGAAAGATCCTGGGGAACTCCGATCTTCTCGCTGTAGCATTTGTGCATCACCCCGATCGCTGTCATATCGTTCGAGCACAGCACCGCCGTCGGATGCATTGGTCCGTTCAGCAATTTTGTGAAGGCCTCTTCCCCACCCTCCAGCGTGTGGTTGCCCTCGACGATCAGCTCCTGCTCTGCGGCCATTCCAATTTCATCCATCGAGCGCACAAAAGCATCTTTTCTAGCGACGGCAGACTTCAAGCTCAGCGGACCAGTAATGAACGCGATCCTTTCATGGCGCAACGCGGCAAGGTGTTGGACCGCCTGCCGGATGCCATGCAGATAATCAATGCGAATATTGCTGACGCGCGGCCACGCCGGGCCGACGTCCACGAACACCAGCGGCACGTTGCGAAGCTTCAGATCTTCCAGCAGTGATTCTTCCATACCAAACGTCATCACCGCTACGCCTTCGACCCGGTGTTCCAGCATGCGCCGCACCGACGTCTTCATACGCTCGGGATCGTGAACCGTGGAAGTCACTAGGATTTCGTAGTTGTTTTGGAGGGCGGTCTCCTCGAAAACGCGCACGATTTCCGGGAAAAATGGGTTCGTGATCTCCGAAACGATCAATCCACAAATTCGGCTCCGCCCGGAAACCAGAGCCCGCGCCTGAGTGCTTGGGAAATACCCAAGTTCCTCGATGATTCGCCACACGCGCTTGGCTAGTTGCGGTTGCACGCTAGGATGACGGTTAATCGTGCGCGATACCGTGGCCGTTGAAACTCTTGCCCGTTTGGCGATCTCGCGGATATTCATAAGTCTTTATCCAAGGATCCGGCTAGCGCCTCGGCGCGCTCCTCGCACTACTCGCAGTTATCCGTTTGAGAGGCTCCCCGATCGGTCGCGCCGCACGACGGCACTACGTTGCCCCAAAAATCATAACCGCCATTTTTTTCGACGAACTTCCCACTTTTTCGCGCGGGAGACGCCGCCTGCAACCGATATCCAGTCAAAGAAAATATCCCGTCCGTGCCTTGGCCCACCCCCATAAGCTTCGGATCAACCGTAACCGCATAAGCATCGTTGCCCGCTGCTTCGACGCCATAATATTCATTGGCATCGAACAAATTCTCTTTGCTCTCTCCAAAGCCGCGCGCCGTGACATAAGCGCCATCCGTATCGCGCGAAATTCCATAGGAAAACCGCGCCGTTCCCGCCACATAAAAAATATTGTTGTAGAAATAAGTGCTCTCGGACCAGCCCTTCCAATCCGAGAAAAGCAACAGGTCCACTGCATGATCTGGCCCGACGTAAATCGTGTTGTTGTAAATCCGGCTATCTCTCACCGGGCCGGCGATGTTGATTCCGCGCGTGCGGTCGTTTTGGCTGATGTTGTAGCGCACCACTGTGCCCGTGTTACCGGCGTTTTCTTCAGGCTTGTGCCCGCCTTCGTTGCAAATCAGCAGAAAACCGCCGTCATTGTCGTGGCTGTAATTGTATTGGATGATGGTATTGCGGCTGTTCCAGTCAGAATCGAAGCCTTCTCCGTCGCGCTGCCCTTTTGTCCCGTAAGCTTCGTTGTGCTGAATCACGGTGTTGTCGGCGCTCCACGCCCAGATCGCCACGTTGTAGCCTTCTGAGCGCTGATTCGCGTGGCCGACTACATTGTGTTCCACCAAAGCGCCGTCCGCGGCCACAACGACAATTCCATCACCACCAATGTCGTGCAGTTGATTCCCGCGCACGACCACGCCCAAACTAGGAAACCATTTCGACCGTACCCACGAATCGGCCCAGCCAAAGATTCCGCTGCGGTCCACGCGGTAAATCTCGTTATTCTCGATGCGCAAATCGATAAACCGGCTCGGCTTCTTGGCGCCCGCGGACGTGTAGTCAATTCCCCCATTCGGCTTCACGCTGTCCACTCCATTCACGTCATGAATCGTCAGCGACCGAATGTAAATGTGGTGCGCCTCGCCGTAGTCCTCCAGCGCCACATGAACGCCACGGCGTTCCGCTCGTTGCGCACCGGTGTTGGTAATCTCCAAATTCTCAATCTCCCAGTATTCCTGGTTCTTCAGCAGCACGGCGTCCTCGACCGTGCCACCTCCGTTGATCACTGGCTTCACGCCGCCTCCATACATGCCCACAGTGATCGGCTTGCCCTCCACCCCCGATCCCTTCGGCCATAGTTGCCCCTCCCACACCGAACTCGACTTCAGCAGGATGCCATCCCCAGGCAGGAACGTCGTCGCATTCACCTTCGCTAGCGTTTTCCACGCCGCCTTTGAACTCGTGCCCGCGTTGCTGTCTTGTCCGCCTCGTGAATCGACATAGAAGGTTACGGGCGTTCTCCCCCCTGCCTGCCGCGGCTCGCCGCTTCCTCTAGCATCAACGCAAACGAAACCGCTCAGCGCCAAGAAGATCCATCTAGCCCCGTGGTTTGATGAACACGACAGTGGAACCGTCCTCACCCGGATAAACAGGTTGTGGATGAGTCCGGGCATTCTCTCGTATCATCCTCGACCTTACCTAGGCCAGCGATGGAGCTTCCTGTGTGAGAGAAGCAGCTCGCTGCACCTCAAGCTGCCTCTGATTGTCGCCATCTATTCGCTAGAAAGTGAACCGCAAACCAAACTGGCCGGTTCGCTGCGTGCTATTCACACCCGTCACGGCAGCAAAGTTCGAATCACCGATGTTGGTTGGCGAACCACCGCAGCCATTGATGGCGTAATAGTGCCGGTTGAACAGGTTATAGAATTCCACACGCATAGATAGCTGGTACTGTCCATCTGAACCCATCGTGAAGTACTTCAACACGCTGGCGTTTTCGTTGGCTTGACCTGGGCACCGCAAAGCGCCATCGTACGCCCCTCCATTTCCAAAACCCACCACCGTTCCGTCAGTACTGACCGGAGCTGTAGCAACGGTTTTGGCAAAGTAGGGGTAGTAGTAGGTGGATCCAGGTGCGGCAGCTTGAGCTCCGGAGAACCCGCTTGTACCCGCTGATCCAGGAGGATGCGGATTGAAATTCGGATAGAAGTTACCCCAAATGGGATAAAACGGCTCATTCACGCCAATGTGGATGGGCTGGCCGCTCGCGTAAAGCACAATCGTGTTCAGGCGCCAGCCGCCAACGACTGCATTCACGAGGCCGCTCTTGTCGGGCATCCAGCGCTGGCCCCTCCCGAAGGGAAGCTCGTAAGTAATGTAACCTTTGACCACGTGGGTCAGGTCGTAGCTCGTAAGCGAATTGGCCGCGGCAGAAATGTTCCCGAAGTCTTGCACCGGCGTGTAATAGGCGTTGTACTCTTGTTGGGAGGTATAGGTGTCCCCGCGTTGCCGCGAGTAGGTGTAGTTCATATCCATGGTTAACCCGCGGCCGGTGCGTTTCACGAGGTCAATAACCGCTGAATTGTAAGAAGTTTGGCCAATGGGCAGCCCGACATAATACAAATCGTAGAAGAACCAAGTGGCGGCGGACCAATTTGCCAGCTGCGGGCTGGGAGCGAGTGCGGCAAGCGCTGGACCGGAAAAACCGGTGTACGGACATGTGATACCGGCATAAGTCCCGGGACCGAAACCAAAGTTGTTCGGTATGGGTTGGCCCTTCGTACAACCTCCGTTAAAGTTCCAACTGCTGAAATCGCCGTAAGGCACGAGTCCGGGATTTTGCTTCTCGACATTTAGGAATGTGGAGGCGGACGGCTCGTTCCACGCCAGTGCGGTATCCGGAAGGTGATGTCCGCGGTTCCCGATGTAAGCAACTTCCAGTCGCATGTTGGGTGTCAATTCATATTGGACGCCCAAGTTGATGGTGTCGGCAAAACCAGGCATCAGCGAATGCGGATCCGTATAGACGAGCCCGAAAAACGAACCGGGATCGACGCTCGTACTTCCCGGCTTGAATACCCCGGGATAGCCGCTATCCCAATTGAACGGTGTACCCACGCTGTTTGTGCCCTGGTACTGCGGAGCAAAAGCATCGGGTATTCCATCGAATTGGGGAGCATTGGGAGGCAGGAGCGTGAGACTGAACGAACCACGAACAACCCACTTCCGTGTCGGTGAATAGGCAAAACCTATTTGCGGTCCAAGGCCATCCTTATATTCTTTCGTCTCGAAACTGTCCCCACTGTTGTTTGGAAACACAAGCTTGCCAGGATAGCCGTATTTGGGATCAATCTGGCCCAGATCGAAGTTGGCCCAGTGTCCGTACTTTTCGTGGAAACGCAAAGAGTATTGCCAGCGCAGGCCGGCGCTGAGCGTGAGTTTCGAAGTGACCTTATAGCTGTCCTGGCCATACAAAGCCAGCGATTTCCTTCGCCCGTACAAATCAAAGGCAGTGCCTTGGCTCGCATTTGTTACGTTGCCGAGTAAGAAGCTCGCGAAACCAAATCCGGCAATATTGGTATAGGGGCCGGCCGTGGTGTTGTTGACGAAGTTAAAGTTGTCAATGCCGGATCCGCTGTGGCTATTTACTTGATAGGCCCAGAAATCGCCGCCAAACGACATCGTATGGCGCCCCTTCGACCAGGTGAGCCTGTCGCCGGTTATAAAGGTTGCGGACACAAAATTCCCTTGCCACTTGTTGCCAATGGACGTGATCCCGATGCCGTTCACCGCATTTCCGAAGGAGATTTGGGGAAAATTGTCCTCTCCCGTCGCTCCCAAGCCTAACTGTTGGTTCCAATTCGTTCCCGATGAAGCTGGTAAGCTTCCGTTCCAATACCAATTGAATGTCTCGTTGAACTCGTTTAGCAAGTTGGGTGTGATGGTGTGAGCCTCGCTTGCTCGAAACTGGTCTCCCTTGACGAGTTGGACGCGCGCGTTCGCCAGCGGTCCTCCGTCCGTCGTTCCGCTCGCCCAAATGCCTCCGCTGTCGAGCAATGTGCGTGGCCGATTGTCAAGAATCCATGACCCCGACAGCTTGTCCTTCGCAGTCAGCGTGTAATCCAGTTTGACCACGCCCTGATTCGGCGTTTGCGCCGGCGAGTTGCTTACTGGGAATCGGTTGTTGCCGTTGAGCCCTGGTTGCTCGGGCGCATAGTACTTCTGGTAGAGAGGAATGATTTTTTGCGCCACGGCGCTAATGGGGGTGTCTATAATATTCGCGGTGAACTGTTTACACTGTCCCGCAGAGTCGCAAGTAGTAGGGTCGAAGATCATTCCCTTTTGCAGGGGAACCGTCGAACCAGCTTTGTTCTGTACAGTGACCGCAGTCGAATAAGTGCCTCCCTTACCGTCGCTGGTCCCGCAGTCACCCATATTGGACTGCGGGTCCGTGCATTGCGCATTGCCAAGCAATTCGCTGAAATTTCCGCTCAGCATTTTGGTTGTCGGCACGAACTGACTGTAAGTTCCCAGCGTAAAGTCGTTCTGCGTATACCGCTCGAAAGCGCCAAAAAAGAACAGCTTGTCTTTGCGGATGGGGCCTCCGATGCTTGCTCCGTAGTCCCAAGCTCGGGCCTTAGTCTTCCCTACCCCGGTGAGATCGTTCGTCCAGCTATTGGCGTCCAAAAACTCGTTGTGTCCGTAACCAAATGTTGAACCGTGGAATTTGTTCGTCCCAGACTTGAGGGTAAAGCTCATCACGCCGCCATTGGTGATAGCGCTGGCGGAATCTATGCCGCTCGTTTGCGCTTGCAGCTCTTGTACCGCCTCCATGCTCGGGCCAGTCTCCATGGAATCTCCTCGAATGGAAGAGGTGCCAGACGTGCCGTCGATGGTGTAGTCCTTCGTGAACCACTGCGAGCCATTGACCACGGCTCCGTACGGGCTGCTATACGGGGAATAGCCCGGTGTAAGGGCCACCGCGAAATTTTCAACGAATCGGCCACCACCATAGATGCTCAGAGGAAGGTCGGTAGCCACACTGCCTTTCATGTTTGTGCCAATAGCGGCGTTCTCGTGGTCAAGTACTGGCGCGTCCGTGGTTACCACTACTCTCTCGGTCGCTTCTCCCACCTGCATCACGACACTGATGCCCGCCACCTTCGTCGATTCCAGCGTTACCGACGGCTGCTCAATTTTCTTGAATCCATCCTTTTGAAACGTCAGCGCATACGTGCCCGGCGGGAGATTGGGCACTAGATAAATTCCGTCATCGTTGCTAATACCCTTCGTCTCTGCGTTTGTCCCGACGTTTCGCGCGGTCACCTCCACTCCAGCGATCACTGCCCCACTCGGGTCAGTCACCGTTCCCGTGATCGTGGCTCGATTTGACTGCCCCGTACTCGCGGTAACAAAAAGGAGTTGGCACAAACACACCCAAAGAATCGCTTTACGCATCCCACCTCTCCTTTGCCGCCCGGGTGCACCTCGACCCTGTTCGCTTTGCGAACCTCACAGCCCGCGGCTTCTATCCTTGAATTCCAGAGATATTCGAGAACCCCTTTCGCCATTTGGACCCCTACTGGACCCCGTAATCGTTTAGCGCGCGGCTTCGTCTCGTGCTGAGTCGCAAGTAAACGATTTCTCGAATGCCTGGCAAACTACTCCCCAAGCAAAGCCATGTCAAGCGATTTCTTATGAGTCGCATCTGTTTTCTTGCTTTATGGCTCCGTCTTACCTGTATATGAGTCATCCTACGTATATTAGTGACACCACAACGCAAGATTAAGGTTGCCTCCACGGCCTGGCCCCGTCTGACGATTTGGTTGAACCTGAGTAATCGTTTGCTCGCACGTGCCGAAGCGTTTTCCTCTTGACATTTCCTTAATTCGTACTGCACTTATCGCTGTAGATAACTCTGCGACGAATACGCTAAGCTCTCTCTAGAACATCCGGGGGCAAACGCCTCAGCCAATTCGCTTTCATTTTTCCAGGCGTGTGTGGTTTCTTTTCCATGTCAGCTTGCCCGCACTGCCCTAAATCAACACTTACAAAAAACAGGGGGCCTAGTGGGCGGTTAGCTGGAATGCCTTAATAGTTGACCACGTACAGGTGAGCCTCAAGGAGCACCTTTGACTTTTCCTCCGACGAGCACCGGATGCGCATCGGCGTACCGGCCGCAAAGTCGGCGTGCTTGACTTCTCCAGCACCCCAAGACAGACCGCTCCACACTTGCTTGTCGTAGTTGATCTCGATCGGCAAAGTCTTGCCGCCCTGCTCCACGATGATCTTCAGCACGGTTCCGACGGTCTTCCCGTTTGGCGGACCCCCGGACCAACTGCGCATGATGCCGCCGTCCTGCCCGCGCTGCTGAAAAATGATGCGAAGGTCTCCTTGCGCAGGCGGTGCGATGGTTGCTTCAATCGCATTCGAGCCGTTGTCCGAAAATACTGCATCGATGGGAGCAATCGTGCGGGGGATGCGCACGTCTTGTTGAACACCGAGATCGAACTCCGCTGCAGCGTATCGCCCAAAGCCTATCGCGGCCATTTGCGCCGGTCCCAGTGTGATTTTGTTTCCCTTCAGTAGTGGAACAAATCCCGCATCACGAAAAATCACGCGGCCATTGCCAAACGTAGCCTGCACTCTGGAAAGCGTCGGCAATGCAATCTCTGCCAGGACTTGCGCAGGATTTACAACCGTATAGACAGCGCCGTCCGCGTCCAGCGAACCGAACCCATAGGGCTGCACTTCTCCAGGAATGCCGCCGAACGTTTTTGTTCTTCCTTCGGCTTCGAAGCTCGCGTAGATTTTCTGGACTCTCGCAAACCATTTTGCTTTTTCTTCATCAAGGAATTCCAGATTGCCGTGGATGGTGTTCACCCAGCCGCCCCGCGCCACCATCAAGAGCAGCATTCCCTTCCACGCATTCGTCTTGCGGTAGTAGATCGTCCCCGTGTTTCCGATCATGAAGCTCGTCGAATCGATGCGTTCCAGCGGAAGAAAACTCTGTTCGTAACGCCGCACCATGTGATCGCTGTAAACGTCCATCGACCTCCAGAAATTCACTTCCGGCACATCCGACGGCCGCGGGTCGCCCGAATAGAGCGAATCAAAAACTTCCAGCCACCGCAAATCCACGGGATTGTGAAATGGAAAAGGCCCCGCCGTGGATTCGACATCACCTCCAAAACCGTTGAACGCCACAAGGACCACATCGGGATTTTTCTGCCGAAAAACCTTCAGGGCCTCGCGAAAAGCAGCCGTATTGCGGGCTTGAATCTCTTGCGACGTTAGTGTCTTTTCCGACGCGGGCGTCGCCGCGCCGAAATCAACAAAATCAAATTTGAACATGCGAATTCCATGGTCGTACCAATACTGCATGGTCTTCATGAAGTCCGGCAAAAAACCGCCCTCAAAAAACGACATTGACCCACCCTTGGCAGTGAGCGAATCCCGCCATTCGGGAGCCGCGTCTATCTTCACCAGTTCGTTCGTGCCGAACCACAATCCAGGAAGAATGCCGTTGGCCCGGCACGCGGCGATCCAGCGATCGGGACCGTTGGGCCAGTTCGGCTTTCGCCATGCCCGGTAACCTCCATCTGGCGCGAACCAAAAAGCATCCATCATGAAATAGTCAAAATGCACGCCCAGCTTTCCTAAGCGTACGATCTCGCCCAATTCCTTCATTGCCAGAGCTTCCGTCAACGGAATATTGTCGGAAAGCTCATCGTAGGCGGACCAATCGTTGTAGACCCAAATGGGGTCACGCAGCAGCGGTTCGCCCAAACGCATCGGAGCCCACTTCACCGCACTATCGGCTGTGTAGGATGATTGTCGCGCCGCAGCCGGAATCGCAACCAAGCAAAGCGTAACCAAAATTGCAAAGAACACGCCGGCTCGCACCAATTTCATGCCTTCATTTTCTATGCCTCTCATTACTACCTCCAGGCAGGGTGGGTCTCATCGAAAAGAATCGGAGATTGAAATGCTATCTTTTTGCCGAGGATGCAATCGGCCAGTCATCCGTGCGAAACGGAGAAGCCGGCAAACCCTCTTTGTTGTAAAGATTGCATTCGGGACTTCCGGCCCAAGCATAACGCGCGGCCACCGGCGACATTACATCGGGACTGGAAAGCACGATACTTTCTCCCTCGATTTTTGCGTTGGCCCAATGGAACTTTCGATCGGCCCCGGCAATCGAAAATCCCCGCAACACTCCCTCTCGGGCTTCGAGACCAGTCCCGATGTGCGAGAAATGGACTTTGATCTCGCTTCCCACGATTTGCAGCGAATCGTATATGGGTCCCGAGTACACGATCTTCCGGCCATACCTTGTTCCCAGAGCCCACAGCGCCAAACGATAACCAACCTCTTCTTTGCGTGGCGGATGTAAATTATGGGGATCTCCGACGTCGATGGTCACTGCAAGTCCTGTATTCGGCACTTTCTTGGCCGTCAGTAACTGGGCCTCGCGCAACTCTGCCCAGATGGAATCACCCAGTTCCGGACTGTCACCCTGATTGGGCAACTGCACAATCAGAAAAGGAAAATCGCCTTCTTTCCAGCCGCTTCGCCAGCCTGCAATCAGCGCCGGCAACAACGTCCGATACTGATAAGCGCGCCAAGTATTCCCTTCTCCCTGATACCAGATCGCGCCGCGAATCCGATACGGCTCGAGTGGCGTAATCATGCCGTCATACAAACCGGCGGGAGGGCGCATCGGGTCGCCGACGGTCGTCATATTGATGATCGCAAAGCCGGTAAGCGCATTGAGTGTCAGCGGCTGATAAACTCCCCATCCCGCCTGTTTCAAATCCTTGAACCAAATGGTGATAGGTTTCCATTCCGCGGTTGCATCAAATGTGCCGGTGGAGTAGTCATCCCAGTCTTGTATCGTCGGCTGGAGTGTCTGGAATTGAAAACTCCCGCTTCCGCGCACCCAAAAACGAATTCCAGCAAATGAACTTGCGTCAAACGCCGAGTCACCTTGCTTGAAGCTGGCCTTCATCCGCGACGAACTCGCACCATCGAGCGTTCCCTTCACGCGTGCGGCAAAACCCTTGCCGCCTCTCCCCGGTGTGACGAGTTCGAACACACTTTCCGGCGCGCCTTGCCAATCGTAAGTCCAATTGCCGCCCGTGGCGATTTGCGCCGCGCCTTCGTCGAAGTTGCTTAGGCTCAATGCGCCTTGGGGATCCATCTCCGCACGGAGCAGTTCAAAATCATCGAACTCCATCGAGAATTCCGCAGGATGTGATGCGTAGGATTTCACCTCAGCCGCCGACCCTTCCCATCTCTCGACAATCGGCTTAAGAATGGGTTCACGCCGAAGCGAATCCGGGTCCGTCCATTCCTCACCGGCTGTACCCGGCCAAGCGCTCAGGATGATTCCGACGGGAACGCCCAACTCTTTATACAATTCGCGCGCAAAGAAGTAACTTACTGCCGAGAAGTTCTTGGCCGTCTCAGGCGAACATACTTCCCAAGCCGCTGGAAGGGTATCTATCTGCGGTTCGATTGCGATTTTCTTTGGAACCGTGAAAAATCGTATTCCCGGATAGTTCGCGTGGAGTATTTCCTTGTCGCCGCCCGTGGAGCCACCCAGGGCATACGTCATATTCGATTGGCCCGATGCCACCCACACTTCGCCTAGCATCACATCGCGGAATACAATCGTTTTCTTGCCCTCCACCGTCAAGGTGAACGGACCGCCTGCTCGGATCGCTGGCAGCGTGACTCTCCAACGGCCACCAGAATCCGCAACCGCTTGTCCGCTGCCAGCTCCGAGGGTTACAGAAATCTTCTCCCCCGGATCGGCCCATCCCCAAATGCGAATTTCTGTTTCTCGCTGTAACACCATGTGATCGCTGAAGAGATGCGGCAACACGGGGTCGGCACGAAGCGGTGAGAGAAGAAAAATGAAGAAAGCTAAGAAATGAGCCAATATTCTGAAATTTTTCATTAACGGGAAATGCTTTCTATTCGCCAGTTCAGTGCAACGTAGTGCAAATCAAGAGTGAACCACAATTTTGCATCTCAGGCCAGTTGTGCGGGTTCATCAGACCTGTAGATCGCGAAGGTATGGAACGCTGGCTTTCATCATGTCCAGGTTCATTTCGACGAAATAATTCTTGATGCCGCCCGTTTTCGCCGCAGTGAAAATTCTTTTCCAATCCAGACTGTCCTGGCCCACTGGTGTTATTTTCTTAGCTTCCACCGACCAGCCTTGTACGTGCATGGAAATGAAGCGGCCAGGGTAATTCGTAAAATACTCTGCGGCTTCATAGCCGCGGCTGATGGTGGAGACTTGGAACTGGAACTTGACTAGCTTCGGATCGAGAAGCTCGAGCAATAAGTCATAGGTTCGCTTGCCATCAACCATGGTGAGCTCAAAGTCCTCATTGTGCAGGCCCTGCTGGAGGCCTGCCTTGGCTGCCTGTTCACCCATTTTGTTGTATTCGTTGGCCGCTCGCTTCACATCATCCATAGTTGGCTTCGCAGGCCCGCCGAGAGTTGGCACGAGCATTTGCTTCAGGCCGACATCCTTGGCCCAGGCAATTCGCCCCGCTTGATTCTCCCGGAGTTCGATGATGGTGAAATGAGAACTCACACACGCCACACCGGCATCGCCCAGAATCCTTCGGAGTTCCGTTCCCGAGTATTTGGCGAGGCCGCCAAATCCGTAATCCGCATAGCCTGTCGGCGAGCACAGTTCCACGGTCTGAAACCCGGCATCGGAAAGCTGCTTGATCGTCCCGGGAAAGTCCTTGGAAATCGTGGCTCGGACAGGCCACGTCTGACATCCAATGGGCATGCCAAGCGGATTCGCGCAAAGTTCGCATTCGCCTGCAGCAAGAAAGCCGGCCGCGGCCACATGCGTCGCCGCATTTCTAATAAATACCCTTCTCGAAATCGCAGACATAGGCGCCTCCTTGGGCTGAATCACTATTCGGTTGGGAAGAACAGAATTGTTCGTTGGCCTCGTTTTGGGAGGACGCGAACCTCCAACCCGCTGATTTCCGCAGATCTCATATAGTGTTGCATCGTCTAGCCGTTAGCTTTGTCTTGTATTCGCGTTTAGCACAGTGTTTGGGAGGTTTTTCTCCAACGAACTCGCTTTCGGGTCGTAATATTCGTACGCCCGGACCAAAATCTTTTTGAAGAGAAAACCCGGCGCCAGGGAGCCTCCATGAGTACAGATACCTCCCGTTGCCGCTTAAAGAAGAGCTGAGCGTCGTACTGCCTACTTGCTGTTATTTCCCCACTTGAAATGGCGTGAGCTGGTCAGAGATTTTCGACTTGTCTCCCACTACTACGATGACCATCTCTTCCGGCCGAATGTACTTCTGCGTAAGCTTCTGCACATCCGTCGGCGTGACTGCATTTACTCGGGGCACATAGTTCTTCAGGTAGTCCTCACCGAGGCCTTGGAAATCGACATACTCCAACTGTCCTATCAAGGCTTGTCGGTTCGAGTTCTGAATCACGAAGATGCCCGACAGGTAGCTCTGAATCCCTTTGAGTTCCGCGGCTGAGGGAGTCTCTTTTTGCAAGCGCTCGATTTCGCTGAAGATCTCCTTCAGCGACGCGCCGGTGAATTGTGTGGTCACATCCGCGTTTTGCGCCCAATATGCATCATGATATCGCCGCGAGATTTCACTGTAAGGGGAATAGGTGTAGCCCTTCTTTTCGCGGATGTTCGAGGTGACACGGGAGTTGAACGAGCCTCCGAGCAAAGTGTTTGTGACGACAAGAGGAATTGAGTCAGGGCTACTCGGCGGAGGCACAGGCAAGCCGAGTTTCAATGTCGATTGCGGGGCATCGGGACGGTCCGTCACATCCAACACACGGTGCGCGGTTGGTGACGGCACATTTTCCAGTCGCGCAGGTCCTTTCGTCCAGCCGCCGAAACTATCCGCAATCGCCTTCTTCACCTCGGATTTATCGAATTTGCCCGCGACATAGAGATGCGCCCTCTGCGCGCCAAAATTCGCGCTGTAGTAATCCTTCACATCCTGCAGGGTGAGTTTCTTTACGTCATCTTCCGTCGGAAGAACAGTGCCGTATGGATGGTCGGCATAAAGCAGCTTTCGGAAACGAATGTCAGCGATGGTTTGCGGCTGCGACAATTGCAGGGCGATTCTTCGCAGTGCATCGTTTTTCAGGCGCGCCAACTCGGATTCGGGAAAGCGGGGATGCTCCACTACATCCGCGAGAAGTCTAACGGCGTTAGGCGCGGACTCCTGGAGAACATCGAGTTCAAACTTGGTTTGATCCTCCGCAACGGGAACGGTGAGAGCGCTACCCATTTGTGCGGTCGCTTCGGCCAACTGTTGCGAGTTGAGCATCATGGTACCTTCTCTGAAGAGATCCCCTGTGAGGCTGGCCACGCCAGCGCGTGATTTGCCTTCGTTCAAGTTGCCGGCATCGACCGCGAGGCTAATCGCAGCCTTCGGAATGATGCCGTATGGCACCAGGGTGACTTTCAATCCGTTTGGCAACACATACCATTCGCTGGCAGGAACGGTGAAGCTCTTCGGTGCGCCGCCTTCGGGTGGCGTCTGCTTTTGCCCATACGCTGGCGCAATCCCAGCCAACGAAGCTGTGAGGACCAACACGCTTTTTCTCACAATGGTCTTTTTCATTTGCTCTCTCCTGGCCTATTGGTTCTTCGCCGGCGCAGCCTTGGCATCTTTCGGTGCGGGTTCGACTAAGACAACCGTGCGATTGCTAGGGCGCAGGTATTCTTGTGCGGTCTTTTGCAAGAGTTCTGGTGTCACTTTGCCGAATTCGGCATCCAGTGAATTCACGCGACTCGCGTCATCATCAAAAAGAGCAAAGCTGGCGAGCAAGTCCATGAGGCCAAACCCGCCGAATTGCCCCATCGTGTCGTACAGGCTGGAGCGAAGCTTGACCAGCGAGCGGTCCAGCGTTTTCTGATTTACCGGCTTGCTGCGCAGCGGTTCGACCACTGCGTCGATCGCTTCTAGCAACGTTTCGGGTTTTGTGGAAGCGTCAAAGGTGAGATCAGCGGAGAGAATCATCGGGCCGTTGTAGTCGAACATGTTTCCCAGCAAGTTGATGCCGCCCTCGACGCTGTCCGTCAGCCCGCGCTTTTGCACAAGTTCCTGGCGCAGCAGGCTGTCGTCGCCTTCAACCAGCATCTGTTCGATCAAGCCCATCGCGTAATACTCCGGCGTGTTGCGGTCGGGCATGTGGTAGCCAACCGCAATCGCCGGTTTCGGGGCGAGTGGATCTTTCTTGGTGACGTGTTTTTCCTTGTCCTGGCGACGTTCCGTCAGATCCGGCTGTGGCGGAATTTGTGCGGACTTGATCGGCCCGAAGTATTTTTCAACAAGCTTTTTTGCTTCCGCAGGATCGAAATCGCCAACGATCGCTAATACGGCATTGTTCGGCGCGTAGTAGGTATCAAAGAATTTCTTCACTTCATCGAGCTTAGCGGCCTCGATGTCGGTCAGATCACCATAAAAATTGTGCGCGTTATACCAGTTGGAATTCGCGGCCATCGGCATATCAATCCAGGGAAAGCCGCCGTACGGTGCATTCAGCACATTCACTTTCACTTCATTGCCCACGACTCCCTGCTGGTTCTTCAAGTTTTCATCCGTTACCGCGAGACCGCTCATGCGATCGGCTTCGGCCCACAGCACTGTATCCAATTTGTTCGAGGGCATCACCTCAAAATAATTCGTGAAGTCGAATCGCGTGGATCCGTTCAGAACTCCGCCGTTCTGCTGCACCAGCTTGATGAACTCCATCTTGCCGAGATTCTTGGAGCCCTGAAACATCATGTGCTCGAACAAATGAGCGAAGCCCGTGCGATCCCGAGGCTCAATCCGGAAGCCGATGCGGTAATAGACGCCTACGCAGACCGTCGGCGCCGTGTGATCCTGCGAAAGCACAACGCGGAGGCCATTCGGCAGCTTGTAATACTCCACGGGAACGTGGAACTCCGCCGGAGTGCACAGAGCTGGGCCCGGCAAAACCAATGCCATTACCAGAAAAAGCGGCGCCATCAGCCCATGCGCGGCGTGCCTTCTACTTTCGAACATAGCCTCTCCTCGCGAGGAACATGTGTACGGGAATTTCCGATTTGGACCTCTGTCTCGAGCATCATAGGCTTCTCCCGCCCTCGACACAACGAATTTGCCGCCTGAACCGCCTGAACAAGTGGATGGGCACGACGCGAAGAGGCTCACTCTTAATCAACGCTGTATTCGTAGAGGCACTGGGGCCGCCGTTTTCCACTACCGTGCACTAGAACAGGCGAGTCCGAACGATGCCCGTCAATCAAAGACTGTCTCTTGGGTACTTGAGTTATTGCAACTTCTCGGATTCCGCCTTGGCAGTGATGAGTAAAGGAATGTCAGGGTCGGCGTCTTTCCATAGTGTGAGGAACTCCTGATACGCCGCCCTCGCCTTAGCCGTGGCGCTTAGCATGGCGTAAGCTCGTGCGAGCCCGAGCTGCGCGAGCCCGCCGATCGGTTCAGTCTGTACAATTCCCTGATGGGAGATAATCTTTTGAAACTCTGCAACGGCCTCAGTGCCTTGTTTCGCTGACAGATATGCGAGCCCTCGGACATAAACGGGATATAGGCTGAGGCTCATCGAAATATTGCTCGGGGAGCCGAGTTCATATGGCCGCGCCGTCTCCAAAATCTCGACAGCCTTAGCGGTATTTCCGCGGTTTATCTCCACCAGAGCTTTAATCGTCGGAAGATAATTACCAGGCACTTGCGAAGGACCTCCCAAATTGTTCGACGGGCGTCTTCCCTAGTGCTACTTCTTCTCCGTGGTTTGGCATTCCGCTGCATACCGTCGCACAAGTGCTGACAGGTCGTCAGAATCGAAATCGAAGTGAAGCTCCTGTGCATCTTTGACCTCAGAAATGAGGGATATGGCCCGTTTCCCGACAAGGTGAAATCCGCCGCGATGATCGAATTGCCAGTATTGGCCCGTGGCAGGCACGTACTTAAGCGCAAGGACATAGGTGGAGCCCTCTTGCAGAGAGGGATATGATGGATCGGCAACAACTATATGGTGGCCGTCTGGTGTGTCTATTCTGCCTCCACTTCTGGCAACGATGATCTTCGATCCTAGGGCCAGAGGATGAGCTGCGTTGTCTTTTATAACTTCGCGTATTGAAATGACATTATCTGTGAAAACCCACTCCTGGTTTTCTGTAAGGAATGATTGGTTGCTTTCCTCGACTCCGATGACCACGATGTCGGCATTACAGGTGATCGACTTCGCAAAAGTGAGATCCGGTGTTGGGTCAGGATTCGCCGACAGCATTCCTACTTCCGGGAAGATACTGATTCGCAGGTCACCCTCGCGCTTAGCCCGTTCCAGTAGGCTTCCGCGGCCGGTCCGCTCGTCGAACAGCTTTGCGTGCATCTTGTCAACTTCCGATGCAGGAAGTTGCGACCCGGCTTCCTCGCGTCTGCCTGGAATTGCGCAAACGAGTGCCAGCAACGCGGCACATAAAATTATTTTGCGGTCTCCCATTACACGGTCGCCTTTTTGGCTAAACGTGGGAGGAATCTGGAATGCGTTGGGCCTGGCCCCGAGCTTTTCGGATCCTCACATAATCGTTACGCCCAGTCATGCGTGGAGTATACATCGCCCAACGACGTTCCAATCTAGGTCACTGCCTGGTAAGTCACCTAACCGGACATGTGGTCTTGCAGGATCTCACTCCCCGGATGCCTCTCCCGATTTTTTGTTGACACAGTGTTGACACTGAAGCGCGTCCTCCGCCCCTTCAAAAAGCTACCTCTCTGAAGCCCACATTTTTATTGATGTTTTGGTGAACCGGGGAGGACTCGAACCTCCAACCCGCTGTTAAATCCAGAAACGCTAATCGTGCGTATCCTGCACAGTTCGCAGTCGCTTGCCCCTTCCCCCACGGAGAGATGGATTACATTCTTCGGCCTGACGAGACGGTATTCCATCATCGATAGATTTCCTTGCGGTGTCCGACACGCAGGACCAGCACGAGCAGACGATCATCTTCGATCTTCGCGATGAGCCGGTAATCACCCACGCGGTATTTCCAGAACTCCCCGAGCTGTGAGCCGTGCAGGGCCTCTCCAACGCTGCGCGGATCGTCCAACTTGGCAACCCGCTCGTGAAGGAACTTCAGGATGCGCTTGCGATGTTGCGCGTCGAGTTTGCCGAGTTCCCGGTCCGCTGACTCAGACAGCTCAACGCTGTAGGCCATGACGCTTCATTACGTCTTTCAGCGGGATGGTGCGCTCTTCGCCGTTGCGGATGCGTTCAAGAGCGCCTTCGGCCAGATACAGGTCTTCCAGGTCCTCTAAGTGTTCGAGGATGGCTTCGCGGACGTAGTAGGTCTTGGTGCGCCCGGTGCGCCGGGCCAGTTTCTCCAGGCGTTTTTCGATGGACTGCGGAAGTCGAATGGCTAGCATAGCTCCCTCGCTATACAAGTATAGCATATCGAGGAGGTGGGACCCAAAAGGAGTGCTACCCCACAGTGCACATCACGGTTAGGGGTGACGTGTCTATCCCCCCACCCGGTGCCGCAGGCACCGCTCTGCTCCCACGCGCGAGCGCTCCACAGTAAACCGGTACCGGCAAGACCTTAGAACCTTCCCTGGAAGCGCCAAAGCCCTTTAGCTCAAGACTTGTCAGACAGTGTCGAAGGCGGCCACGCTGGACTACCTGGCAGAAGGAAAGAAGCCTCCGCACTGAATCGACCGACCCCACGGAACCATGCCAGCGGCACTTGGATCGGCGAGGTTGGTGAGTCCGTCAAAACCGTCCAAGCCATTCTGGGCCACTCGGACCTAGAAACCACGCTCAACATCTACATGCACGCAATTCCGGACTCGCAGCGACGTGCGGTCGAGCGAGTCGCAGGGGTTTTGTTCCCAGATGTTCCCAAATTGCCATTGGGCCCAACGAAGCCGGCCGACTAAGTAATTCGAATTCAGGAGGTTAGTCGAAGAAGTGGTGAACCGGGGAGGACTCGAACCTCCAACCCGCTGATTAAGAGTCAGCTGCTCTACCATTGAGCTACCGGTCCACAGGTTGATTTCAGAATTTTACACGGGACCGTAAATTTTGTCGAACGGCGGGGAACACCTCGAACCTCTTGAAGAAGCGCTATTTTGCGCGCAGAGTACCCGCCAGGCCGCGCGCGACCTCGCGTGCTCGAGCCACGTCTCCTGGTTCGAACGAGATTGCCGACACGCGGGGATGACCGCCGCCGCCAAATTTTTCGGCCAGCGAGGCCAGGTTCTGATTAGCGGTCGCCTGATTCCATGGGTTGGTGCCCAGAGAAACTTTAGCGCGTACCGCGGAAGCGCTGAGGCTTACGGAATACACACATTCCGGGTGCAGCAGATAGGGAATGAATTTGTTGTAGCCCTCGAGATCCAGGTCGCTGACGTCGAAGAAAATAACGCCGTCGCGCGCATCAATCCTCTCGCGCAAAATTTCAATCGATTTGCGGTGCCGCTCGAGCAGCGGCCCAAGATGCTTGGCCACCAGCGGCAGCTTCACCATTTCGGCGAGCGGGCGGTAAGCCAGCTCCGGGATAATTCGTGCCGGCAAGCCATTTTCCGGCGCCGCTTCGATCACCAAAGCGAGTTGCGTCGCAGGTTCCAACATCTCGACGGCCGACTCCGGCGACGGATATTGCGCTCCATCGATTATGTCGCCCCAATAGATCAGATTCTCGAGAGGCTTGGTGTCGAAGCCGAATTTCTCCTTCGCGATCGTAGCAATCAACTTCGTGCAGGATTTGTAATCCGGTTCATAAAACATGCGAGGTCCGGGCTGCTTGCGGAATTGTTCGGCGTCGGCAGGTGTGAGAAACGCGCTCTGATGATGGTCGAACCACCAGGTCACTTTGGGTGAATTTGAAAACTTGAAATCAACGATGACGTTTTCGTCGCCATCGAACAAGCCGGCTTCCCAAGGCTGCGCGGCGCGGTGTGTCATTCCCGTGAAGCCGAATTCCGCTTTTTGGTCAAAGCGCTCGCGATAAAAACGGTAAAAGAGAGCGGCGGAAGCAGTGCCATCAAAGCAGCGATCGTGGAAGCAGAGCCGGACCTTGGTCATAAGTGAGCGAGTTCGCCTCTCCGCCTCCAGACGGTTCGCGTCGGGCGGCGACGAAGCCAACCAAGATGTACGTGCGCGAGGTGATTGTCAAGAAGAAAGGGCTGCACCATTGGATTGAAAATGGTAGCAAATATTTCGCCCCTCCTCGCAATGTGCACTTGATCGGAACGCTGCCGATAGTTTCCTTGACACCGAGCACCAAATAGCCGTACTAACTTTAATATCCCAGCAAGCAAAATCGTTTGGTGTGCTCAGGAGGCCACATGGCCGATGAAAAGAACTTCTTTGTGGGCCTTTTCGACTTCTCGTTCCAGCAGCAGCTTACTCGCCGCATTGCTAAGCTGCTGTATATTCTCGGCATTCTTTTTGGTGGCGTAACGGTCGTAGCCTTTGTTGTGCTTGGTTATCAGCAGTCTCCCGCGCAAGGACTAATCAATTTGGTCGTGGGAATCGTGTCTCTTTTCGTCGGGATTCTCGTTACCAGGGTCCTGCTGGAGCTCTCCTTACTCGTCGTGCGCATTGCGGAGGGCATTGAACGCGCGACGCATCCACAAAACTAACAACGCAACCGCTTCGATTGCGGAGGACGCGGTTTTCTGTCAGTGCCCGGCGACTCGCGAGCGCATCCTTGTGCCTCCAGCCCGTAGCGTAAACTTCTGGCCGAAGTAAGACGCCTGGGCCAGCGCCTTCTGAAGCTCAAGATCATCCGCATAGCGCCGCTTGGGAATTCGCCGCGCCAGTATGCTGATTTCGAGCGGGTCGCGGCGGAAGGGGTAAGGGTCCAGGGTGGCCGCGTTGTTTTCCTCCGGCTGCAGATCCCAATCCACTTCCATGCCTTGATAGTCGGCGGGCACGGCGTCGATCGTGGCGGGTTCCATCGGTCCGAGGCAAAAATAAAGCGAGAGACGATCAAACGCCTCAAGACGTTGAGCGTTGGCCTGCAACCATTTTTCGTCGGCAAAGCTTTTTGTGGCTGGATCGCCACGAAGGTCCACTTTCAGTCGCAATTGCTGCAGACGCAACCTTTGCAGAAAATCATTGACGAGGGGAGCTTCCTGGGATTTAACGTACTTGGCGGAAAATCCCGGCATCGTAGCGCGCGTTTTATCGTACAAGCCGGTGCAGTGCATGCTGACCAAGAGACCGGCGTAGCGGTCCACTTTGACGACGCGTTCGATTCCTCGTTGGTAGAGATCCATGTGCTCTAAAGTGGGCAGAGACATGAAGGTGTACGGTAAAAACGTGACAGGGTCGGTGTGCGGCTGAAGTTCCCACTCGTTCCAGCCGTTGTCGTGCTCCGTGGCAGCGCGCAGGAACGAATCAAAAGGCTCGGGCCGGGCAAAGACTTCGTTGCCCGCTTCACGCGCAAAATAGCCCGACAGGACAGCATGGTCGGTCTGGCGAATCAAGATGAGATGATCGCCGTGCTCTTGAATAATCATGGCGCTGCCCTCGTTCGCAGCGACACCCGTGCTCGCTTCTTAGGATAGGCCTTGGGATCTTGACGGGGGGACACAAGCCAAGAAACTGTCATCTATACAAGACTATTATGCGCTAAGCCCCCTCACTAATCCAGCACCATCGCGAGCATCCTGGTGCCTAGGCGAGGGCATTCAAAAGGGTGCCCAAAATCGCGGTGGAGCGGAAGTTCCCGAGCTTGTAGAATAGAGTCATCCACTGCGGGAGTGGCGGAACTGGCAGACGCGCAAGACTTAGGATCTTGTGGCCGAAAGGCCGTGCAGGTTCAACTCCTGTCTCCCGCACCATCGTCATCCTAAGTAAGCCCTAAAAGCTCTGGAGATAAAACAAACGTCATGGGGTGCAATCTGGGCGGTTCGCGGCGGGCTATGGCAAATCTTTCTGCATGTGCTCGACGACTTCCTTGGGCTCGGTGACCGGCGGATTGTTCAAATACTTGCCAAAGAACACCAGATAGCGCTGCAGGCGGTCCACCAGGTGCCGCGGCTCCACGAACCCATGATTCTCGCGGGGATAGACCACGTATTCGACCGGGATGTGGCGCTCAGAAAGAGCGCGATAAAACTCTTCTGACTGCGGGATGGGGACGCGGGTGTCCGATTGCCCGTGCAGAATCATCGTGGGCGTCTTCACGTTCTCCACATACTTCATTGGCGAATGATCCCAATACTCCTGGAAATTGTCCCACGGAGCTTTCTCGTCGAAGTATTGCCTCATATAGCGGTGAATGTCGCTTTGCGAATACATGGAATAGAGATCGGGCAACCCCGCCCCGGGTGAAATCGCCTTGAATCGGTCTGTCTGTGTATCGATCCAAAAAGTCATGTACCCGCCATAAGACCAACCGAACGCCCCAAGCCGCGCCGGGTCCGCCCATCCTCGGTCCACCACTGCCTGCACTCCGCTCATGTCATCCTTATAATCCCCGTTGCCCCAATCATTCTGGTTGCCCCGGGCGAATTTTTCGCCCCGGCCAATTGAGCCGCGAAAATTCGGCTGCAAGACCATGTACCCGTTCGCCGCCATCACCTGCGCGGCTAGCGAGAACGAAAGCAACGAAGCGCCCGTCGGGCCTCCATGGGGATTCAGCAAAAATGGGACCTTATGCGAGCCGTCATAGCCCACCGGTTTGGTCACGATCCCCTCAATCTCCATTCCATCCTTGGTGCTCTTCCAGCGAATCGCCTCGGTTTCGCCCAGCGCATAGTCTCCCAACCAGGCATTGTGATTCGTGATCGGCTCGATGGCGCTAAAACGCAAGTCGCTGCGAAACACCTCATCCGGATGCTTCGGATCGGCCCACGTCCCGACCATCGTTCCGCCGTTCGCACTGATTCCCGCTAAGTGGAGCACGCCGGGCTTGTCCGTCAGTCTCCGCACGGTCCCAGCAGCCACGTCCGCCGCGAACACTTCCTCGCTCTCGCGGTCCACGCTGCTGAAATAGATCGTCTTCCCGTCCAGCGCCCATATAGGTTCTTCCGCATTTAGCTCGAAGCCACCCATCAACTTGCGTGATTCGCCTCCGTCAGCACTCACCACAAACAGATTCTGTTGATAAATCCCGTCGCCAACTGTGCTCAAATATGCGATCCATTTTCCATCATAGGACCAGCGCGCCGTGTGCGTTGCGTCCTTGGTCTCCACGAGCTGGCGCTGCTTCCCCGTTGCCACCTCAAGCACCCACGCCGTTTGCAAGCTGCCATCGTCCGCTCGTGGCGTGGGGTTCGATGTGAAGGTAATGTGCGTTCCATCCGGCGACCATCGCGCATCACTTACCGTAAAATCTCCGTGCGTGATCTGTTTTCCCTCCCCGGTTGCAATGTTCCAGCTCCAAAGATGTTCCATCTTCAAGTCGTGATCCACCACGACGGCATCATCCTTGTCTTTTTTCCTCTTTTCCTGCTCAGCGCTATCCGGAACGGTAGCAATCAGCAGCAGCGTCTTGCCATCCGGCGAGAATTCGTATCCAGCCACTCCCGATTTGTGCTTCGTCACCTGCCAGGCTTCCCCGCCATCGGCATAAAGAAACCACACCTGGGATTTCGCATCCTTTTCCTCGGTGCCTTCTTTCGTAAACGCCAAGATTCTTCCATCCGGGGACCATTGCGCGTTCGCGACACTTTTCTCTCCGCGAGTGAATTGCCGCGCCGCGCTCGCGGGCCCCGCCCCAGGAACCACCCAAAGTTGCGAAACGAATTTTCCTGGCGTGCCACCCTTCTCAGCCGCGTCGCCCTCTTTTCCAGCCGTCACTGACGAAACCAAATACGCCACGTGCGCACCATCCGGGGAAATCCGGGGCGCGCTTACCCGCGCAATCCGCAGCAGGTCCTCGGCTCCAAACAATTTCTTCCCCTCCTTACTGCGCGCAACCGCCGTCTGTTTCGACGAAGCTTCCTGCTTCGGGGAAGACTCTTGTGCTTCCGCCCCCGCCGCCGTCACCATTAGTATTCCCGCCAAACTTAAGCTCAAGATCGTGCGCATCGCTTACTCCCACCGCCAGTTTAGAGTTCCGCCCGGTCACCCAATCGGTGGCATCCTACAACACCAAGCGTCACTGCGAGGCGAATTTCTTGGGTGCGGTGCCAGTCCCAATTCCCTTTTCGCTTTGCCAGCGCCGCGATTGGGGGTATGAAGTGAGGATGGCTACTAGTAGGGTTAGGTTTAGGAAGGAAGAGACGGAGGAAATGGATGGAACGCAATATTCGAGAGTTGCTGGATCTCTACAACCCGAATGATCCGCTGGATCACGCTTGGACCATTCCTTCGCCTTGGTACTTTGAGCCGCGCATAGGCGAGTTGGAGCAACAGAGCGTGTTTTCAAAGACATGGCAGGCAGTGGGGCGCGCGGATCAGGTGCGGTACAAGGGGAGTTTTTTCACCGCGGACCTCGCGGGAGAGCCGATTGTGGTAGCGCGGGGCGAGGATGGGCAGTTGCGCGCGTTCTACAACGTTTGCAGGCACCATGCGGCGGCGGTAGTGACGGAGGCGGAAGGGTGCGCGAAGCAGTTCCGGTGTCCTTATCACGGGTGGACTTACGGAAACGATGGGGCGCTGAAAGGGATGGTGGAGTTTGAGGGCGTGTGCAATTTCGACCGCGCGAAGAACGGGTTAGTGCCGGTGCAGGTGGACACTTGGGAGAGTTTTGTGTTTGTGAACCTGGATGGCCGGGCAACAGGGCTGCGGGAATTTCTTGGGGCAATTCCGGAAATTGTGGCGCCACTGCAGATGACGAAGAAATTGAAATATTTCGACAGGCGTGTTTACACGCTGAAATGCAATTGGAAAGTGTACGTGGACAATTATCTGGACGGCGGCTACCACGTGCCGCACGCGCACAAGGGATTGAGCAGCGTGATCGAGTATGTGAAGTACACGATTGAGAATTTCGAGCGGGCTTGCCTGCAGTCGAGCCCGCTCTCGTTGGGCTCAAAAAAGGAATCAGGAGTAGCCGCCACACGACAAGGGCGCGCGTTTTATCTGTGGATTTATCCGAACTTCATGATCAACGCGTACGAAGGAGTGCTAGACACCAATCTTGTGTTTCCGCTGGGCGTGGATAAATGCGCCGTGGTGTTCGACTACTACTTCGCGGACATCGGCAAGAAGGCTTTGAAGAAGAACCAAGCGAGCATCAAAGTGAGCGAAAAAGTGCAGGAGGAAGATGAGGCCATCTGCGACGCGGTGCAGCGCGGGCTGGCTTCCAGCGCTTATGTGGCGGGGAGACTGTCGGTGCGGCGCGAAGCGGGCGAGCATCTGTTTCACAGGTTGCTGCACGCCGACCTGACAGAGGCATTGGACCGGCCTGCGGCCGCTGATTAGCCAAGGTGAACGAATCCTAGTAAGATTGTCTTGCCGTGACAACAAGAGTCTCTACAAAAGGACGGGTGGTACTGCCTCAGGCGATTCGCAGCAAGATGCATCTGCGCGCCGGCAGCCACTTAGAGAAGTGCATCGAAGCTAGCCGCATCGTGCTGATCCCGAGAAAAGAAGCGGTTATTCAAGGTCTGAATTGTCAAAGGTCATCTAACAGGATTGCCAGTGCTGACGGCAGGTAGGAATGCCCCGCCGCTTACTCAGAAGGAAGTAGAGGACATTTCGCATGGCTGAAGCAACGTGCCGCCGCGAGTTGGAATTGGAAATTCCAGCGGAAGAAGTAACGAAGAAGATCGAAAGCGTGGCGAAGGAATTCGCGCGGCTTGCCAACGTGCCGGGTTTCCGACGGGGCAAAGCGCCGGTATCGCTGATCCGGCGGAAGTTCGCGGAAGACATCAAGGGAGAAGTGCTGCAGTCGCTGGTGCCGGAGCGGGTGGAAAAAGCAGTGGCGGAACAAAAGCTGACGCCGGTTTCGCAGCCGCAAGTGGACAAACTGGACTTTAACGAGGGGCAGCCGCTCAAGTTTCGCGCGGTATTTGAAGTGCTGCCGGAATTCGAGTTGGGCGATTACAAGAACTTGGCATTCGAAATGCCGACGATGGACATTACGGAAGAAGACGAGACGAAGGCGCTCGTGGATATGCGTGAGCGGGCGGCCACCTTTGCACCGGTCGAAGGGCGGGCGATTCAAGACGGCGACTTTGCGCAAGTGAAATTGCTGGGCACTCCGGAAGGCGGAGGTGATCCGCTGCAAGCAGAGAGCGTGCTCTGCCACATCGGTGCGGAAGAGACGATGGAGCCGTTCAACACCAACTTGAAGGGCGCGAACGCGGGCGATCATAAGAATTTTGACGTCGCATACCCGGCGGACTATCCGGACCCCAAGCTAGCGGGCAAGAAATATCACTATGCCGTGGAAGTGTTGGGCATCAAGACTAAGAAACTGCCCGAACTAAATGACGAATTCGCGAAGGACGTGAGCGACGCAACGACGCTGGACGAACTGAAGAAGAAAGTTCACGAAGGGCTGGAGCACCAGCGCGACCACAAGCACAAGGAATTGCTTCACGAGAAGGTTCTGGCGGAAATCGTTAAGCTGCACGACTTCCCTGTACCAGAAGCGCTGGTGGAACATCAAATGGATGTGCGGCTGGAGCGAGTGGTGCGGTCGCTGGCTGCGCAAGGAGTGGATCCGCGGGCGGTAAACGTGGACTGGGTGACACTGCGGAAGAGGCAAGAAGAGCGCGCCAAGGATGACGTGAAAGCGGAACTGATCATCGATCACATCGCGACGGCGGAAAATATCGACGTGACGGAAGAAGAGATCACGCACGAACTGCAGCACATGGCCAGCCATGGTGGCGAATCGGCGGAAGCAATTCGCGCGCGTTTGACAAAGCAAGGAACGCTCGATAGGATGAAGGCTAAGCTGCGCAGCGACAAAACACTCGATTGGCTCGCGCAGAATGCCAAGATCAAGACCGTTGCGGCCGCGAACGCAGCGACGGATACGAAGTGAAACACTCCGGTCAAGTGCCAGCGACATTCATCTAAATGAAAAAATTCGAAGAACCCGAGTACTACGGAACGACGCTTGTACCGATGGTGGTGGAACAGACCAGCCGCGGCGAGCGGGCTTACGACATTTATTCGCGGCTGCTGAAAGAGCACATCATTTTTATCGGTACCCCGATTGATGACCACGTCGCCAATCTGGCGACGGCCCAGATGCTGTTTCTGCAGGCCGAAGATCCGGAAAAAGACATTCAGCTGTACATCAATTCACCGGGCGGGTCGATCACGGCGGGATTCGCGATTTACGACACCATGCAGTTCGTAAAGCCGGACGTGGTGACGACCTGCGTTGGGCAGGCGGCATCGATTGCGGCGGTGTTGCTGGCAGGCGGCGCGCCCAAGAAGCGATTTGCGCTGCCGAACGCGCGCATTCTCATTCACCAGCCGTGGATGTCCGGGCTGGGCGGACAAGCAACAGACATTGACTTGCACGCAAAAGAGATTCTGCGCATGCGCACAACCATCAATACGCTGCTCGCCAAGCACAGCGGGCAGCCGGTGGAGCGGATTGAGAAGGATGTCGAGCGCGATTACATCATGAATCCCGAGCAAGCCAAGGAATACGGGATGATCGACGAGATTATTTTCAAGCATCGTTAGAGTTCGCGTCGCGGAGTGCTTTGCGGCTTGAAGTGGCAATGGGGCGGCAGTTCTAAAAAGAAAGCAAGCCTGCGACTTTCTCTTTTGTTCGGGGAATAATCGGCCTAGAATAGTGGGTAGAGACTCCGTCGAAGCCCGGCGGAGGCGAGGCCTTCACACCAGTGAAAAAATTCAACCCAGACGAGCCATTGCGCTGCTCCTTTTGCCACAAGACCCAGGAGCAGGTCGAGAAGCTGATAAGTTCGCCTTCGGACTATCCGCGCGCCTATATCTGCAATGAGTGCGTGGGCGTTTGCCAGACGATTCTGGAAGATGAGAAGCGCGAACAGGCCACCGCGCCGGCCAAGCGGCTTCCGCGTCCGCCGGAGATCAAGCAATTCCTGGATGGCTACGTGATTGGGCAGGACCGCACGAAGAAGAAGCTGGCAGTGGCAGTTTACAACCACTACAAGCGGATTTTCTTGAACAAGCAGCCAGGCGACATCGAACTCAGCAAGTCAAATATTCTGCTGATTGGCCCAACCGGGACGGGCAAGACTTTGCTGGCGCAGACGCTCTCGCGCATGCTCGATGTGCCCTTCGCCATCGTGGATGCCACGACGCTGACCGAAGCGGGTTACGTCGGCGAAGATGTCGAGAACATCATTCTGAAATTGTTGCAGGCCGCCGACGGAGATGTCCAGAAGGCGCAGCAAGGCATCATTTATATCGACGAGATCGACAAGATCGCGAAAAAGGACGAGAACCCTTCGATTACCCGCGATGTTTCCGGCGAAGGCGTGCAGCAGGCATTGCTAAAGATTCTCGAAGGTACCGTTGCCAATGTGCCTCCGCAAGGCGGACGGAAGCATCCGCATCAGGAATTTACGCCGGTGGATACAACGAACATCCTATTCATTTGCGGCGGAGCGTTTGTCGGGCTGGAGAAGATTATCGAGAAGCGGGCGGGCCGGCGTTCGCTGGGATTCCATACGGATTCCGCGCCAACCACGCCGCAGCGGCGCAATACGGAGTTGCTCGAGCAAGTGCAGCCGGGCGATTTGATCCGCTACGGGCTGATCCCTGAGTTTGTGGGCCGCTTGCCCGTTGCCGGCGTGATGAACGATCTAGACAAGGGCGCGCTGGTGAAGATTTTGACGGAGCCGAAGAACGCGCTGCTCAAGCAATACCAGCGGTTGTTCGAATTTGAAAACGTGCGCTTGCGATTTACGGACGACGCTCTCGAAACTGTGGCGGAGTTGGCTCTTCAGCGCAAAGTCGGCGCGCGCGGCTTGCGTATGATCCTCGAAGACCTCATGCTAGAACTGATGTACCACCTCCCCATGCAGCGGAAGGTGCGCGATTTTGTGGTGACGGCGGACATGGTCCGCACCCGCGAAATCAATTGGAGTTTGCTCGAGAAGGCCGGATAGGCCGCTCGGGCCACGATCCTACATTGCGGCCGTTCAGGATTTGTTTAGGGGGTCGCGCAAGCAGAATCCAGGGGACCGAATGTTCACTCGCGAAAAACAGGAAATGAAGCGCGTACCTATGATGCCGGTGCGCGATATGGTCATCTTCCCGCAGCAGATGACGCCGTTTATCGTCGGCCGGGAAGCCAGCGTACGCGCACTGGAAGAAGCGCTGGCTGGCGACAAGAAGATTTTTCTCTCCACGCAGCACGATGCTTCGGTGGACGACCCCAAGCCGGAAGAGATTTACGCCGTTGGGACCCTCGCCAACATCGTACAGAGCGTCAAGCTTCCGGACGGAAACATCAAGGTTCTCGTCGAAGGCGTGGAGCGGGCTCGAGCGCTGTCGATCGCCACGGAGGAAGGGTTCTTCCGCGCGACGGTCCGGCTGCTGGGCGCGCGAGTGGAAGATTCGCCCCAGGTAAAGCAGATCGTCGAAAAAGTGACCGGGTTATACGAGCAATTCATTAAGCTTTCACAAAGCCTCAATTACGACACGATGATCGCGGCCGCGCGAGTGGACGATCCGGCGCGGTTGTCGGACACGATTGCCGCCAACCTGCAGCTCCCTGTAGATGAAAAACAGGATTTGCTCGAGACAGTTGATCCCCTCGAACGGCTGAACCGCATCGCGGACATCCTGGAAATCGAGCTCGAGAAGCTCAACGTCGACCGCAACATCTATACGCGCGTGAAGCGCCAGATGGAGCGCGCGCAAAAAGAGTATTACCTGAACGAAAAGCTCAAGGCCATCCAGAAAGAATTGGGCCGCGGCGAAAAGAGCGAAATCGACGAGCTGAAAAAGAAGATCGACACCGCGGGGATGTCCAAGGAAGTCCACGAAAAGGCCATCCAGGAGCTGAAGCGTCTGGAGCTTATGCCGCCGATGTCCGCGGAATCCACGGTCAGCCGTAATTATCTGGATTGGCTGCTAGCGGTGCCCTGGAAAAAGAAGTCCAAAGAAATTCGCGACATCAAGGCCGCGGAAAAAATCCTGAATGAAGAACATTATGGCCTCGAAAAAGTCAAGGAACGGATTTTGGAGTTTCTGGCCGTTCGCCAGTTGGTGAAGAATCCGAAAGGATCGATTCTGTGCTTCGTCGGGCCTCCGGGTGTGGGCAAGACTTCGCTGGCGATGTCCATTGGCCATGCCACTGGCCGCAAGTTTGTGCGCGTTTCGCTCGGTGGCGTACGCGATGAAGCTGAAATTCGCGGCCATCGCCGCACCTATATTGGGGCGTTGCCAGGCCAAGTCATTCAGATGATGAAGAAAGCCGGCACGGTCAATCCGATCTTCGTGCTGGACGAAGTCGACAAAATGTCCACGGACTTCCGCGGCGATCCCTCAGCAGCGCTGATGGAAGTGCTCGATCCCGAATTGAACCACTCGTTTACGGACCACTATCTGGACGTAGAGTACGATCTTTCGAAAGTCATGTTTGTGTGCACGGCGAACGTGCTGCACACGATTCCGCAGCCTTTGCAGGACCGCATGGAAATCCTGCGCCTTCCGGGCTATACAGAACAGGAAAAACTGGAGATTGCCAAGCGCTTTTTGGTAAAGCGCGCGCGCGAAGCAACTGGCCTTACGGAAAAGAACCTCACGTTTACAGACGAAGGCCTTCTGCACCTCATCCGGCATTATACGCATGAAGCTGGGGTTCGCAACCTGGAACGCGAAATCCAGAATATAGCCCGCAAGATGGCACGCAAGGTCGTCGCTGACGGCGCGAATTCCAGCGTTGAAATCACGCCGGCCAATGCCAGCGAATTCCTGGGTGTGCTGAAGTACCGCGAATTCTGGCTGGAGAAACAGAATGAAATTGGGCTGACCACGGGCCTGGCTTGGACGGAAGTGGGGGGCTCCGTGCTGGCCACGGAAGCCACCTTGATGGAAGGCAAAGGCCGCTTGACACTCACTGGCAAGCTCGGCGACGTGATGCAAGAGTCGGCGCAAGCGGCGATGAGTTACGTGCGCTCGCGTTCGAATCTGCTGGGCCTGCCCAGGGATTTCTACCGTACCATCGATATTCATGTGCACGTCCCGGAGGGCGCCATCCCCAAGGACGGTCCTTCTGCCGGTATCACCATCTGCACGTCCATCGTGAGCGCACTGACCAAGAATCCCGTGCGCCGCGACGTGACCATGACCGGCGAAATCACGCTGCGCGGCAAGGTGCTGCCCATCGGCGGCGTCAAGGAGAAACTCCTGGCCGCCCACCGAATGGGCTTGCGTACGGTACTGCTTCCGAAGGACAATGAGAAGGACTTGGCGGAAATCCCGCAGGAAATCCTCTCCAGTCTGACGATGCATTTTGTCGAGACCATGGATGAAGTGCTGCAAATTGCCTTGGAGCGGCCGACGGTGCCGCTCGAGCACGCCGCGGTTGCGCCCGTAACGGAAACATTCGTGGCCGGCGCCGAGAAAGACAAGAGTTTGACCAACTAAGTAGCGTTGTTTCGGGCACGGCCCTTCCCGCGAGTTGACCCCGGCCTGGCCGGTGTTATGCTTGAGGAACTCTCAGGTTTGCCGCGGCCCGGCGCTGCCACCGGTTGCAGAAAGTCTGGTTTGCCCCATCCTGGCAGGTTCACTTGTCCGCCAGTGCGGTGCACCACCTCAAATCAATCCGGATTCCCAGGGTCAATTTTCACCATCATAGTTAAGGACATATGCCAAAAGAAACAAACGTCGAAGGAAGCAATCAGATGAGTATCAGCCTTGCCGAGCTGAAGGAAAAGAACATCACCGACCTCGCCAAGATCGCCAAGGAATTAAACATTCCCGGCGCGAGCGGCATGCGCAAGCAGGAGTTGATCTTCCAAATTCTCCGGGCGCAAACCGAAAAGAACGGATTGATCTTCTCCGAAGGTGTCCTCGAATGTCTCCCTGATGGATTTGGATTTCTGCGCGCTCCGGAATACAACTACCTTCCCGGCCCGGATGACATCTACGTTTCGCCCTCGCAAATCCGCAAGTTCGACCTACGTACCGGAGATACCGTCTCCGGCCAGGTTCGCCCGCCAAAGGATGGCGAGCGGTATTTCGCGCTAATCAAAGTCGAAGCCGTCAATTTTGAGGATCCAGAAGTCGCGCGCAACAAAATCTTCTTCGATAACTTGACGCCGCTCTATCCCCAGGGGCGCCTCAAGATGGAAACCACCAAGGAAAACATGACCGGGCGCGTGTTGGATCTGCTCTGCCCGGTTGGCAAAGGCCAGCGCGGGCTGGTCAACGCCCCGCCGCGCACCGGCAAAACCATGATGCTGCAAGCCATGGCCAACGCCGTGGCCACCAATCATCCGGAAGTGGCCCTGATCGTGCTTCTGATCGACGAGCGACCGGAAGAAGTCACTGACATGCAGCGCACCGTCAAGGGCGAAGTGATCAGTTCGACGTTTGACGAAGCGCCGCAGCGCCACATTCAAGTTGCGGAAATGGTTTTGGAAAAGGCCAAGCGCCTGGTGGAGCACAAACGCGACGTAGTTGTGCTGCTCGATTCCATCACCCGGCTGGCCCGTGCCTACAACGCCGTTACGCCGCCCTCCGGCAAGGTGCTCTCCGGCGGTATCGATGCCAACGCCTTGCAGCGACCGCGGCGTTTCTTTGCCGCCGCGCGGAACGTCGAAGAAGGCGGCTCGCTCACCATCATCGCCACCGCGCTGATCGATACCGGCAGCCGCATGGACGACGTCATTTTCGAAGAGTTCAAGGGCACTGGCAACATGGAAATTTATCTCGATCGTCGCCTCGCCGATAAGCGCGTCTTCCCGGCCATCGACATTCAACGCTCCGGCACACGTAAAGACGAATTGCTCCTGCCACCAGATGAGTTAAGCCGTGTGTGGGTGCTGCGCAAGGTTCTGAGTCCTCTTTCGACCGTCGAGGCCATGGAGCTATTGATCAGCCGGCTTTCGAAGTCGAAGTCCAATATGGAATTTTTGAGCGGCATGAACGCCCCGGCGTAGCCGCAAGAAACGAATTTACGGGCGGTCCCGCGTTTTCGAGGCCGCCCACGAAACCCTTCCCGCAAACTTCCTCTCCAGCTGCGTTTCGGAAATTGCGTGGCTGCCCAGCAACGCGGCTGCGTGGAGGAATGCACTTTGTACTTACGCTGGCTCTCGATGATTTCGCGGACCACCCGAAAAGGGAGCTGCTTCTGCGGCGAGTCAAATTTCTGAAAGTCGACTTTCGCAACAGTGACGCGAATGCGCGGGGCGCCATCGCCAAGCGCCACCGGTCCATCTTCCATTGAAATAACAATTGCAAATCCAAATCCTCCGCCACAAGTGTGCGCCTCTTGCCGGTGTGGAAACTTGCTCAATTTCACGGTTCAAATGTTCACGCTGGCCAGCTAGGATTTAGGAAGGAAACATTCCAGAGTCAGATTTTGGGAGTAAGCCACGCCCCCGGGTTCGATGTGACCGCGCGGCGGGAGAGCTTGGTGCGTGCCCCCTTGAAGCAACCCATACTGATCACCGGCGGATGCGGATTTGTTGGCCGTCACGTCGTTCAGCACATCTTGAGGCATGGCCTCACCGATCATATCTGGCTCGTCGACACCCTATTCACAGGGCGGCATCCGGCCACCTGGTTACCCTCCAGTGCTCGTTGCCAAGGGTTGTCGGGCAGCGCATGCTCCTACCAGGTTGGCGGCATATTTGTTCACTTCGTCCAGGATGACGTTCGAAATTTCTTTCGGGAATCCTTGAGGGAAAAAGCCAGCCTCCACCAGTGGAACTGGGGCGATGTAATCCATCTAGCCTCTGTTGTCGGCGGGCGTAGCCTAATCGATGGTGACCCGCTTCTGGTGGCGACAGACCTCTCGATCGATGCGGAGATGTTTTGCTGGGCGCGCATTGCCAAACCCGAGCGTATTCTGTACGCCAGCTCGAGTGCGGCCTATCCCATCCATCTTCAGGGACATGAAAATGCTCTGCCCTTGAAGGAGAGCTATGTCGAATTTGGCGAGCGCATCGGTCTCCCAGACATGACCTACGGATGGTCCAAGCTTACCGGCGAGTATCTCTCACGCATTGCTGCCCGTTCCTACGGGCTGCAAGTCAGTTGCGTCCGCCCCTTCTCTGGCTATGGGGAAGACCAGGAGACGGCCTACCCTGTACCTGCGATTGCGGAGAGAACCGCGCGGAAGGAAGACCCACTAGTCGTTTGGGGCACCGGTCAACAAGCACGGGACTTCGTTTATATCGATGATTGTGTGGAGATGATGTTCCGAGCCATGGACGACGTTAACGACGGCTCCGCCGTCAATATCGGTTCCGGCGTCCTTACCTCTTTCCTCGAGGTTGCCCGCATTTTCAGTGGCATCGCAAGCTACTCACCTTCGATTGAGCCCCAGATAAACAATCCGGTGGGAGTCCAAAACCGCTACGCGGACACCACGCTTTTGTCGCAACGCTTTCAGTGGGTTCCACGCACCTCGCTTGCCGATGGTTTTCGGCGTGTCTACGACTCTGCCGTTGGGCGACTCCATGGCAACGACTGGTTCAGGATCACCTATGAAGATAGCCATAGTTACGACCACCATTAACGTTCCGGAGTTCCTTGACGGCTACTGCCGGGACTTCTTTGAGAGAGGAAGAAAAGACCTTTGCTTTGTCGTAGTGGGCGATAAGAAAACACCGCCCGAGGCGGAGCAATATTGCTCCAGCCTGAATTCTCGGTATGGTTTCCCGATGGAGTTTTTCAGTCTGTGGCGCCAACGAGATTACTTACGCCGCTTTCCGGAGCTCGATCAGTATTTACCCTACGACTCCGTGCAACGGCGCAATATTGGCATGCTCTACGCCTACGAGCTTGGGTGTCAGCTCATTCTTACCGTGGATGACGATAACTATGTTCTGCAGCCGGATCTGCTCGACTGCCACCTGCGAACGGATACGCAAGTCCGGCTGAAAGCTTTCTCCAGTTCTTCGGGGTGGATGAACCCTTGCCAATTTCTCTCCGCGACTCCCCAGTTGCCCTTCTATCATCGCGGATTCCCCATTTCCAAACGCTTCATCGAAACCACACTCAGCGAGAGCTGGCGCAGCGGCCGATTGGTCGCCAATGTGGGTATGTGGCTGGGTGACCCGGACGTGGATGCCTGGGTCCGCATGACTGTGCCGTTGGAAGCCACTCAGTGGATGCGGGAGGAAAACATTATCCTGGAACCGGGCACGTGGGCTCCCTTCAATTCTCAACAGACCACCCTTACCCGCGATTTGGTACCTGCGTATTTCTTAAATCCGAATGCCGGACGCTACGACGATATTTGGGCCAGCTATGTTCTTCACCGCATCGCTAATCATTTCGGTGATTTGATTTCCTATGGTTTTCCGGTTGTTTCGCACATTCAAAAGCGGTCGCTCGCAAGCCTCTGGCGGGACCTCGAGGAGGAACGTATGGGCGCCTTATTGACCGATGCTTTTGTCGCCATGCTCAGGAGCGCGCCGCTCCGCTCTGCCACGTACGCGGAGTGCTATGCCGAACTTGCAGATTGGCTTACCGCGGAGATCGACAAGAGCAGCCTCCCCTCTTTCCAACAAGACTTCCTCCGGGAATTCGCGCGCGGAATGCACATGTGGATCGCCACTTTCAGCCGCCTCGCGGCGCACCCCGCTCTTGTGGAGCCGCCCGTGCGATGACCTGGTGTCCATCGGCGGAGCTGGCGCGGAATCAAAGCTGTCTTGCCGTAAGAACTTTGCAAACCTCACTTTGTCGCTTTCTAGAGTGTCGCTAAAGGGAAATGCTCGCAACCGAATCGTTTGGCGAGTTTAGGAGATTTCGAATGTCCATCCGGGCATCCAACGCAAACGCGATGGAGACCGCCAGCTTGTCGGTCTACCCATCCCTGAGTCCACCGTGGTCGCTGGCTCTCCGCCATTGGTTGGAAAAGAATATCTCCTTATTGCTCACCGGCGTTGTCGTTGCGGTGTACATCTTATTTTTCATTCGGCTCTTCCGGCGCATGCTGATGGCGACCGTTGGGGAATTCATTTATCCCTTGGACGACACCTATATCACCATGGCAATTGCCAAGAATTTTGCATCCCACGGCGCATGGAGCCTCACCAACAACTCCTTTGACTCCTCGACTTCCACGCCTGGTTTCCTGTTGTTGTTGGCCGGTCTGTACCGCATCACAGGGCCGTCCGTTTGGACGCCCTTGGTGCTCTCTTTCACTTTTGGCCTGCTGGCATTATTTGCGGCGCATCGCCTCATGGACGGCATACGCCCCACCGTCGAGTTTGTGGCCTTGCTGGTCATCGCGATCCTCACGCCTCTCCCGATACTGGCCACATTGGGAATGGAGCATACTCTGCACGTGTTACTGGTTTTTGTCTTTCTTCAGCTCATCGGGCATGCGCTTTCCAAACGGGAGCCGCCTGGCTGGGGATTGCTATTGCTCGCCGCCGCCATGGTCTCCGTCCGCTACGAGAGTCTGTTCATGGTCGGAGTGGCCAGTTTGCTCCTTTTTGCCCAACGGCAATTTCGTGCTGCCGTGGCCTTAGCCTCCGCGGGCGCGGCTCCAGTTGCCCTCTACGCAGTCATCTCCATCGCTCATGGTTGCTATTGGTTGCCGCACACGATTGCGCTGAAAGGATACTCCGCGGAAGCTGGCATTTTCGGTGTTCCAATTGGCATATACAAGAACTTTGCCTACTGCCTCAGTCATGCCCCGTACATGGGAGTGCTCATCGCAGTCATGATTCTCCTTCTCACCATGCGCCGGGTTCGCGAAGACAAGCGGGCGCGGGCCACGCTGTGCATTGTCGCCGGAGCGGCTTTGCTCCATCTGGCACTTGCTAGTGTCGAATGGGTCTATCGCTACGAAGCGTACGTCATAGCTGCTTCTTTCGCCGCGATTGCCTGCGCGTTGCCGCTTGTCGAGCTCTGGCCTCCACGTTGGGCTCTTCTCGGAATTATCATTCTTGGTTCGATGGGGTTACAGTCGCTGATGGCAAGAGCCTTTGACGCGGACCAAAGCATTCCCGACAGGTCCTACGCCATTTACTGTCAACAAATACAAATGGCGCGCTTCCTGAGCCGCTTCGCGCAAGGAGCTACGGTTGCGGCGAACGATGTGGGGGCCATCATCTATTTCGCGGACATTGACTGTGTCGATCTGGTTGGCATTGGAGACAAAACTATTTTTTGGTTGAAGAGGAGAAGGGGCTACTCGACCGCGGCCCTCTCGGAATATATGGTGGAGAAACATGTAAAATTCGCCATTGTCTATGACCGTTGGTTTCACACCGAAGAGCCTCAACTCTCGCCGGGCCCCTATCTCCCTCGCTCGTGGGTCCGCGTTGAGCGTTGGCGTACTCCTGGTGGCGAGTATCTTGGCGACAGCCGCGTGTCGTTTTACGCCGTCGACCCCAAGGATGCTGGCCAACTGAAGCATTCCTTGGATCTTTTCGCGCCATCTCTGCCGCCACCGGTGCAAATTCTTCCCTAGATTCCTGCGCTGCTTAGCGCGTGAGAAGACTTCCAAAAAATGACGCAGTGGAATGGTCCACTGCGCCGGTTGAATTGTTCAGTTCCAAGGCGAATCGTCAAGCCGCGGATTCTGCTTCCACCGCTGCGATGTAATCGACGATGTGCTCCGACCAAAGTACCTAGCGTCGAATCCGGTGGCACTCAGCGCGTGACGGCAGCAAATGCCAATTCTGCGATTGTCCGCATCACGGTTTCCCTCCCGTAACTCCGGCCAATTCCTTATCACGCTTTTGAGCGAGCATCACGATCAAGCGCGCCGTTTCCTCGATGCCCATCGCGGTGTTATCCACCAGCACGGCATCGGCCGCGCGTACCAACGGAGAAACCTTGCGCTGGTGATCGCGTTTGTCTCGCTCGATGATTTCGTCAAAAACTTCCGGAAGCGTAAACCGTTCACCTTTTTCTTGGTGCTCTTTCCAGCGGCGCTCGGCGCGCACTTCCGGCGAAGCATCCAGAAACATTTTCAGCTCGGCTTTGGGGAACACGATGGTCCCGATGTCCCGCCCTTCCATCACGACTCCGCCGCCCGCCCCGGCGCGTTGCTGCTCGGCAACGAGGACTTCGCGCACTTGTGCAATCGTCGCGAGCCGCGACGCCGCCTGCGCCACTTCCGAGGTGCGAATTTCCTGCGTCACATCCACGCCGTCAAGGAAAACACAATTCTTCGCCCCCGCCGCTTCCTGCTCCTCACTAGGCGCTCTTAGTTCAATGTGCGTCTCTTTGGCGAGCTTTGCAAGGCGAGACTCATCTCCCAATGAAACTTGGTGCCGCAGCGCCTTCAGGGCCAACGCGCGGTACATCGCTCCGCTATCCAGATACAAATATCCGAGCATCGCCGCAACGCGGCGCGCCACACTGCTCTTCCCGGACCCCGCGGGACCGTCGATGGCGATGGTTAGTTTTGGCATTTTGAGAGCAGCCGCTTCTTGGCTGCAAAGATTTCTCATGAATGGTTCAAATGCAGTATCAGCACAAACGCCAGCGCCGTCTAAAATCCCATAATGTTGTAGCCGCAATCCACGTGAATCGTTTCGCCGGTAATGCCCGAACCCGCTTCGGAAAGCAGGAACGCGGCGGTCGCTCCGACTTCGCCGGCATCCACATTGCGCTTCAGCGGGGCGCGCTCGGCATGCGCCTTCAACATGTCTCCCAAGCCGGAGATTCCGCGAGCTGCGAGAGTCTTTATCGGGCCGGCAGAAATAGCGTTCACCCGGATGCCCTTCTGCCCCACATCGCTGGCAAGATAGCGTACGCTAGCTTCCAGCGCCGCTTTGGCCACTCCCATCACGTTATATTTCGGCACGACTTTCTCTGCGCCGTAGTACGTCAACGTGACGATTCCTCCGCCCCCGGTCATCAGCGGCGCAGCCGCGCGAGTGACAGCGATCAACGAATACACGCTTATGTCGTGCGCGATGCGAAAGCCCTCGCGCGTAGTGTTCACAAATTCGCCTTTCAGTTCTTCCGCGGGAGCGAACGCCACGCTGTGCACGACACCATGCAGAATTCCATAGCGCGACTTGAGCTCCTCAAAGACTTTGGCGATCTGTTCGTCCGACGCTACATCGCACATGAAACCTTCGGCACCCGGCAAGTCGGTGATCAGATCCTTGGCTTCCTGCTCCATTCGTTCATTCTGATAGGAAATCGCCAAGCGCCAGCCTGCTTCGTGCAGCTTCTGCGCGATAGCCCACGCGATGCTGCGCTTGTTCGCCAAGCCGAAAATCACGGCCGTCTTTTGCGTCTCGCTCATCATTTCTCCCACTCGCTACTTCTTCTAAATTCGATGAAACGCTTTCTCGATCTCCTTCAACGAATATCGCAGCACCACCGGCCGCCCGTGCGGACAACTCATTGGACAATCCGTTTTCGCCAGCGCATCCAGCAACCATTCCATTTTTGAATGCTCCAGTGGCATGTTCACCTTGATTGCCGCATGGCAAGCCGTGGACGCGGCAATCTTGGCTTGCAAGGTTTCCATCGAGATCGCCGCATTCTCGCGCTCGAGGCCATCCAGAATTTCGGTAAGCAGTTTTTCCGCGTCCGGCGCTCCGACTCCCGCGGGCACGGCTTGGATCGCCACACTCTTCGGGCCCATGGGCTCCACTTCGAACCCGTTCGCGGCTAGCTCTTCGGCGATTTTTTCGAAGATGACAATTTGCCGCGGCGACAATTCAATCACGAGCGGCATGAGCATGCGCTGCGCTTCGACTCTTCCCGCGCGCCGTGCTTCCATGTGCAGCTCGAAGAGCACGCGTTCGTGCGCCACGTGTTGGTCGACAATCCACAGTCCTTCCCCGTTCACGGCCACGATGAAACTAGCACTCACTTGTCCCAGCGGCTTCAAATCCGCGATCTGCTCCGGCCGCGGCAATGTCGCGGGTGCGTCGACGTTCGCAGGCGCAAGGTTCGCGGCCCAATTCCCCGCGCTGGAAATCTGCGCTGGCACAGCCGCCGTGTCAAATACCGCTCCCTGCGAAAACGGAATCCGTTGCTCGACCGGCCGCATCGGCGCGCCGGTAAGATCGAATCCGCCGTCACATCCCAATCCGCTTCCTAGCCCCATCTCCTCCACCGCTGGAACGGGGTCGCGCGGCAACTCCGATTCCAGGGAGGCCGCGCCGATTCCACCAGAAAAGGCAATGCCCGATCCCGCCATCACTGGAGACGCGCTCACGGCCGCTGCAAAACTCGGAACCGGCCGTGCCCCCATTAGCGCCCGGCGAATCGTGTCGCGCGTAAAATCGTGCACGAAGCTCGGCCGCCGGAATCGCACCTCGATTTTGGCTGGATGCACGTTCACGTCTACTTCGTCATACGGCATCTCCAGAAAAAGCAGCGTGGCAGGAAAAACCGCTGGCGGTAAAATGTTGCGATAAGCTTCATGAATGGCGTGCAGGATCAACCGGTCGCGCACCAGCCGCCCGTTCACAAAAATATAAATCCCGTTGCGGTTCAGCCGTTGCACATCGGGCCGCGATGCAAACCCGCTCACCGCCAGCGTCGCTTTTTCTTCTTCCGCTTCCAGATCCGGCTCAGTGATGGCCGCGCGAAATGGAGCCATCGCCAAAGGCATCTCCACCAGTTCGTCCAGCGCCTGCCGCCCGAACAATTGATACACGCGGTCCGCTAGTTTTTCCGCCGGCGGGCAATTGATGATTTCCTGGGTTGGCGTCGTCAAGACAAATTGTTTGCGTGGATTCGCCAGCGCATAGTGCGTCACCAGCGATGCGATATGCCCCAACTCCGTGGTATCCGATTTGAGGAATTTTCGGCGCGCTGGAACGGAATAGAAAAGATCCGCGACGCTGACCGTCGTTCCCGCAGGCAATCCCGCGGGTTTTACGTTGACTAGCTTACCGCCGGCGAACTCAATGCGCGTGCCCTCGGCTTCCGCTTCGTCGCGCGTTTCCAGCAGCAACCGCGACACGGCGGCGATCGTCGGCAAAGCTTCCCCGCGAAATCCCAGCGTGGCAATCGAGAGCAGATCATCGGCGGAACGGAGCTTGCTCGTCGCGTGGCGTTCGAAAGCCAGCAGCGCGTCGTCATGCGTCATGCCATGGCCGTCGTCGATCACGCGAATCATGCGCTTGCCGCCGACTTCCACCTCGACGCGAATCGTCTTCGCGCCTGCGTCGATGGCATTTTCGAGCAATTCTTTCACCACCGACGCCGGACGCTCCACAACTTCGCCAGCCGCGATCTTGTTGGCCACCGCCTCCGGCAATATGCGTATCCGGCTCATTATTCCTTGAGTGCGATTCCCAATTGATCGAGCTGCTCTTTGTCGACCGGTGACGGCGAATCGGCCATCAAATCTTGCGCGGCGGTCGTTTTCGCGAAGGCGATGACTTCGCGGATGGATTTTTCGCCAGCGAGGAGCATCACCACGCGGTCGATGCCCAGAGCGATGCCACCGTGCGGCGGCGTTCCGTAGGTCAACGCGTCGAGAAAAAAACCGAAGCGGCGGCGCAACTGTTCTTCTGTCAAACCCAGAGCCTTGAACAAGCGCTCCTGAATGTCCTGGCGGTGGATCCGGATGCTGCCAGAGCCGAGCTCATAGCCGTTGAGAACGAGGTCGTAGCCTTTCGAGCGCACTTCCCATGGCGCGGATTCAAGTTTTTCGAGGTCTTCGTCAACGATGCCCGTGAACGGATGTTGCGCGCTCACCCAAGCCTGGTCCGTCTCGCTCCACTCGAAGAGTGGGAATCCCGTGAGCCACAGGAATTTCCATTGCGACTTGTCGATCACCCCGAGCGCTTCGCCTAGATGCAGACGCAATTGTCCAGCGATCAGCGCGGCTGCTTCCGTGCCTTTGATTTGTTCCTTTGCCGACAGAGCGACGAGGAGATCGCCCGCCTTCGCACCGCACACTTCGGCAAGCTTCTTCATGTTTTCCGCGCCAATCAATTTCTCTAGCGTCGAGTTCAATCCTTCGGGTGCGACTTTCACAAAATACGCGCCGCGCGCCTTCAGCGCTTTGGCCTTCTCGGTTAACTCGTCCAGCTGCTTACGCGAATAGCCGGCTGCACCCGGTGCGGCAAAAGCGAAAACATTGCCTTCGATCTGCAGCTTTTCTTTTGATTCCGGTGGAAAACAACCCGTCACTTCGTGCAATTCCATCCCAAACCGCATGTCCGGCTTGTCGCTGCCGTACTTGCGGATGACGTCCTTATACTGCATGTGCGGAAACGGCGCTTGCACCTTGATCGCGGCCACCGCGCAGGCGCGCACCATCACTTGCTCGATCACGTGAAAAATGTCTTCCTGCCGCGGAAATGACATTTCCAGGTCGAGCTGTGTGAATTCCAACTGACGGTCGGCGCGCAAATCTTCATCGCGAAAACACTTCACGATCTGAAAGTATTTGTCCAGACCCGCAATCATCAGGATCTGCTTGAAAATCTGGGGCGATTGCGGCAGCGCGTAAAACTGCCCGTGATGAATGCGGCTGGGCACTAGAAAATCGCGCGCGCCTTCCGGAGTCGAGCGCGTGAGCATAGGGGTTTCCACTTCGAGAAAGCCCAACTCATCCATCACCTTGCGAATCTCGAGAATGATCTTGTGGCGTAGCGTCAAGTTCCGATGCGGCTTCGAGCGGCGCAGGTCCAGATACCGGAAGCGCAGCCGGGTCTCTTCCGCTGCGGTGATTTCGTCTTCGATGGGGAACGGCGGCGTCTTGGCGTTGTTTAGAATATGCAGCTTCGATGCGACTAGCTCGACTTCCCCGCTGGCCAACTCCGGATTGGCTTTCTGCCGTTTGAGAACTTTGCCTTCCACCGCAACCACAAATTCGCTCCGCGCCTGCTCCGCCTTGGAATGTGCGGCAGGCTGCGACTCCTTGTTAAACACCACCTGCACGATCCCAGTGCGGTCGCGAATATCCAGAAAGAGCAAATTGCCCAGGTCGCGCCGCCGCGCCACCCACCCCATCACCAGCGCGCCGCAGCCGTCGTCCGACGCGCGCAATTCGCCGCAGTAGTGTGTGCGCTTTAAATTGCCCAGAAAATCCAGCACGGTCTATTCCCTCTCTACAACTCAAAGCATTGTTATGCTGAGCGCCGCGAAGCATCTCAACCGATCATCGCACCGAGACGCATCCAACGTTGCGATCCTTCAGCTATCCTTGTCGGATAGCCTCAGGATGACGATGCCCTTTGCTTGCGCAAAAATTCCAGCATATGCGGCTCTGTAAACTTCGCTTGCGAGCCATCCGCCAGTGTCTTCAGCGTCCACAAGCCTTCGGCCACTTCATTATCGCCGAGAATCAACGCGTACTTCGCGCCGAGTTTGTCCGCCTGGCCAAGGGCTTTAGCAAACTTTAGTTCGACCGGAGGTAACTCCACGCTGAATCCCGCCTGGCGCAAATCCTTCGCCGCCCGAATGGCAGTCGCGTGAGCCCGTTCGCCCATCCAAGCAATGTACACGTCACGCCCTTGTTGCGCGGGCGATTTGCCGCTTTCCTGGAGGGACATAATCAACCGGTCTTCGCCAATCGCAAAGCCGATGCCCTTGGTTGGCGGCCCGCCCAGCAATTCTACCAGTCCATCGTAGCGACCGCCCCCGCACACGGCATTTTGCGAACCGAGGCCCTGCGCCGTGATTTCAAACGTCGTGCGCATGTAATAGTCCAGCCCGCGCACGAGCCGCCAATTTTCGCGGTAGATCACTCCGCGCATTTCGAGCTGGTGCTTCACGGCCGCGTAGTGCGTCGCGCACTCTTTGCAGAGATGATCGGCAATGCGCGGCAGCGTGGCGATAATGCCCTGCTCGCTTTCGAGTTTGGAATCGAGCACGCGAAGCGGATTCGTTGCGATGCGCCGCTGGCTGTCCGGGCCGAGCTTGTCTTTCACTTTTAGAAGCTCGGCGCGCAATAGTTCGACATATTTCGGCCGGCAATTTCTGTCTCCGATGGAATTGAGGTCAAGTTGAGCGCCCGGCAATCCCAGCCGCTCGAAAAACGTCATGACCATTTCGATCACTTCCGCGTCAATCGCAGGCGCGTCGCTCCCACCCAGCACTTCCGCACCAATCTGATAAAACTGCCGGTACCGCCCCTTCTGCGGCCGTTCCCGCCGAAACATCGACCCCATGTAGTACAGTTTCACCGGCTGCGGCAGGTGCTGCATGCTGTGTTCGATGTACGCACGACAGACGCTGGCCGTCGCTTCGGGGCGGAGAGAGATGCTCTCTATTGAGATTCGTTTTGCTGCGTCTCCCACCATCTTAAGAACCTCTTCCCAATTGGAGCTAACTTCCGATCGAATCTCTACTGCCCATCTCTCCATTGCGGGGGGAAGAAGCTCCTTTAAGTGCGTCAGGGCCGCGAGGTTGTCCGATGTCGCTTCAAGTTCCTTGACTTCTATTGCGCGCTGAACCTCATGGACCAGTGCTTGGGTCGCCACAAGGGCTCTGGTAATTTGCGAGGTTTCCCTTTTCGCAAACGGCCAGACTGTTTCCGCTAAGAGTTGCTGACGTAAGAATTCAAGCTGATTCGCTGTTTTGTACATCTCCTTCGAGACCACGTCAGTCTCTGTCCCGATCGAGCGTGCAAACAAATCGGTGGGCTCGAAAATCGGCGGGCGGATTTCGCCGAAGCCGAAAGTAGCCAAGACTTCATGAGCCGTCTGTTCGACGCGATTCCACAGAACCGTCTCTGGCGGAAGCAGGTCACGCGTGCCGCGAATAACCTGAAATTTGCGTGGCTTTTCTTCTTTTTTGGCTGCGCCTTCACTCACTCGATGGGTTCCTCGCGATAGATATTTTTGTAGCCAACGTAACGCTGCGCGTACGCATCAATCGATGCCTGATCGATTCCCGTCAGCACGCGCTTTACTTTTCCCGGCGAGCCCATGACCAAGCTGCCTGCGGGAATCGCGGTCCGCTCGGTAATCAGCGTTCCCGCCGCGATGATGCACCCGGCGCCAATCGTCACGCCATTCAAAATGACCGCGCCCATGCCGATCAAGCAGCGCGACTCGATGGCGCAGCCATGCAGCGTCACGGAATGCCCTACGGTAACGTCATCACCAAGGATCAGCGGCCACTCACCGCGCATGACGTGGCAGATCGAGCCGTCCTGAATATTCGTTCGCGCCCCGATGCGAATGTAGTGCACGTCGCCCCGAATCACCGAGCCGGGCCAGACACTGGAATCCTCGCCAATCACCACGTCACCGATAATCACGGCCGCCGGGTCGATGTAAGCCGAAGCCGCGATTTGTGGGCGCTTCCCTTGGTAAGGCCGGATGTCGGGTTGTCGGGACAATGGAGTCCTTTTTCTTTGCGTTCAATGCGCCCTGGCTAAGTGCGGACAGCGCTATCTCATTGCAGGCGCAGGATATATCGTGCGCTTACGGGGAGGGGCGAGCCCCTCCCCTACAGGAAACTTGGCGTACGACGAATCACGTCAAGATATCATCCGCGTTGCCCGACTGACAAGGAAGCCTCGCCTCGAAGCCTCGGCGCGACTCTGGACGCCGCGCCCCCAACTGCGCCATCATCGCTCTGTGGAAACCCGTTGCGCACAATGCGGAGCCGCGATGAGCTGCAACCCGGAAGGCGGCTGCTGGTGCGCGGAATTGCCTCACGTCGTCCCGATGCCTGCCGATACGCAAGGGTGCCTGTGCCGGAAGTGCCTGCTGGCAAAAATCGCAGCGTTGCAGAATCCCGAGAAAACAAAAGAAGCCTGAAATCTCAATCGATATGAACCGCCGGGCCGCCGGAAGTCCCGGCCACGGCGTCCAGCCGCGCCACGACCGCACGCGCAACACTATATAGACTCTTCGCGCCCGCACCGTCTTCGCCAAGCGCCGCCACCGGTTTGCCGGTGTCCCCGCCGATTCGAATGCGCGGATCGATTTCCACTTCGCCGAGCACCGGCACTCCATAAGCGATCGCCGTCTTCGAGCCTTCGCCGTGGCCAAAAATATCCACGGCCTTGCCGCAATGTGGACAAGCAAACGTGCTCATATTCTCGACCACCCCGAGCACTTCCACATTCACCTGGCGAAACATTTCAATCGCCTTGCGCACATCGGCAAGCGCTACCGTCGATGGCGTAGTCACCAGCACCGCGCCCGTCACCGCCACTGTCTGGATTAGCGTCAACTGCACATCGCCCGTGCCCGGCGGCAAATCGATGATCAAATAGTCCAGCTCGCCCCACTCCACACTCCGCAGAAATTGTGTGATCACGCTGTGCAGCATCGGCCCGCGCCAAATCATCGGCTTGTCCCCGGGATTAAGCAACCCCATCGAAATCATCTTCAAGCCTTGCGATTCGACCGGAATAATATGCTTGTCCGCGGTGGCTTCCGGCTGTTGCGTCGCGCCCAGCATGATTGGCACGTTCGGCCCGTAAACATCAGCGTCGAGCAAGCCCACTTTGTGCCCGATCTTCATCAGGGCCAGCGCGAGATTCACGGCAACCGTGGTCTTGCCCACACCGCCCTTGCCGCTGGCGACCGCGACGAGATTCTTCACGCCAGGAATCGGCTGGCGTTCCGGTTGCTGCATCGGTGCTGGAGGCATCATTTCTCCTGAGGAGACGGAACTACTTCATCTAATTGTAGCTCAGGCCTTCAGGCCAGAGGTTTTTCTGCTGCCACGACACTCACTTCGTCGGTTGCACCAAGCTAACCCTGCGGAAATTCTTCGCCCCTGAAGGGGTGAACTACAGCCAAGCAGCGCCGCCCGGCGAGCCGCTAAGCGTTCGCCCCGTGGCACTTCTTATACTTCTTCCCCGACCCGCACGGGCAAGGATCGTTGCGCCCAACCTTTGCGCCGGCGCGAACCGGCTTCGGCGCTTCCGCCTGCGCCGGCCCCGTTTGATACTGCAAATCTCTTTGCTGCCGCTGCTGCCGGCGTTCGATTTCCCGCGCCACAGCAGGCAAATGTTGCGGCTCGCTGGCACGTGCAGCCGCACTGGCCACGGCGGCAGCTGCGCTCTGCGGCGGCGTACGCGGTGGTTCCGGCCGAGGCTGTCGCGTTTCCAGCGGCTGTTCGCCCTGCTGGACCTGAATGTGAAACAAATAGCGGATCGTCTCGTTGTCGATGCGCGCCATCATATCTTCGAACAGCGTGAAAGCCTCTTTCTTGAACTCGACGATGGGATCTTTCTGCGCGTAGCCGCGGAGCCCGATGCCCTCTTTCAAGTGGTCCAGCGAAAGCAAATGGTCTTTCCACTGCGAATCCACTACGTCGAGAATAATGCGCCGCTCCAGCCAGCGCATCAGGTCAGCGCCAAACTGTTTTTCTTTTTCCTCGTAGCGCTTCGTGACGGCTTCGCTGGCGGCATCGGCAAGCGGCTCGTGGCTCAGCGCTCCCGGATCGGCGCCCGCGGCTTTCATATCGATGCCAAACTGTGCGTTGCTTTCCGCCAAGAACTGCGTAGTATTCCATTGGTCGGGATGCTGCTCGCGCGGGCAGAACGTATCCACGAGTTCCCGCACCACGTCTTCGGCAATGCCCAGAACGTAATCGCGCTGGTCCTTCCCTTCCAGCGCCGACCTCCGAATCGCGTAGATCGTTTCGCGCTGCTTGTTCATCACGTCGTCATACTCAAGCAAATGTTTGCGGGCATCAAAATTCTGCGCTTCAACGGTTTTCTGGGCATTCTCGATGCGGTTGGAAATCATTCTTGATTCGATGGGCACGCCCTCGGTCATCCCCAGGCGAAACATCAGCGCCTTCACGCGCTCACCACCGAAAATGCGCATCAAGTCGTCTTCGAGCGAAAGAAAAAATCGCGAAGAGCCCGGGTCGCCTTGGCGTCCGGCGCGGCCGCGCAACTGATTGTCAATGCGCCGCGCTTCGTGGCGTTCCGTGCCCAGAATATGCAATCCGCCCAGCGCGACAACTTCGTCGTGCTCCGATTTGCACTGCCCGGCAAACTGTTCGAACACCGGCTTCCACTGATCCGCGGGCACCTGGAAGATTTTGCCTTCGTGCTGGAAAAGCACCATCGGGATCGCGGGCTGCGCGCCCTTGCCATCCGCCGAATCCGCGGGGATCAGCGCGGGAGCCGCCGCATAGGGCAAAGCCAGCTTGTTTTTCAGAAAATGATCGCGCGTCATTTGCTCGGGATTTCCGCCGAGCAGAATGTCGGTACCGCGGCCGGCCATGTTGGTCGCCACGGTCACCGCGCCTTTGCGCCCGGCCTGCGCCACCACGCGCGATTCGCGCTCGTGCTGCTTGGCATTCAGCACCTGGTGCGGGATGCCGAATTTCTTCAGCAACTCCGCAATCGTTTCGGATTTTTCGATGGAGATCGTGCCCACGAGAACCGGCTGGCCGCGTTCGTGATATTGCCGGATGCCGTTCGCCAGCGAGTTGTCTTCTTGCATGATGCCATTGACCACCGCTTCAAACTTTTCTTTTTCCGTGCGGTAAACCACGTCCGGAGACTCGATGCGGATCAACGGGCGGTTCGTCGGAATAACCGTAACGTCCAAATTGTAAATTTTGCCGAACTCCGCGGCTTCCGTTTCCGCCGTACCGGTCATGCCCGACAGCTTCTTATACATGCGGAAGTAATTTTGAAAAGTAATCGTCGCCAGCGTCTGATTCTCGCGTTCGATTTTCACGCCTTCCTTGGCTTCCACGGCCTGGTGCAGACCGTCGGACCAGCGGCGCCCGGGCATCTGGCGGCCCGTGAATTCATCCACGATGATGACTTCGCCGTCTTTCACGACGTAATCCACATCATTCTTGTAAAGCGTGTGAGCACGCAGCGCCTGATAAACGTGGTGCATGATGTCGATGTTCGCCGGGTCGGACATATTGGTAAGGGAAAGCAGGCGTTCGCACTTGGCAAATCCTTCTTCCGTGAGCGTCGCGGTGCGATGTTTTTCATCAATGGTGTAATCAATATCTTGAATCAGCTTGGGAATGATTTTGTCGATCTTGGCGTACTTATCGGTGGATTCCTCCGATGGCCCGGAAATAATCAGCGGCGTGCGCGCTTCGTCAATCAGGATGGAGTCCACCTCGTCGACGATGGCAAATTGGTGCCCGCGCTGCACGCATTGCGCCAAGTCGTACTTCATATTGTCGCGCAGGTAGTCGAAGCCAAATTCGTTGTTCGTGCCGTAAGTGATGTCCGCGCCGTACGCCGCGCGCCGCTGCTCGTCATCCAGATCGTGCACGATCACGCCGACGCTCAGTCCCAGCGCCTTGTAGAGTGGGCTCATCCATTCCGCGTCGCGCCGCGCCAGGTAATCGTTCACGGTGACGACATGAACGCCACGGCCGGCGAGCGCATTCAGAACCGCGGGAAGCGTCGCGACGAGCGTTTTGCCTTCGCCCGTCTTCATCTCCGAAATTTTGCCTTCGTGCAAGACGATGCCGCCGATAAGCTGCACATCAAAATGCCGCATGTTCAGGAAGCGCCGGCCTGCTTCACGTACGAGCGCGAATGCCGGCACAATCGTGGGCTCCAGGGCTTTCTGCAATTGCTCTTTGTAGGGCGGTTCCGCGGGATCTGCGTCCTTCAATTGCTCCAACACTTGGGTGCGAAGCTCCGCAAAGCCCGTCTTAAGACCCTCGTCGCTGAGTGCTTGCACTTCCGCTTCGCGCGCGTTGATAGCCGCGATGACCGGCATCAGTTTCTTGATATCGCGCTCGTGCTTCGTACCTATAAATCGAGCTACGATGCTATCGACAAACTTAGCTATATCCATGAAGGGTGTCGCCGTCTCCTGACGGTGTTCCGCGTGCTTGCGTACATAGGACAGTACAATGCCGCGGGTGCAAACATCTTATTCTAACTGGTTGGGTACGCCAGCGCCAAGAAACCCGGCGTGTGCTGGTGCGTCAGTTTGCGCCTAGGAGGCTACCTAGGAGTTAGGCCATTGACCCCAGGCTGAATGGCTGCGTTCTTCAAGAGAAACTCCAGGAGGCATTTTCAGGGTTGCGCCCGGCGGCCACAAATTGGGCGTTACCTGGAAACCGCAACGCCGGCTGGCACGGGTATCACGTCGCTTGCAGCGGGGCCCTGATTGGCGGGACTGTTGCTGACATTCCCCGCCAGCATGCGCCGGTACTTGCTGCGCTCGTCTAGGTGCATGTCCACGATCTCGAAAGCCATATCCTGCGCACGGGAATCGCGCATCAGCGCCGTGGCCAATAGATTCCTCATCCCCACCTGCAATCGCAACTCCACCTGGGTCCCGGGTGTCAGGTGACGGCTGAGAGTTGCAAGGCCGCCCGTCAGGCTGGCCGTTTTAATCTCCATCGAAAAACTCTCTTTGAGGTTGGTGCACACCGCTCGGACCGACTTTCTAAGCCGCACACGGGCATGCCGCCGCTGCCGCACAAATTTCGACGTAACTGGAACTTCCAGCGGCGCGAGCGTGAAATCTTCCCTTTCAATTCCGCTGTTTGGCAGATAATTGCGGACCCATTCCGGATCTATTTTTTCCAGCGCTTGGAGCGCGGCGATGCGCAATTCTTGCGGCTCGATCCATCGAAACACTTTCTTCGCCTCCACCAGCCGCTTCAAGGTGCTGGCCGATTCGGGAGCCTGAATTCTTCCCAACGCTTCGATGGCCTTGACGCGCAGATATTGCCCGCCGCCCGAAGGTAAGTCGCCGTCAGCGATGGTTAGCAGTCTCCCGAGCGCTTCGCGGTCCGCGGCCACGCCGATCTCGTCAATCACCAGCGGCGTGACCAGCGGGTCCACGTGATCGAGCAACTCCAGCAGGATGTGGCATCGTCTCGCCGCTCCACTCGCGGAAATCTGCCGCACGATGCGGTCTTGCGAAGCCCGCGGAAAATCTCTCATCCGGCTTGGCAAAAAAACCATGACCGATTGGGGATCGAGCCTGCTCAACAGCCCGGCCATTTCCACCGCTTCCGCGGTTGGCCCGCCGCGCACCGTGCTCCGCAGGTACTGCACGGCTTCTTCGCCCAAGTCCGCGGCAAGATTCGCCACATGCTCAGAATCATCGCGCAGACTGCAACGATTGAAGCGCGCCGAGAGCTGCTCCATGGTTGTTTGTGGCAGCAACTTCAGAACATTGGTCAGCCCGGCAGCCACCTGGCGAGCCTTCAGCGCTTCCTCGACGAATTCCGGAATGCGCTCTTCGATTCCCATTTTCCCGCGCAGCGTGAGTGCGATTCCCGGTCGTTGCGATTCGACGCCGGCAATCAGATCGAGTGCCTGCTCCATCGCAGAGAAAGATCGGCTGGTCGCCGCTTCCTGGCTTAGCCTTACGAAAGCCGCGCTCACCAGGCCCTGCAATTCCGCGTCCTGTTCCACGCTGAGCCGCACCCCAAGGTGCCGCAACGCATCGCTAAGCAGTTTTGGATCGGCTTTGGCATAAAGTTCGGCCATTTCGGAAAGTCCCACCGCGGTTTTCTTGCGCGCATCGGCATCTTCGCTGTCCGCGCAGGACGCATAATTCTGAAGAATGCTGATGGCTTCCGCGACATTGCCGTGTTCAATCAACTCGCCGACGTACGACTGCACGTTCCGCGGCGGGATGCACCAAGCATCCTCTGATAGCAGCACGGCGCGTTTGCCGCTATCCGGGACCGCAGCCCAAAACTGCCGGTCGAGAATTTCGCGGTGCGACTCCGCCAGGAGGCCCGCTTCCGTCATTTTGTCTTCGTGAGCGCCGAGAATTTTTCTGAGGTTCTCGATTTCCTGGTTCATGCGGTCGAGCATCTGGCGAACCGCGTTGACCTTCACTTCGCCGCGCTCGAACTGCTCCAGCGCAAAACGAATTGCCAAGTGTTCGGCCAGTTTCACCAGCACGGACTCATCCGGCTTCGCATCCGGTGCTTGTGCGGCCAGAGCCGCCAAGGCTTGTCGCAATGTGTCTTGCGCTCGGCCAGGTAGCTGCGTCACCTGCTGCTGAAAAGCTCCCGCCGCTGCCAGGCCGCCTTGTCCCGCGCTCACATTTCCGAAACTCGTCAAAGCTCCAAGAATCCCAAGAAGCTCTTCTTCTGTCGGCTCCCCGCGCCCGCCTGCGGTTCCCCCCGCAAGACCGGCGACCACTCCAGAAACAAGGGTCGCGCCGCCATTGTTTCCGTTACCGGCCCCAGTCCACGTGCCTGTAGCCGATGCACGGTCGCCTGTTCCCCCGCCACCTAGCCCATCAGGCCCTGGACCAAAACCCGGGCTCAGGCCTGGGCCGCCCGATCCTGGACCAAATCCCGGGCCTAGACCTGGGCCTCCGCCCGATCCTGGACCAAATCCTGGGCCTAGACCTGGGCCTCCGCCCGATCCTGGACCAAATCCTGGGCCTAGACCTGGGCCTCCGCCCGATCCTGGACCAAATCCTGGGCCGCCACCAAGTCCTGGCCCAAAGCCACTACCTGGACCTCCTTCATATCCACCGGGTCCGCCCTGTCCTGGTCCAATGCCACCACCTGGACCTCCAGCATCCGGACCTGGGCCCCAACCCGAACCTCCTTTAGATCCGCCGGAGCCTGGTCCAAAGCCCCCCGGACCGCCGCCCCGGTCTCCTACTCCTGGCCCCAGGCCTCCAACTCCACTCCCGCCTCCGGCTCCTGGCCCACTTGTTCCAGCGTTGGTAGCTCCGTCACTCTTGGCACCCTGAGCGGCTGCAATTAATTCGAGCAATTTGTGTGGGTCGTTCATCAAGTCGGTGAACTTGTCCTGATCCTTACCGAGGGAAGCGACCGCCAATTGTGCGGCCATGCTGGCTTCCTTCAGCCGCGAGTCCGTGGCTACGAAGCAAATTTCATTGATGCGGATTCCTTGCGCACCCGCGAGCGCGGACTTCAATTGTAGTGCCAGCTCCGCGGGTTTGGCTTTGCCGGTGGGAAAGGCGTGCACGAACCGGCTAATCTCTTCTTCCGTTACGGAAGCGAAAAACTGTACGCTGGCCAAGCCGGCGGCGCAGAGCAGTTGCGCGAATTGCTTTTCCGCGGGCGATCCTTCCAGGGGCACGCCATCCAGCAAAAGCTGCGAATTCGTCGCCCCCAGCAACAGGCCTCCCTCCGACCCAAAAGGGATAGCTGTCCGCAGCTCCTGCCAAGCGATCTTGAGCTGTTCTTTGGTCCGGGTATGCTCGTACCCGTACAAGCGGGCAAACTTCAGGAGAATGTTCAGGCTTCTTACGAAAGCGCGTCCTGCCGCTGATTTTGGGTCTGTTTTCATCCTTAGGCCGCGTGGTACCCGTCTAGGACTTCCTCTCTAGTACCGTAGGGTTAGCGGCTGTTCCCGGCAATGGTACAGCGGTCCTATGTGTCCCTGCGGTCAAGGCACCATCAGGACGGGAAGGGCCCCTGATCAAACGGACGGGTACCCAAAGTGAGCGGACAGGTCGGAAGGAGTGTCCCCGTTGTTAGAAATCCCAGATCTCGCGTTCTAGGTCTTCGCGATCGCCACGCGCCCCCGGCGCCTCGTGCGGTTGGTCACCTGCGCCACCAGCGGCAGTCCGCCAAGCTCCAGCAAAAGCTTCCGCAAGCGGTAGCGTTCATCCAGATCCATTTCCACGAATTCAAAAGCCATCGCCTGAGGCCGCGCTCCTCGAACGATCGCCTGCGCCTTTATGTGCCGCACGCCATGCGTAAATTTCAGGGTCAACAGCGAGCCGGGAGCCAGATGGCGCTCCCCGGCGCCAATTCCCCCACCCAAGTTCATTTCGGGTATGGACATCCGGAAATTATCCCGCAAATTCGTCGTCACCGCGGTCAAATTGCGCGAAAGTTTCAAACGTGCGTAACGCCGCTGCCGGATCACAGAAGCATTGGTTTCCGGTTCCGCGGGCTCCAGCGTCAGCTCCTTCTTGTCGATTCCGCTGGCCGCGACCTTTTCCATGCCCACGGCTTGATCGACGCGCAACAGAGCTTGTGCGGCCGCGATTCTCAATTCGTTGGGATACACCCAGCGCCAAACTTGCCGGGTATCCAGAAAGTGCTGGAATAGCGCGCTGGATGCCGAAGCCCGCAACCGCCCGAGCGCCTCAACCGCTTTCACTCTCGTGAAGCCGGGCGTGTCGTCATTCTGCGCCAGTTGAATCAGTTTCAGGATGCAGCTGGACTGCCCGCTCATGCCCATTTCATCGATGGCCAGCGGGCGAATCATCATGTCCAGTGAATCGTAAATGGCCACTAGCAACCGTGCTCGCTCCTCGGCCGGCGCCGCGGAAAGCTGCCGCACGGCTCGGTCATGCGCAGAGCGCGGCCACTGCGAAAGCCGCGCCGGCAGAATCTTCTCCACGTTTTCTGGGGAAAGCTGGCTTACCAACCCGATTGATTCCGCGGCCTCGGCAGCCGGAGCAGTCTGTAACGTTTCAAGCAGCCGTTGTGTGGCTTCTTCTCCCAAGTTGCGCATGATCGTGGTCAGCAGTTCGCAATCCTCGCGGAATCCGCAATGCCCGAACCGATTGGTTACGTAATGGATGGTGGCCTTGGGCATTAGGCCCAGGATATCCATCATCCCGTCCGCGATTTGCCCGCTGCGCATCGCTTCTTCGATGAATTCTGGGAGCCGTTCTTCGGCGCCAATGCGCGGCCGCAGGCTCTGCGTCGATCCCGGCCTCATCGACTCGACGCTGTCCAGCGACGAAAGCGCTTGCTGCATTGCCGGGTAGCAGCGCTTCGAGGCCGCTTCCTGGCTTAAGCGCACAAACGCCGCACTCACTAGCGTCTGCAATTCCGGCTCGCGCTCGATAGCTAGTTGGTTGCCCAGCCGCTTGATCGCCTCCATCAACGCGCTGCCGTCACCGCTCCCGTACAATTCGCCCAAATCCGATAGCCCAATCGCCGTCGTTCGCCGCGCTTCCGGCGCTTCCAGCCCGACGCACGAAGCATATTTCATCAAAATTTCGTTAACGGTCTTCAGTTCCCCGCGCCGCAGCATGTCTTCAAGAAATATGCGCACATTTCGCGGCGGCACGCACCACGCTTCGTCCGAGGTCAGCACTTCTTTCTTGTTTTCTTCCGGTACCTGCTCCCAGAATTCCTGGTCCAGCAATTCCGTATACGACTGCACGGACAGCCCTGCCTGCGACATCATCTCTTCCTGCGTTGACAATATCTTTCGCAGCGCTTCAATTTCCGTGTTCATGCGGTCCAGCAATTGCTTCACCGCATTCACGCGCAGTTCGCCCTTTTCGTAACTGTCCAGTGCAAACCGGATAGCCACGTGCTCCGCCAGTTTCAGCAGCATTGGCTTGTCGGGCTTGCCGTCGGGAGCCTGAGCCGCAAGTCCTGCCAGCGCTTGTTGCAGGGTGTATTGCGCGCGCACCGGCATCGCGCTCAATCGCGATTGGAATGTTGGCACGTCCATGCGGTGCTCAGAATCCTTTCGCGATTTGCCCAGTTGCGCGAACAATCCGAGCATCGCGCGGACGTCTTCTTCCTCCACGGTGTACCCGCCACCGCCCGTGCCCGTTCCAACGCCTGCCCCTACTCCCTGCAACCCCGCCGCTCCCGCCGCGGTCCCGCTTCGTAGCAATGCCGAAGCTGTCAGCCATTTTCCGGGAGTGCCCTCGCCTCCCACACCGCCGCCGACTCCTCCGACACTTCCGCTACCGCCAGTTCCTCCACCGGGTCCGCCTCCGGACCCGCTTCCACCGCTACCTCCGACACCTCCGCCCCCACCACCTACTCCAAATCCACCACCTCCACCGGGTCCGCCTCCGGACCCGCTTCCACCGCTACCCCCGACACCTCCGCCCCCACCGCCTACTCCAAATCCACCGCCTCCACCGGGTCCGCTTCCGGACCCGCTTCCACCGCTACCTCCAACACCTCCGCCGCCGGCACCCGACCCACTTCCTCCACCGGGCCCGGATGTACCCGTGCCTGTCCCCGTGCCACCAGTGCTTGCCGGCACGCCGGAATCCCACAAGTTCGAACCACCACCGCCCGATCCTCCGCCACTTCCCAAGCCGAACCCCGGCCCCGGACCGCCCGAGCCGTGCCCCGGTCCCCCCATTCCGCCGCCACCACCACCGCCGCCGCCCGAGCGCATGCTCTCCGCCGCCAGGATCATTTGCAGCATTTTGTTGGGATCCTCAAAGAAATCCCTGAATTTATCTCCCGCCGCCCCAAGGACCTTCTGCGTAAGCTGCGCCGCCACCTTAATGCCCGCAACGGAAGAATCTTCCGCAACGTACCGGATTTCATTGACCTTGATGCTGGTCTCTCCCGCCAGCGCGCTTTTCAATTGTTCCGCAAGAGAAGACGGCTTGGCGTTTCCGCTAGGGAAGGCGCGCACAAATCGCGCGAATTGCGGTTGCGTCAGCGTCGGTGAAAAATGGATGCTGGCGATTCCCGAGGAAGTCAGCAGTTGCGCAAAGCTTCTTTCGCCCGCTGCCGAGCCGAGCGGCACGCCATCCAACAATATCTGCGTTCCCGAAGCGCCCAGCAACACGCCGCCGCCGCTGCTGTCATCCAGCGCGTTGCGCAATTCTTTCCACGTTGTTTCAAACTGCTGCGACGTTTTCGCGTGTCCAAATTCGTACAGCCGCGCAAACTTCAGCAGAATGTTCAGGCTGCGGACGAACGACCGCGCCCCGCCTCGTGGTTCCTGGCTCATAGCTGTCGGGGCAAGCCCTGCCCCTCCTCAAGCTCTTCTTACAGTAGTGTCACCTTCGCCCAGAGACAAGCCTTCCAATATCCCCTGTACCCATCTCAATAACAGATTCCCCGCCTTTTTGGAAACATTGGTTGCCACACGCTTGTGCTTTCCGCAGAAGAGTAGGGTACTCCTCGTCTTAGCCAAAGCGGCGCGTATTCCGATCTAAATCCCGGCCGAATTGCTGTTGCCGCAAACAGCACACCTTTCATTGTGACGTACAGCGGCGCCATCTAGTGTTCCATTATTGAAATAACTGAGCAAAACGAAACACCGGGGTGGGGGCCACCAGTGCCATTCCTCAAGCAGCTATCAAGCCGGATTGCCAAACACGGGACACGGGACACGGGACACGGGACATTTCCCGTCTCCGCTCCCTCTTCAACTGTCAACTTTCAACTTCCTTCTCTTTGAGTATAGAATCGGAGCGAAGCCCCATGACCGATCAGCCCACATCGGATCGCTTCAAGATGGAGATGCCGCAAATCCCTGGCGTCTCCGGTCCAGGCTCGCGCCCGCCCGCCAATCCCGCCGTCAAACTGGTCATCGGTCTTCTCGCCGTGCTCCTCGTCGTTTTTCTGGGAGCGCGCTGGGCTTTTCGTAGCAAGCACGGGCGATCGCAAGTCGTGGACCAGCAACCGCAAATCGAAGTTCCCGCGCCGGCGCCCGATCCCAGCACATTATTGCCTCATGCCACCGACGCCAATCCTGGCATCGCCGAGACAACCGAGATGGCCAAGCCATGGTCCGCGAAAGAGTTTTTTATTCGTAACCGCCTCACCGGCGAAAACATCCCCGGCCTGCTCATTCGTTTGCCGGCCGGCTCCGCTTCCCAAGAGAACGGTTATTGGGCCTTCGAGAAAAACTCCCCCTACGGCGACTGCAAGCTCGAATACATTACCGATCTGGCAAAACTGAAAAAAGACTATGGCTTTCGCGCTCCGAGACATCCCATGGTCGGCAACCCTTGCAGCCGCACGGTCTTCGATCCGCTCAAAACTTACAATCTTCCCGGCAGTGGCGCTTGGGCGCGCGGCGCCATTGTGCAAGGCTCCGATTTGCGCCCGCCCCTCGCCATCGAAATCAAAGTGGTGGGCAAGAAAATTCTCGCCGTAAGAACGGAGTAATCCGCTAAATCTCCCACGCCGTATCTTCTATGCATACTAGAATCTAAATCGGCTAAACCCTCCAGAAGTATCGAGTTTTAGAACATCCGCCTGCCAATTTGGGCCGTAAGTCATAGAAACAATTACACCTTAGTTCGCTGTCTCATTGGCGAGCAACCTGCATTTCGCTTCTTAACTCTGGTGCGTCTTCGTAGCATGGGGATGATTTTTTCTTCCAGGTCATCAGCGCAACGGGGCGCAGATTTAGCGAAGTTCAAATTGAGGGGGCGAAATGAATCGTGAGAGAGCAGCAAGTATCGATCCTCGTAGAAGTTGGCGTACGAACATTGGTCATCTTTTGCTAGTCATGCTGGGAGTGTTTCTGTTGCTCATGCAAACTTCGGTGGCGCGCGCGCAGCGCCTGGATGGCAGCTTGCGCGTGGAAGTAGGAGACACCAGCGGTGCATCCGTTTTGGATGCAAAGGTGACGGTTACGAATGAAGCCACGGGCGTTTCCGTTTCCACGACGGCCTCCAGCGCGGGAACATACGTTTTTCCGAACTTGTTGGTTGGCACCTACACCGTAACCGTGGAAAGAACCGGCTTCAAAAAAGCCATTCAAAAAGGTGTGACGGTCGAATCCAACCAGGTTGCGGAAGCGAAGGTGGCGCTGGAGCTCGGCGAAATTACCGCCGTAGTGGAGGTTGAAGCGGGAGCGGACCTGGTAAAGACTGAGTCTTCTGAACTCGGCGCGACTTTCAGCAATCAAGTAGTCGCTGACCTTCCCCTGAATACACTGGGAGGCGACGTAAAGGAGTTTGCGGTTTTCGCTCCCGGAACCACCACACAGGAAGGCGGCGTCCTGGGATCGGGCGGCTCGATTGGCGGAACGCGGCCGCGCTTCAACGGGTTTTCGATCGACGGGGTAGATGATAACAAAGTGGATACTAACGGCCCCACGCAGCCTGTCATTCAAGAATCGGTCGCGGAGTTTACCCTGCTCACGAATCAATTCAGCGCCGAATACGGCCACTCTGCAGGAGGCCAGTTCAATATCGTAACTAAGTCCGGTACAAATAGCTGGCATGGCGCTGGATGGGAATTCAATCGCAACCGAGATTTCGACGCAGCGACAAATCAAGAGATAGCCGCGGCATTCAGCGCGAAAACCTTCCCTACTGACGTCAAGAATCGATTTGACTACAACCGTCTCGGGGCAAGCGCTGGCGGCCCGATCCTAAAGGACAAGTTTTTTGTCTACGGCGCCTATGAGTTCCAGAATCAGGGCTTGGGATCGCAAGGTGCGACAGTGCTCAGTCCGACGACGACTGGAATGTCGCAACTAATGGCTCTCAATCCCGACCCCGCGGTGGTTGCGATTTTGAAACAGTTTCCCGCAGCTGCAACAAAGAGTGGGACCACCAACGTCACCTTTAACGGCACTACCACGGCGATCGACATCGGTCAATTTTCCGGTGTAGCCCCCAGCTACGCTCGACAGCACGATTTTATCGTCAACGGCGACCTCGACCTCGGAAAGCATCAAGTCCGGGGGCGCGTTCTGTACAACAGGTTGCGTTTGCCACAGGTGAATCCAGTTGAGCCGTTGAGTCAATTTACGGGCGCGAATCAGTCTGACGCTCGGAAGTACATTTTAACCGACGCCTGGACAATCAGCAGCAGGGTCATCAACGACTTTCGTGCGTCTTTTTCAAGACTGAAAGGACCGGACATTGTGACCCCGAGCCAGTTCGCGAATTTCCCGAACGTGGAAATTGATGAATTCGGAAGCAACGTCGGCCCCTACAGTCTTGCGCCTCAAGGCTACCTTCAAAACATCTATCAGTTGGTCGACAATGTGAGTTACATTCGTGGAAAGCACACCTTCAAGGTGGGAATCGAAGGGCGCAACTACATCACAGAGAATAGCAGTTTGCCGCGCGCTCGTGGCGAATGGGACTATAAAACGCTCAATTCGTTCATCAATGACCTGGTTCCCAACGGGGGCAATGGGGCGCTTCGAGGCGCGGGTACGGGCACTTCGGCGCTCAACAATCCTGCTGTCTATTGGTTCGTGCAGGATGATTGGAAGATCATGCCTCGCCTGACTCTCAACCTTGGATTGCGCTACGAATGGTCTGGAGTCCCCCGCGACGAGGGGAAACAGGCGCTGAACGCCATCGCTAACGACCCGGCCGTCGGCTTGATATTCCGCACGCCGAAATCCGATACCAACAACTTTGGGCCGCACATCGGCTTCGCTTGGGACCCCACCGGTCGCGGCAAATGGTCCATCCGCGGTGGTGGACAGATCGCCTATGACGTGATCCCGAACAATTTCGCGGTCAATAGCCTTCCTCCGGAGTTGCAGTCAGAGCAGAACCCCACTCTTACCTGCGGACTCAGCAATCCACCGGCGTGGTGCGCAAGCGGCGTCGGTTTCCTGCAGGGCGGTGGCCTCCTCCAGGTGAACGTGCCACCAACGACAACCTTAGAGGCCCGCAAACTGACACAGGCATTGATAGTGGACGAGGTAGACCCCAAAGTGATCAGTTGGTCCTTGGGCATACAGCACGAATTGTTTAAGAACACCAGCATCGAAGTCCGTTACGTTGGCACCCGCAGCCTCGAGCTCCCCGTGCAGAAGCGTCTCAACTCTGCCTCGGCATTTGACCCGAGCGTTCCCGGAGGCGGCATCGCTCCGCTCCCCACCTACTTGACTGCTGGGGCGGTTCCAGCGACCGTTGCTGCACCCACAAGCACTCTGTCTGACTTCGACAACTTCGAGGCGGAGAAACTATACCAGCCGCTAGCGGCACCGCCGAACGGATTTCTCGGGAATTTGACGACCGATCCGCCGATAGGGACAGGCATTTATCATGCCGGCTCAGTCGATTTCATGCACCGGTTCACTAAAGGACTGTATTTTCGAACCAACTACACGTATTCCAAGAACATCGATAATTCCACTAACGAGCTTTTCAGCAGCTACGTCAATCCCAGGCGCGCGCAAGACGGATTTAACTTTGCCGCGGAGCGCGGGCGCTCGGCCCTCGATCTGCCACAGAAATTCGCGATGACCTGGGTCTATGACTTCCCGAATGTCCATTCCGACAACCGCTTCGTTCGCGGCCTGGCTCACAACTGGGAGTGGAGCGGTACTTACCTCGCGCAGTCCGGCCAACCTGTCACTCCACTTTCGGACGCAGACTCCAACGCCAACGGCGATGCCGCGGGCGACCGGACCATCTTCAATCCGAGGGGAGCAGGGCTGACTGGCACGGTCGTGAACGCAGTGTGCAACGCTGGCAGCGGCGGAGCCACGACGATCGTTGGCCTTGATCCGGTGACCGGCAATTGGGACTGCGGGAGCGAGAACGATGCCAACATCGTCGGCTACGTTGTGGCCCCGGCAGCGGTGGGAGTAAATGCCGGCGCCGTCAATCCCAATGCGCGATTCGTGCAAGCGCAGCTTGGGGCCAAAGCAAATGTCGCGCGAAACACAGTGAGTTCGCCTGGACTCAACGTCTGGAACATGTCCCTGTTCAAGACCATGAAGTTCACGGAACGCGCCGCGTTGCAGTTCCGTTTCCAGACTTACGACACTTTTAACCATCAGAACTACAGCATCGGTCTGCCGAGTAACAATGGATCGCTCGATCAAAACACCAACACCAACCCCTTAAACACCAGCTACATCTTTGTCGACTCGCCACAGTTCCTCAACAAGTTCATATTCAACGGTGGCAGCCGGACCATGGAGCTGGGTCTGCGGTTCAGCTGGTAAATCCAGAAACATCGAAGTCGTGCCAAAAGCGAGGGAGCGTCGCGGCTCCCTCGCTTTTGTTTTTCCACGCATGGGAGCCGAGTAGGCCGCCTGCCAGGCGTGAACTATCGTTGATCTGGCTTGACAAGTTGCGGTGCGCCCGGATAAACCTCTTTGCCATGCACAAACCAACTTTGAGTTTTTGTTCGAATGCGTCGCGAAGGAGTTTTTTGAAGGGCACGACCATGGCTTCGGCGTTAGCGCTGGCGCGGCCGGGCGAAGCACTGGCCGAGGCAACGTCCGAAGAAAGTTCTAGTGAGCTGCCTGCGGCATTTGCAGGACTCAAGCCGCTTGGTTCGCGGGTGCGTCCGATTACGGTTGATGAACTTCATGAGCGGCTGTTGCACGCGCAAAAGCTGATGGCAGAGCTTACGCCGAAATACGATGCCCTGTTCGTCGCTCCCGGGACGTCTTTGTACTATTTCACCGGAATCCGTTGGGGAGTCAGCGAACGATTGCTGGCGCTGGTGCTGCCGCGCATTGGCGATCCCATTGTGATCGTTCCCGCCTTTGAAGAAGGACGCATGCGAGAGAGGCTGCGCTTTGCGGCGGAGGTGCGCGTTTGGCAAGAAGATGAGAGCCCGACGAAGATCGCAGCGGCGGCTCTCGGCGACCGGGGGACTCGAACGGGCCGAATCGGAGTGGAAGAAACCGCGGCATTTACGTTTGTCGATCATCTGCGAGCGGCGGCGCCGGGATGCGAATGTGTTTCGGCTGATCCGGTGACCATCGCGTGCCGCGGGCGGAAGTCGGCGCATGAATTGGAATTAATGCGGCTGGCTTGCGAGGCAACATTTGATGTGTTTCGCGCGGTGTTCGCTTCGTTGAAGGAAGGAATGTCTCAGGAAGACATCGGCAAGCTGGTGGAAGGCGGTTTTTCGAAAATGGGTTTGCGCGGTGGGGCGCTGGTTTTGCTGGGCGAATCCGCGGCGCTGCCGCATGGGACCATCAAACCGCAAAAACTGAAAGAGGGCGACGTGGTGCTAATCGACGGCGGGTGCACGGTGGAGGGCTACGAATCGGACGTGACGCGCACGGGGATTTTCGGCAAGGCGCCGGAGAAAGTGGCGCGCGTTTACGAGATCGTGCGGAAGGCGCAAGATGCGGCGCTCGATGCGGCACGCGCCGGAAGGCTATCGGGGACCGTGGATGATGCGGCAAGGAAAGTGATCACGGACGCGGGGTATGGGCCGGACTACAAGTATTTCACACACCGGCTTGGTCATGGCATTGGGCTCGATGGCCACGAGCACCCTTACCTTGTGCGTGGAAGCAAAACCGTGCTGGAGGCGGGGATGACTTTTTCGAATGAGCCGGGGATTTATATTCCTGGGGAGTTTGGACTGCGGTGCGAGGACGACATGGTGATTACCGCCGCCGATGGGGCGCAGCTTTTGACGCAGGGATTTCCAGTTTCGCTGGAGAAGCCGCTGGGGTGAGGGGAGAAGTTAGGCGGAGACAGCACGTGCGGCGCAGAAATCGACGATGCGCTGCTCGGCCCAGAAGCGTTCGGGGCCGGCGTGTTTTGAAATGAAGCCGCAATGGCCGCCATGCTGGGCGGCGACAAACTGGATGGCGGGATTCTCGCTGATTTTGGCGGCTAAGAAGGAAGAGTAGGGGACGAAGGGGTCGTCCTGCGCGGTGATCATTAGCATCGGCACGCGGATCTGGGCCGCGACGCGCTTGGCGCCTACGTGGTCGTAATAGTCTTGCGCGTCGCGATAGCCGAACTGCGGCGCGGTGATGATGTCGTCGAATTCGCGGACCGTTCGGACTGGTGGCAGGCCAGCGATGGGGTAGCGCTGCGGAAGCAACTGGTATTTCCTGGCGTAGCGAGACATCAGGCCGTTCACGAAACGGCGCTGGTAAAGATAGTTCTCAGCACGCTCGAGAGCGTCGGCACACGCGGCGAGGTCTAGGGCGGGGCAAACGGCGCAAACGCCGCGCAACGCCTTCGGCACAGCGGCGCCAAACTCTCCAGCCATCTTGGTCACCAGGTTTCCACCCATGGAGTAACCGGCGAAGAAGATTTGTTCGAAACCGCCGGCATTTGAAAGCTCTTCGAAGACGGCTTTGTAATCCGCGCTCATGCCGGAGTTGTACAAAGTGGGTGTCAGCGCTTCCGTGCCGCCGCAATTGCGCTGGTTCATACGGAGGACATGGAAGCCGCGATGGAAGGCTTTCTCCGCGATTCCCCGCACGTAATTGGAATCGCTGGAGCCCTCGAGGCCATGAACGATGACGACGACGGGAGCCTTCTTGGGCTTCCCCGGTTGCCAATGGCAATGCGCGAGCAAACGGGATTCCAGATCGACCTGGAACAGCCGGACTTCGGCGGGCGGGATATCGAAGCGGCGCGGCACGAAGGCCGAGACAATAGTCATGGCGTGGCCGTTTTTCAGAAGCGCGTGCGGCTCAAAAGGAGGAATGTGAAACTCCACAGACAGACTGTATTTCACGATCGAGGCTCGCACAAGTCCAAGCCAGTACCATTCGGCTGGCAAAGAACAGCAAGCTGGGTGAACACAAGAACTTGCAGCTGATTGCGCAGGCGTTCAATTTGACGAATCGGGCCAACTACGGCAACAACTCGGGCAACAACATTGCCACCGCTTCGACGTCCGGTCATCCGGTTGGCTTCATCCACCCGAGCAGCACTATCATCCCTCGATCAGGTTGGGCGAGCTCGGCGCCCGCTTTACGTTCTAAGCAGACGGCCCACCGAAACAAGCAACTCTAACGCCGGGGCTGACTGGAGCTGAGTCCGTCCCGGTTTTTTCCCGGCAAGAGAGTCACTCTCCCCTGTCGAGAACGGTCAATTGGGGCAGCTTCGACTTTGCAGGGTAATCTGGAGTGCCTGACGGTTTGGACGGTTTGGCGTCAACTTGACCAGGAGTGTGACTGCCCCTAAAATGGAAGATTCACGGTGACGCATTTTTTCAATTTGATGAAATCATTTCTCAGCCCAGCGGGCACCCGCTGGGCTGGGCTGCTTTAGGGCGCAACTTTACACGCGCGCAATCTTCTTCTGTGAGGCTGGAATGATGGACAGTTCGATTTCCGAGGGTCTTACCTTTGACGACGTGCTGCTCTTGCCGGGGCGCTCGGCAGTACTGCCGACGGAAGTGGACACCACGACATTCTTTGCACGCCAGCTGAAAGTGAACATTCCGCTGGCCTCGGCGGCCATGGACACGGTGACGGAATCGCGGCTGGCCATCGCCATCGCACGGCAGGGCGGCATCGGATTGATTCACCGGAACATGACCATCGACCGACAGGGCGAGGAAGTGGACCGGGTGAAGCGCTCGGAAAGCGGAATGATTGTGGATCCGGTGACGATTTCACCGGACATCACGCTGCGGCAAGCCCTGGAAATCATGAACAAGTACAAGATTTCCGGGCTGCCGGTGACGCGCGGATCGCGGCTCTCGGGAATTCTGACCAACCGCGACCTGCGATTCGAGAAGAATCACGCGCAACTGGTCGGCTCGGTGATGACCAAAGAAAACCTGGTGACCGTGCCGGTGGGCACGACGCTGGAAGAAGCCGAACGTATCCTGCAAAAGCACCGCATCGAGAAACTGCTGGTGGTGGATCAGGACTTCAACCTGAAAGGACTGATCACCGTCAAAGACATCCAGAAAAAACTGGAATATCCGCGAGCGGCAAAAGACGAGCATGGACGATTGCGCGTGGGTGCGGCCGTGGGCGCGACCGGAGATTTTCTAGAGCGGGCCGTGGAAATGTCGAAAGCGAAAACAGACGTGGTGGCGATCGACACGGCGCATGGGCACTCCGAACGCGTGATGGAAGCGATCAAGGCCATCCGGCACCGCTTGCCAGAAATGCAACTGGTCGCCGGCAACGTGGCCACTTATGACGGCGCGAAGGAACTGATTTCGCTGGGCATCGATGGGCTCAAAGTGGGAATTGGGCCGGGGTCGATCTGCACGACGCGGGTGGTCACGGGCGCCGGAGTGCCGCAACTGACGGCCATCATGGAAGCCGCGCGCGCCGCAAAGGGCACGGACGTGGCGATTATTGCGGACGGCGGGATCAAGTATTCGGGAGATATTTCCAAAGCGCTGGCGGCGGGAGCTTCATGCGTGATGATTGGCAGCCTTTTTGCCGGGACCGAGGAGTCTCCTGGAGAAACGATTCTGTATCAAGGGCGCACATTCAAATCCTACCGGGGAATGGGTTCGACCGGGGCGATGGAGGCGGGCTCCGACCGATACGCGGTGGTTCAGGATACCGGGGAACGCGCCAAGTCCGTGCCGGAGGGCGTGGAAGGCCGCGTGCCGTACAAGGGATCGCTGGGCGCGCTGACGGACCAGCTGGTCGGCGGATTGAAGAGCGGCATGGGTTACGTGGGAGCAGGCACGCTGAAGGAATTTAGAGAGAAGGGCAAGTTTGTGCGAGTGACCGCCGCGGGATTACGCGAGAGCCACGTGCATGACGTTATCATCACGAAAGAAGCGCCGAACTATCGAATGGAGTAGGGGTAGAGCGCCTGGAGTGCGGACGCGTCGCATTAGGGCGGGCGAGTTAGCGTGGAAAGAGAGAAACAAGGAGCCGGTGCTTCGTGACGGATCCGCAACCCTGGCGCCACCCGCGCCCTACTCCTCAATTGAGAGAGATTCAGGCGCGCTTCCAGCCGCCGCGACTGCCCGCCTGGCTGCGCGAGTGGTGGCCGGCCGCGGTATGGGCGGGCTTCATCTTCACGATGTCCACGGATGCGTTTTCCGCAGAGCACACCCGGTGGGTGTTTGAACCAATCCTGCGTTGGTTGGATCCTTCGCTGACTGCCAGCCAGTTTGAACTCGTCCATCAAATCATCCGCAAGTGCGCGCACTTCACTGAGTATTTTATTTTTTGCCTGTTGCTCTATCGTGGCGTGCGGCTGGGACGGGCTGGCTGGCGTTGGACGTGGGGGGTGGCGGCACTCTCCTGCGCCGCGGGATATTCGGTGCTGGATGAAATTCACCAGTCCTTCGTGGCCAGCCGGACGGCTTCGCCGTACGATTCGCTGCTCGACACGATCGGCGCTTTCGCGGCCACTGTCACACTGTGGATGTGGTTCCGCAGGCGGCGCTCTGCCGTCGAATCGGAAGTATCCGCAAACGACGCTCCTGCTTCCTGACAAGCTTTGGCAGCGCACGATTCACAGAAGAACAGTGAAAAACGAAAAGCCCGCTCCGGTTTTGCCGGAACGGGCTTTTAACGTTGCCAGGAGAACAGGCGCTTAGCTTTTTGCTTCGGCCAGTTCTTCCTTCTTTGGCTTTTCCTGCTTTTCCTTGAGCTTGAATTCGTAGCCGACGAGCTCGAGGATAGCCACCTTGGCGTTGTCACCGACGCGGTTGCCGGCGTGAATGATGCGGGTGTAGCCGCCGGCACGATCCGCGAATTTCGGCGCGATCTCGCTGAAGAGCTTCTGGGTGACGGCCGGCAACATGATGTAGGAAGCGGCCATGCGGCGCGATTGCAGCGTGTCGCGCTTGCCGAGAGTGATCATTTTCTCCGCCACTGGGCGCGCCGCTTTAGCGCGCGTCAGCGTGGTGGTGATCCGGCCATGTTCGAACAGATTGGTGACCAGCGCGCGGAGCACCGCACGGCGATGAGCCGGCTGCTTTCCGAGTTTTGAACCAGAGTTGAGATGTCGCATCGCTTATATTTTTCCTTGTCGGCTTACAGTCCGACGGTGTCTTCCGAAGCCGGTGCGGCAGTTTGGCTCGGGAGCGGCGGCCAAATGATACGGCCGTGCTCGTCGAACTTCATTCCCAGCGCGAGGCCCATCTTCACCAGTATATCCTTGATCTCGTTGAGCGATTTGCGGCCGAAGTTCTTGGTCTTCAGCATTTCGTTCTCGCTCTTCTGGACGAGCTCGCGAATGGTCTGGATGTTGGCGTTTTTCAGGCAGTTGTAGGAGCGCACGGAGAGCTCGAGCTCTTCGACGGAGCGGTCCAAGTGCTCGAGGCGCGGATCGTGGCTGGTATCCTGCGGGGCTTCGATGGTCTCAACGGGCTCTTCAAAGTTGATGAAGATGCTCATGTGGTCTTTGACGAGCTTGGCGGCTAGGCCGATGGAGTCCTGCGGAGTGATCGCACCGTTGGTCCACACTTCGATCATCAGCTTTTCGTAGTCGGTCATTTGGCCGAGACGGGCAGCTTCGACGGCGTAATTAACTTTGCGCACCGGCGAATGAACGCTGTCGACCGGGATGTAGCCGATGGGCAGATCTTCGTCGTAGTTGCGGTCGGCAGCCACATAGCCGCGGCCGTTCTTGGCGCGCATCTCGATCTGGAGCTTGCCGCCTTCGCTGACGGTGGCGATATAAACGCTCTTATCGAGGACGGCGAAGTCCGCGTCTTCTTCAATTTGCGCCGAAGTGACTGGACCGGCCTGCTCGACGTTGACGTAAATGGTCTTAGGCAAATCGGTGTTCAGCTTGATGGGTACTTGCTTCAGGTTGAGGATGATGTCCGTGGCATCCTCGACCACACCGGGGATCGAAGAGAATTCGTGCAGCACGCCTTCGATCTTCACGGCAGTGATGGCCGCGCCTTCAATGGAACTGAGCAGCGCGCGACGCAGCGCATTTCCTACGGTCGTGCCCCAGCCGCGCTCAAAAGGCTGCGCGGAAAACCGCCCGTACTTCTCGGTGAGCGATTCCAGCTCGGATGCAAGACGCTTTGGCTTCTGAAAACCCTTCCACATCGTGTTCCTTCCTTCCGGCCCGAGTTTCCGGGCCAACACCAAATCCAATGCCCGGTTCGCCGGGCTCGCTGGCGCTGGCCGCGCCGTGGTAGGACTTACTTCGAGTACAGTTCGACGATGAGCTGCTCGTTGATCGGAGGCGTCTGCACGTCCTCGCGCTTCGGCAGAGCCACAACCTTGGCCTTGAACTGTTCGCGCTCTTGTTCGAGCCAGGGTACAGCGCTCTGGCTCTGCGCGACATTGCGGGCTTCGAGCACCATAGCGTTCTGGTGCATCTTTTCCTTGATAGCCACTTCTTCGCCCACGCTGACGAGGTAGGAGGGAATATTGACCTTCTTCCCGTTCACGCGCACGTGGCCGTGCAGCACGAGTTGGCGCGCTTGCGAACGGGAGGACGCCAGACCCGCGCGCCACACCACGTTATCCAGACGGCGCTCGAGCATGATGATCAGGTTTTCGCCGGTCGGCCCCTTAGCGCGGGCGGCCTTCTCAAAGTAGTTGCGGAATTGGCGCTCCAGCAGGCCATAAGACCGCTTGACCTTCTGCTTTTCGCGCAATTGGAGGCCGTATCCAGCAACCTTGGGGCGCCGCGATTGCCCATGCTGACCCGGCACGAAGTTGCGCTTCTCAATCGCGCACTTCTCCGTAAAGCAGCGCAAACCTTTCAAAAACAGCTTCTGCCCTTCCCGGCGGCACAAGCGGCAGACTGCATCTCGGTGTCTTGCCAACTTCTATTCTCCCTTCCCAAAACTCTCGAAATCTTTTCTCATGGTCGTCAATGTCGTCGTGGCGATCATCAAACGCGGCGGCGCTTCGGCGGACGGCAGCCGTTGTGCGGAATCGGCGTAACGTCGCGGATCACCACGATGTGCAATCCCGCGGCAGCCAGCGCGCGCACGGCGGACTCGCGTCCGGAACCCGGGCCCTTCACGCGGACTTCCACGCTCTTCATCCCATACTGGTCGCGCGCCACGCCGGCGGCGGCCAACGAAGCCTGCTGCGCGGCGTACGGCGTGCCTTTGCGCGATCCTTTGAAGCCGATCGCGCCGGCTGAGGACCAGCACACCACGCGGCCATCCGTGTCGGTAATGGAAATCTGCGTGTTGTTGAAGGTCGCGGCGACGTAGACCACCCCGTGCGGGATGATGCGCCGCTCGCGCTTCTTTTTGAATTCTTTTTTGCGCTTCGCCGCTGCCGCCGGTTTTCCCGGTGTTACGGCCGCGTCCGGCGCTGCGTTTTTTTGCTGCTCTTTTGCCACGATTTACTCCGTTCCTTTAGAAGCTTGAAAATTTTTAGCCGCCGAAAAGCGGGAGCAAACTCCCGCTTTCCAAAACTAGCCCTTCTTGCCGAGGACTTTCTTCTTGGCCGCGACCGCGCCGCGCCGTGGACCCTTGCGGGTACGCGCGTTGGTATGCGTCCGCTGGCCGCGCACCGGCAGGTTCCGGCGGTGCCGGATCCCGCGGTAGGCCTGAATTTCGATCAACCGGCGGATGTTCATCTGAATCTCCTTGCGGAGATCGCCTTCCACGCGGCCTTCCTGTTCGATGGCCTGGCGGAGGTGATTGATTTCATCTTCCGTCAGGTCGCGAATCTTCTTCGTGTGATCGACATTCGCCTTGGCGGCGAGCCTTCTTGCGCGCTCCTGCCCGATGCCATAGATCGAGGTCAGCCCGACCCAAAGGCGCTTCTGCGGCGGAAGATCTACACCTGCGATGCGTGCCATGCCATTCTCCTAAAGAAATCCTTATCCCTGGCGCTGCTTGTGCTTCGGGTTGACGCAAATCACCCGCACCACGCCGCGCCGGTGGATCACCTTGCACTTGTCACAAATCTTTTTTACCGATGCCCGTACTTTCATGCTGCTGACTCCCAGAGCGACGGGTCTAAAGACCCGCCACTACAAATTCTATTTGTAGCGGTACACAATCCGGCCGCGCGTTAAATCGTATGGCGAAAGCTCCACCGCGACTTTATCTCCCGCCAGAATGCGGATGAAATTCTTGCGCATTTTGCCGGAAACGTGCGCCAGCACCTGGTGCTTGTTTTCCAGCTCCACGCGGAACATCGCGTTCGGCAAGGGCTCGATCACCGTCGCCATCACTTCAATGGCGTCCTCCTTGGAATTTCCGGAGTCGCCTTTCTTCTTTTCCTCGCGAATCGGTCTCGCCATAGTCTCCCGTGTTTCCACTGACCGGTCCAAAGACTGGCCACTACATCTTTTACCAGGACGGCCCGGTCATCTCTTTCGGCCGCGTAAGGATCCACGGCCCATTCGCGGTGACCGCCACGGTGTGCTCGAAGTGCGCCGAGGGGCTGCCATCCGCTGTTTCCGCCACCCACTCGTCGCGCATGCGAACTTCCGGGCTTCCCGCATTCACCATCGGCTCGACGGCAATCACCATGCCCTCTTGCAACCGCGCGCCGTGCCCTTCGTCGCCGTAATTCGGAAGGTTGGGTTCGTCGTGCATTTTCGTGCCAATCCCATGCCCAACGAACTCACGCACCACCGAAAAACCGTTCTGCTCGACCCAGTTCTGCACCGCATGGCCGACATCCCCGAGCCGGTTGCCGGCGCGCATCTTATCGATCGCGCGATCCAGAGATTCCCGGGTCACATCCAGCAGCTTCTGCACTTCCGGCCGAATCTTGCCCACCGGAACAGTGACCGCCGAATCCGCGTAGTAGCCGTCCACTTCCATCCCGAAATCGATCGAGATGATGTCGCCTTCGCGCAGCTTGCGCTTGGGCGACGGAATCCCGTGAACAATCTCGCCGTTCACCGAGGTGCACAGCACACAAGGATAACCGCGATATCCCTTGAATGCCGCCTTGCCCGGCCGTCCGGCGATTTTTTCCTCGGCAAGCTTCTCGAGGTCCATCGTCGAGATTCCCGGCTTTACCGCGCTGCGCAGCGCGGTCAAGACTTCGTGTACGACAAGCCCGGCGCGGTGCATCTTTTCCAGTTCTTCCGCGCTCCGGAGGTGAATCGCCATCTTTCCCTGTTCCAAAACTCTTACCCCGCCGTCTACCGCATCCCGCGCACATTCTTCACGGTTTGCAGCACCTGGCGGCTGACTTCTTCCACGCTCTTCGAAGCGTCGATCGCGTGCAGCAAGCCACGGCTCCCGTAATAAGCCACCAGCGGCGCCGTTTGCTTCTCATAAGCCCGCAAACGAGGGCCGATGACTTCTTCGCGGTCGTCCGGCCGCTGCACCAGCTCGCCGCCGTCGGCGTCGCAAATCGCATCGACCTTGGGCGGGCGATCGTAAATATTGTAAATCTCGCCGCCCACTTTGCAGGTCCTTCGCCCGGTCAGCCTTCGCAACAGCACCGAAGGATCGATGGCCAGGTGAATCACAAACGGCCGCTTGTACCCGTGCAGTTTCAGCAACTCGCCCAGGTATTTCGCCTGAGCCACGGTTCGCGGAAATCCGTCAAACACGAAACCGTGCGTGCAATCCGGCCGTTCGATGCGTTCCCTGATTATCTGCAGCACCAGGGAATCCGGAACCAGCTCGCCGCGCTCCATGATCGGCTTGGCCTTTACGCCAAGCGGCGTGCCCTTGCTGACATGCTCGCGAAGCATGTCACCGGTCGAAAGATGCGGCACGCCGTACTTCGCCGCCAATTGCTTTGCTTGCGTGCCTTTTCCCGCGCCCGGAGGCCCGAGAAAAATCACTGCGCGGTCCAGCTTATCGGGGTGCCGTGTATCCGGAGCCACCCAGCTTCTCTCCATTTACCGCCGGCCGCGCAACCGGCCCTTCCGCGCAAACCCCTCGTAGTTCCGCATCACCAGTTGGGCCTCGAGCTGCTGCACCGTGTCCATGGCCACGCCCACCACGATTAAGAGCGACGTCCCGCCAAAATAAAAATTGACCCCCATGCCCTTCAAAAACAAAACCGGAATATGCCGGTCAAACCATGAGCCAATCCCCCAGCCCAGGTGATCCAGATGTATGCCGGTGATCAGCCACTCCGGAAGCAAGCACACCAGCGCCAGATAAACCGCGCCAATGAATGTCAGCCGCTTCAAAATCTTGCTGACGTGTTCGGAGGTGGTGCGCCCCGGCCGGATGCCCGGAATGAACCCGCCGTTTTTCCGCATGTTGTCCGCGAGTTCCGTCGGATTGAAGACGATGCCGACGTAAAAGAACGCGAACACCAAAATCAGCGTCACATAAATCAAGGTGTACAGCGGTTCGCCCCACCGGAGAGCGTCCGCGATATTTTTCACGAACGGCCAGCGCGTTCCAAAAATCAGCGCCGCAGTAGCCGGAAAGGCCAGAAGTGAACTCGCGAAAATCGGCGGTATCACGCCGCCGGAATTCACGCGCAGCGGCAGGTACGAGGATTGACCGCCCATGACCCGGCGCCCCACCACGCGCTTGGCGTACTGCACGGGAATGCGGCGCTGCCCCCCTTCGACGAATACGATGAAAGCAACGACGGCAATCATCAGAGCGATAAGCAGGATCAGCACCAGCGGCGTAAACGGCCCCCAAGCTCCCGTTTTGGCTTTTTCGTACAAGTCAAACATCGCGCTGGGCAACCTATCGACGATGCCCACAAAGATAATCAGCGACATCCCGTTGCCGATGCCACGCTCGCTGATCTGTTCCCCCAGCCACATGATAAAAGCCGAACCCGTAGTTAGCGTTAGGATGGTCATGACCGTAAAGCCCCATCCCGGGTGATAAACCATGGACTGGCCATTGGGGCCCGTCGCCGTCTGCAGGGTCTGCGCGATGGTGAAAGACTGAATGATGCTCAAGACGATCGTCAGGTAGCGCGTGTACTGCGTAATCTTGCGGCGGCCGAGTTCGCCTTCTTTTTGCAAACGCTCCAGGTACGGGAACACTACGGTCATCAACTGCAAGATGATCGACGAAGTGATGTACGGCATGATGCCGAGCGCGAAAATCGTCATGCGGCGGAAGGTGCCGCCGCTGAAGAGATCGAAGATGCCCAAAACCGAGCCCGCCGACTGCTGGAACATCTGTTGCAGAACATCCGCGTTGATTCCCGGCGTGGGAATGTGCGCGCCGATGCGATAGACCCCCAGAAGAGCCAGCGTGAACAGCACACGGTTCCGCAAGTCTTCGATGCGGAACATGTTCTTCACGGCTTCGATGAATCGGTTCATGCCTGATTCCTGTGATTCTCTTGGAGTGCGGGAGCTTGCTCTCGCTTTTCCGACTTATGCAGATTTAGCGCCGCGAAAGCGCTTATCACCGCAAAAGCAGCGGCAAGTCGCCACTCTCCACAAAAATCCATTTACGCCACAACCTCGAACGTGCCACCCGCCTTGGTAATCTTTTCCTTTGCCGACGCGCTGAAAGCTTGCGCATGAATCGCCAGCTTGGTGGTCAGCTCGCCATCGCCGAGAACTTTGATGGGGTCGGTGGCGCGGCGCACAAAACCATGCGCGCGGAGCAACTCCGGAGTTACCGTTTCGCCCGGCGGAAAAACGTTCAATTCCTGCAGGTTGACCACCGAGTACGTTACGCCGAACGGATTGTGAAACCCGCGCTTCGGCATGCGCCGGTGCAACGGCATCTGTCCGCCTTCAAAACCGCGACGGCGCGAATAACCGCGGCGGGACTTCTGTCCCTTGTCGCCGGAGCCGGAAGTTTTACCGAGCTTCGAGCCGATGCCGCGGCCGACGCGCACTTTGCGCTGGCGAGAGCCTGCAGGCGGCTGCAAATTCGAGAGCGTGAACGTGCGCCGTGCCTTCGCCCCCGGCTTGGCCGGCTTGTGCTGGCCGCGCTTGCGCGCCCCTCTCGGGCGGCTTGAACTTTTCTTCGCCATCGCTTTACTCCACCACTTCCACGAGGTGTCGCACCTTGTGGATCATGCCGCGGGTTTCCGGCGTGTCCTGGCGCTCCACCACCTGATGCATTCTCCGCAAGCCAAGGCCGCGGATGGTTTGACGCATATCATCGGTGCAGCTGATAAAGCTGACCACCCACTTGATCTTCACCGTGCCCCCGGACTTCTTGCCGTCATGCTCCGTCCGGTTATAGGGCTTGGCGGAAGTTTTTACGCTCGCCACTTTCTTTCCGGTCATTAGACGCCCTCGCTCCCCGCGGCTTTTTCCTTGGGGGGCTTGCCGCTGATTTCTTCCACGGTCTTTGAGCGCGTCTCCGCCACGTGCACGATGTCCTTGAGGCCGAGAAGCGCCGCAAAAGTCGCTTTGACGACGTTGTGCGGGTTCGAGGTGCCGATCGATTTCGTCAGCACATTAGTGATTCCCGCCACCTGCATCACTTTGCGCACTGGACCGCCGGCGATGACGCCCGTGCCTTCCGACGCGGGCTTCAGCAGTACTTGCGCTGAACCGTAACGGCCCAACACCTGGTGGGGAATCGTCGAACCCTTGGTGTTCAGCTTGATCAGGTTCTTTTTCGCCTGCTCGATACCCTTCTTGATGGCCATGGGCACTTCACGGGCTTTGCCCATGCCGAATCCCGCATGGCCGTGGCTGTCACCGACGACCACCAGCGCTGAGAAACTGAGGTTCTTGCCGCCCTTGACGACTTTGGTGACGCGGTTGATGGCGATCACATCATCCTTCAGCTCCGAGGGATTCACTTCCAAGAGCCGGCGTACCGCTAGACTGTCTCGCAAAATTTGCTTCGACATAGGCTTAGAACTGTAACCCCGCTTCCCGCGCCGCATCCGCGAGCGCCTTGACGCGGCCGTGA